>Ga0209697_10003577_pt1 | contig 20937 bp, 22 predicted proteins | sample AliMusrvi5mmetaG_FD_184115 | JGI IMG/M metagenome (GOLD analysis project Ga0209697, IMG submission 184115) | Freshwater lake bacterial and archeal communities from Alinen Mustajarvi, Finland, to study Microbial Dark Matter (Phase II) - Alinen... | ecosystem: Environmental > Aquatic > Freshwater...
GTAGCGGAGCGGGGTTTGCGAGTCCCGAAAAAAATGAAAATATTTTTCCGGCTCCGAGAAACCGCTTGCATCCCCGGAGCAACCTCAGGCACACTTGCCTCAGGTCACCAGACCTGAACAGTTACGAATCATCATTGTCTTAGCCGTTGTGCTTTTAGCAGTTGGTTTGTTTTGGCTGCTTCACGTTCCGCCACAGGCACCGATTGTCGGCTCTGCGACCATGCCCGCAGCAACACCCCGGACAGCACAGGCCCAATCCTCGCCGATAGCTGAAGCAAAACGCTTCAAAGAGGCATCTGCTTTAGTCGAAAGAATTTTTTCGGCACCCATTGAATTTTACGGACGAGTCATCGACCAGAACGGCGATCCCGTGCCCTACGCCAACGTGGGCTACACGGCAGCCGACAAGTTCAACGCTTCGGGATCAAACTACACGGGCCAATCCGATGAAAAAGGCAACTTTAACATCAAGGGAATCAAGGGGGCGGGGCTTGCGGTAACAGTTAGAAAAGAAGGTTATTATCTTATTCATAACCCAGGTGATCGTTCACTACCGACTTCAACAGCAACTTTTGCCTTCGGTATGGGTCCTGATTCCTACCGCCGCCCCGCCCCGACCAAAGATAACCCCGCGATCTTCGTCCTGCACAAGAGGGGAAAGCCTGCGTCGTTGATTTATGTCGGCACCCGTTACTACAAAGTCAGCAAGGATGGTCAGCCGCTTGAAGTGAAGTTAGAAACCGGAGGACAAGTTCCTGTTGGCCAGGGAGACATTCGCTTCGAGCGCTGGGCGAATGATCACGAAAAAAACCAGCGCGGACAATTTGACTGGCGTTTCCGAATCACCGTTCCCGGCGGTGGGGTAGTCGAGCGCGAAGGACAATTCAATTTTCAAGCACCTCAAGACGGCTATGAAAAAGATGTGGAAATCAATATGCCCGTCTCTCCTGGCGGGAATTGGAGCAACACCGTGAACAAGAGCTATTTTATCAAAATGCGTGATGGCCGTTATGCGCGATTCAGCGCAACCATTTTGGCTGCGAATGACAATCCCGCATTTAAATTAGATGCTTTTGTGAACCCAACACCCGGTGATCGCAACTTGGAGTTCGATCCCGCGAAGGTCGTCAAATCGCCATAACTCCGATGCGCCGCAGTGTCATCGAAGGGGTCAGTCCTTTGGATTATAGGAAACATCAATCGGCCCTCGGCTTCGCTCGGAAGGAGCAACACGACTGCGGCCTGGCACGCGACCTGCTTGGCGATGACATCGCATAACAGATGCACCACACAGCGCCGCCTGGCCCTGCCGCTCTCCGCAAGCGGAGTGTTGACTCGCTCGCTCCCGCTCGTCTCGCCCTCCGGGCTGTGCGCCACACAGTCTGCCCCAGACGCTCCCGCGTCTCGGTGTTCGGCAGGGGCGGTGCCCGGCGCTGGCGCTCCGGCGCTATATGTTGCATCGAGTTATGCGATGTAATGCCCTCCCCGAAGCGGGGGCAGGTCCCGCGCCATGCCGCAAATCATCCCGCGATGCGGTTTGGTCACGAACGCCCTTGCATCGTGGCGTGTCGTTCCCGTCGCAGGGTTGGTTCGCCGGGCTCACCCTTCGGGCTACCCTCCGGCCAGTCTGCCGAGGTGATAGCAGGGACGCCCGTTCTCCCTTGGCAGAACCTCAACACCCGAACGATTTTTCATGCGTGGGCCGTGGCCGGAAATTCTGTTAGTCCGCAGTTCCATCCGATACAGTCTTCCGGATGAAAATCCTTTTCATCGGCAGCACAGGAATTATCAGTTCCAATAGCGCCTGCTTGTGAATCTTTCGTCAACCTCATCCATCCGGAAGACTTTCTGCCTGCACTTCGAGCGCGCGCGGGCCGGGTTTGTCGTGCCGTGGCTGCTCGCGGGGTTCGCGGTTTTCTATTATTCGCTCTACGTGAATGCCGGGCTCAACCTCGGCGGAGAGGGGGGGACGGCCGGCGTGGTGGCGATGCGGCTGATGTCCGGCCAGCGGCCGATCGTGGACACGTTTCTCGGATACAACGTGATGTGGTTCCTTCCGGTGGCCGGCCTGTTCGAGCTCACCGGCCCGGACTACCTCGTGCTGCGCTGGTATTTTTTTGCGATCTGCACGGCCTCCGGCCTGCTGGCCTATTTTGTCGTGCTCGGCCGCACCCGCTCCGCCTGGTATTCTGCGGTTCCCGCGCTCATGGTGATCCTCGTGCCGGGGATGATGTTCCGGAACTACATGCCGTTTCTCGGTGTCTTGAACGCGTTCCTTCTGACCCGCGCGTTTGTGGTGCGCCGGGAATCCGCGCGGAAAACTTTTGCGTGGGCGCTGGCGGCGGGGGCCGGGCTGGGGCTCACGTTTTTGTTCCGCATCGACCTGGGGATTTTTTGCGCGCTGATCTTTCTCGGCCTGGCCGCCCTTTATCCCCTCGGCGAGCGGGGCCGGTTTTTGCGCCGGGCGGGCCTGGCCTTCGCGTGTGCGGCGTGCGGGCTCTTTCTGGCCTGGGCGGTCCACCTGCCGGTGTGGAGCGATGCGAAAGCCCGTGGCTACGACCGCGCGTTTCTCGAGCAATACACCGGATGGCTGGGAATGATCCGCTCGGAATTCCGCCACCAGGTCGAGGAGATCGCGGCGAACAAGACTCCCGCCGTGACCGCAAGCTCCCCGCCGCCCGCCGCCCCCGCCGCGCAAAAGCCGAAGGCCGACTCGTGGGAGGGCCGCGGAGCCCTCGCCCGACCGGGCCTCCGCGATGTGGTTTACGGGGCGAAAGCGGGCACCAGAGCTTTCGCGGTCAGCGCCTACCTTCCTATCCTCATCTCCGCAATCGCGATCATCGCGGGCGGGCTCGCGTTGCTGGCGGCGCTCGTCCGCCGGGACGCGGAGGCCAAGGAGCGGCTGCTTTACCCGCTCACCGTGCTCGGCTGCTCGCTCGCGCTTTTTCCCCAGTTTTTTTTCTTCCGCCCGGACCTCCCGCACCTTTCGGAAATGATGGTGCCGTTTCTGTCCGCGCTCGCGCTCTTCATCTGGGACTCGGTCCGCGGGGTCAAGGAAAGCAAATCCCCGGCGCTGCGGGTCGCCTCGGGCGCATTTGCGGCCCTCTGCGCCGCTGCGGCCGCAGTGTATTTTTTTCATGCGTTTTCCATCGAATCCGCCGGCTCGATCGCGGCAAGAAAAATGGCCTCGCACGAATTCCGCGCACTCAATGGGGTGAACGTCAAGGTGCGAGACCGTGAGGCGGCCTGGCTGCCGGGGCTGCGGGATGCCGTCCTGCGGCATGCCTCGCCCGGCGAATATGTCCTTTGCCTTCCTTATTCTCCGACCATCAACTTCATGACCGACCGACCGTCGCCGCTCCAAAACCTCTACGTGGACAACACGGTCGGCGAAAAAAATTTCCGCGGCTACTTTCTGGATCTGGTGGCCAAATCCGCCCCGGCGGTCATTGCCGTGGACCAGCGCCGGATCAACGGCAACGAGATTTCACGGTTCCAGAACTGGGCTCCCGCGACCTACGGGTGGATCCGGAAAAATTACGTCTTCGTCGGGCGCTACTTCAGGACCGAGGTTTTTGTGCGCCCGGACAAAGCTGCTGGCGGAACCGCCCCGGAGTATATCGGCGTTTCCGACTAATCACCGCGCGGCACGCGGCCCGAGGCCGTCGAGGAACGATTCCACATTCTGCGCGTTCCCATGCCACTCTTTCACAAAGCGGACCGCCCCGCTCTGCGCGTCCCCGAGCTTTTCGGGATCGTTGAGCAATCGGCCGATGCCCGCCACCATCGCCTCCATGTTATCGCCCGCACAAAATCCGGCATCGAAAACCCCGAACATGCCATCGGGGTCAACACGCAATGAAACGATGGCCGCCCGCCCGAGCCCGGCGTGGATGAACGTGTTGGGCACCCCCTCTTCGGCCGAGGTGTTCACGAAGATCCGCGCGGCGTTGAAATGGGCTTGAATCCCGCCATACGGCGCGCTCTCGATGAAATCCACGTTGTCCAGCCTGGCGGCCCGCGCGCGCACGTCCTTCCACAGGCCAATGTCCTGCGGCGAGCAGATCATGCGGCAGCGCGCGGAAGGAAGCCGTTCCGCCAGATCGAGAAATTTCATCGGCCGCTTGACCGGATGGCACCTCGCGACCCAGAGCAGGTCGGCGGATTTTTCGTCGCCGGTTGCGAAGTCGGGCCGCTGGAGGAGCAGCCGGGTCACCTCGCATCCCATCCCCCGCTTGCGAAAAAGCTCCGCCTGGTGGCGGGTGATCCCAAAACGGAAATCCGAGAGACGCATCCCCCGCTCGAAGAGCATCCCGCGAAACGGGTTCTCGCGCCGGAACCCGCCGTCGATTTCCGCGTCGAGCGCGCAGACAAAAACCAGCTGGAATCCGAGGGCGCGCTTGAGCGTTCCCAGCAGGAAAAGCAGCGACGTCCAGCCGTAAACGACCACAAAATCCGGCTTCTCCTCCCGCAAAACCCCGAGGATTTTTGGAAGTGCCAAGAGCGTCTGCCGAACTGCTCCGGTATCAAACCGCCCGGCTTTGCGCAGGCGCACTCCCTGGATTACCGCTCCGTCCGTCTGCCCGGTCTCGGCACCGAGAATGGTCGTCGGATGTCCGGCGGCGGCCAGCTCGCGGGCGAGCAGGGCAACCTGGAGCTGCGACCCGCCCGAAACGCGCGTGGCCGCCGGATCCAGTGCCAGATGGGCGTGGTCGGAAAGAAAAAGAAACTTCATGCCGGACGGGATCCCTGCCCGGAGGGTTCGACCTGACGCGCAGGATTTCCAACCACCACCGCGCCCGCCGGGACATCTTTCACAACCACCGAACCGGCCCCGATGACCGCCCCGTCGCCGACCCGGATGCGGCCGATAATCACCGAGTTGCAGCCGACATCGACATGGTCGCCGATCAGCGGCACATCATCCGGATGGCCCTTCATCCCGATCGTCGTGCAGTGCCGCAGCGTGCAGCCCGACCCGATGACCGCCCCGCCGTGGATGACAAGTGCCGTGCCGTGGAACAGCTTCAACCCGGGCCCGATGCTGGCCTTGTGGTTGAGCTCGATCCCGAGCACCCAGCCGACGAAAACCTCGTAGGCCGCCAAATACGGATATGCCAGCACCCGCCAAGGCGCGGGCAGCCCGTGGCTCCATTGCGCGAGCCGGAACAACACCAAAATCACCCGGCTCCGGATGTTCCCGGCGTTCGCCTCCCAATCTTGCAGGATTCCTCGCTTCATTTATTCTCCCAATTTCAAATGCGGGTTACTTTTTATTTGCCGGAAAAATATCTGCCGGACGGCCCGGACCAGGAAGCCTGGAAATCGGGTTCGATCCGCAGTCTGGAGGAGAGCGGAAAAATCGCCTGCGCACAATGCTGGATCTACCAGACCTGGGCCGCCCTCTCGGCGGCGGGCATTCCGTGCGACCTTTCGTCCAGCATCCCCGGCGAGGGAATCCTGCTCGCGCTTTCCGGGTTCTTCGACGATTCATGGCGCCCGCCCAAGGGCGTTTTTTTTGCGGGCATCGTCGCGGATTTCCTCCCGCATCCCGCCGCCCATTTGCACGTCGTCCAGAACAGCTCCCATGCCCGCCGGCTCCCGCGCTCGGTCTTCATGCCGCTCTGGACCCAGCCGAACCTCATGCCCCGCGATCCCGCGCGCGGCGGCGCTTTTCAAAGCATCGCCTTCGTGGGCGACCCCGGGAACCTGGCCTCCGAACTGCGCTCCAAAGAATGGGCGGCGGCACTCGATAAGGATCTCGGCCTGCACCTCGAAATCCGCCGCGCAGACCGCTGGCACGACTATAGCGATGTCGATTGCGCTCTCGCGATCCGGGATTTTTCCCGCTCTTCGCAACTCCACAAACCCGCCACCAAGCTCTACAACGCCTGGCTCGCCGGAGTCCCGTTCATCGGCGGAAACGACTCGGCCTACGCGGCGGACGGAAAGTGCGAGGCCGACTACTTGAAAGCGGTGTCGCCGGATGAGGTGCTAGCCCATCTCCGCCGGCTGCGGGACGATCCCGCATTCCGGAACTCCCTCGTCGCAAACGGCCGGAAAGCAGGCGAGGCGTTCACCCGCGATGCTACGCTCCAGCGATGGGAGCGACTGGTGACGGAAACCCTCCCGGACCGCGCCGGACGGCTTGCCGCCGCGTCATCGCCGGAAAGGTTTGTTTTCGAGGTCACCCAGCGCGCCATCGCGCACCTGGACCGCCGGCTGAGATGACCTTCCCGATGGTTGCAGTTTTGGAGAAGATCCGGCGAGCGCACCTTTTGCGCAGGAAAACGAACACTGCTTCCTCAATATTGTTCAGTCGTTGCTGTAAAAACCGAATTTCGGGTTTGTCTTGCGATGCCGTTCAATTTCGATTGTGCATGCCAGGGCATAGGGATTCCAATCGCGCGAGGGCAGGGCCTTGCAGATTCGCGCCATCTGGGGCACCGCGGCGTAGGAGGCCCAGCCAACATCGCCTTGGTGATGCAGGTTGTCCCACAATTCAGACTGGGCATCCAGGTCCTTGTCCAGCCTCAACAAGACTGGCACTGGGTTGTAAGGGATGTTGTAGCCGCCCTTCATCTCCCCCATCGCGGATCATCGAGATTCATGCCAAATCCTCCTCTGTATTCGTAAGTCTTGTATGGTCAGAACACCACGAGCTTGCAACTTGGCCCGCATGGTGTGTTCCAGCAGTCAAGCAGATCCTCCGTGTAATCACAGGGCCAGTGCCCTTCCGTAAACCACATCCATTGTTCGGCAATCCGGTCGGCGAGCGCCCGACCTACCAAGACGTGGCACGCGACGAGCGCGGCGATATAACCGGCGTGCCACACACAGGTCGTCGGCCCATACCAAGCATCCCGGTCCGCGCGATACTCGGGCACGCACAGGATGGCCAGGTCCATTGTTAACCGTTCGATCTCTTGCCAGGTGGCTTTCAATTCATTCGCCCTGTCGGCATGGTCGCGCTCCAGATGCTCGTGCACCAATGCCATGTATCTACCCCATCCCTCGGTGTGTCCTGCCTCCGGGCCGAGCCAATCCGCCCACTTCCAGATGCGGACCACCGTGGCGTCGCGCGGGTGGGGCTTGCCAATATTCGAGAACCACGGAACGCTGCGCAATCGGGAGGCAAATTCCGCAATGTTGCCAGGCATGTTCTGCATGTCATTGGCCATGCCGACGTCGAAGTCTGAATTAATCTTGAGCGGAAAGGCATTCCCGGTGATCGCCGCTTGCCAGTCCCGCGGGCTGGGCATGCGCTCTGTTGCTAGATGGACTGACAGGTCAAAGGACATAGGATGACGACTTGATACATCATCTTTTCTTCATGGCCATATCAACGTCCGCCGTCACCGGCACCGGACCGCTGGCGCGACGGATGCCAGGGAGCGAAGCGACCAGCATCCGGCGTGACGGCGGGCAGGTGTTCGGTGGCCGGCTTTAGCATTATAATTTTCGTTTTATCCAATACTCAGGACGCTTATATCCGTTGGCAATAGCTACAATGAATATCTCTTCTTCGCGGACGAAGAAGGCGATATAATAGGGAAAGGATTTACAGTTGACCCTTCGGTATCCTTTTGGCCGAACGCGCGGCAAATTATAGTTGTCCTCAATCCAATGAATTCCTTGTTTAACTTGGTTTTTAAGACGGATACCAAGTCCTGGCGTGATATCCACGTAATACTGAATGGCCTCGGATAATTCTTCTTCTGCTTCTTGAAGAATATGGAGGTTCATCCCGGAAAACGACGGTCGAGTTCCGCGAATACCTCTGCGGTGCCCTTGTATTTTGCGCTTCCGTCATGAATAGAGGCGATTCTCCTGTCGATCTCTTGCTCCCAAGCTTCCTCGACAGTTGGATCAGGGTTGTCACCTACCTCTGAAACATCCAGCAGGATTCGCGCAAGGGTAAGCCTTTGTATACAAGGAAGTTCCATAGCATCTTTTGTTACATCAGCCAGAGCTTTCATGAGGAAATAATACTCGCTTTTGCGGTGATGTCGAGCGAGGATGGTATTTCTCCTAACGTATATTTGGCTCGATTGGGCTGATGTTGAAATAGGGGTGCCGGGCGGTATGGTTTCATCCCTGCAACCGCTCAATGAGCCAGCGGGAGACAAAAGCGGGGTCTTGGCGGAAGGCGGCGAGGACCTCGAGACACTTTGCGCCGGCCCCGCAGGCTCCGGCGATTTTCAAATGGTGGGCGGCGATCAGCCGGGACCGGTCCGGGCTTTTCAACGGGGGGATCAGAGAATCGTAAACATCCCAAAACGCCCGCCGGTCGGCAGGATCCAGGCCTTCGCGAAACGAGGCGACCAGCCGGCGCTCCTCGGATGAAAGCTCCCTGCCGAAGGAATGCACTTCCGCTCTCTCGGAAATCCTCCGGGCTTCGTCAAACGCGGTCGTCCGGCCGACTTTCGAGAGTGCCGTGTCAAGGTTTCGGTAGCAGACGAGACGCAGCGGGAGATTGGCGGACTTCCTGCGCGCGGTCAGCCGCACCCAGAGATCGTAATCTTGGGAAATCCGGAAGCTCTCGTCGTAGCCGCCGAACTCATCCATGACGACATTTCTCCGGAACATCACGGACGTATGCAGAAACGGGTTCAGCAGCGCGGCGGTCCACCGGATGGAAGCCGCGCTGAGTGGGACATCGAGCAGCCCGCACAGGCGGCCCGCCCCGTCAATGATCCGTCCGCATGTTCCGACCAAAGCGAGCCCGGGCTCGGCGGTGACACGCTCGAATTGGCGGGCCAGGCGCAGCGGATGGGAAAGGTCGTCCGCATCCTGGCGAGCGACCCAATCCGCACGGCATTCCCGCAGCCCCTGGTTCAGACAGGCCGTCTGGCCGGAATTTTGCGGGTTGCAGAACAGCCGGATCCGCCGGTCGCGCGACGCGTAGGTCTCCAGAACGGCGACGCTTCCATCCGTGGAAGCATCGTCCACAATGACAAACTCGAAGTCCGCGAAGCTCTGCGCCAGGATGCTCTCGACCGATTCCGCCAGAAACCTTCCGCCGTTGAAAACTGTCATCAAAACCGAAATCTGCGGGGGAGGATTCTTGTCAAATCCGGTTCGCTGGTTGCCGCTCATATCGGCACCTTCAACGCGACCGCCCTGGCAAGCCTCCGCTGGTTCTGGTCGAACGTCAAAAAATCGGTCGCGCCGATATTCTTGGCCGCCGCAACGTGAAGGATGTCGAACCCCCGGTGCCCGCCGGCCGGAGTGTGGGCTTCAGAAATCCGGCCCGCTTCGGCGAGGACGTCGGCGAGGTTGGTTATTTGAACAGAGAGCAGTCCCCGCAGGACATCCCGTTCAAATTGCTCCAGAAACAGATCGCGCTGGGTCACCGAAAGGAGTTTGCGGAAGAAAGCCAGCCGCAACGCATTCGCCAGTTCAAAGCGGTTCAGTTCCGAAACGGAGACGGGGTTTTTGATGTGCCGCAAGAACGTGATGGCCCTCGGCGTATGGGCATCGCCTCCGTAAAGCGAGTAAAGGAAGCTTGTGTCGCAGCAGGTCACCAATGCCCTCCCGCCTCTTTGATCAGTTGGAGAGATTCCTCGGCGGTGAGGACTCGCTCGCCGCGGCGATCTCGGGTCACCGCTTCGCTATCGGCCCAATTGACATGTTTGGAGGTCGGGTTCTCCGGAATCAGCCGCGCCAAAGGCTTTCCCCGCCGCGTGATGACAATTTCCTCTCCCGCCGCGATCCAGCGAAGGAGTCCGGTGTAGTGGTTTCTGAGATCCCGGACAGTAGCCGTTTTCATTGTGCTACAAATATGGAGCGCGTCTTTCGGCTGTCAAGATCCCATCAATCCCCGAAAAATCCGGGCATGCGCTTCGATCCAGTTTCCGACATCGAACCGGGCCTCCGCGTTCCGCCGGGCGGCGAGCGAAAATTCCGGCAGGTCCGGCAGGAGAGCAGCCACGGCGGCGGCGAGTTCGCTCCCGGGCGGGGTGTGCCGGTTGTCCCAGTCCTGCGGGGTGTCGATGAGAACCCCGCAATCCGGGGGAACCATTTCGGGCATGCCGCCGGAACGCGACCCGACAACCGGCAACCCGCTCGCCATCGCCTCGAGCACAACCGTCGGGCACGGGTCCATGTATTTCGGATGCACGAGCAGATCGTGGGCTCTGTAGAGCGCAGGCGCATCGCTTTGCGAAAACCTCGCGACTCGTCGGACGAAATCCTGCAACCCGAGCCGGGCCGTCTCGCGTGCAATATCCCTCTCGCCATCCGCCCACTGGAACCGCCCGGCCACCGTGAGCACGGCCTCGATGCCGCCCGCTCTCAGCTCGCCAAGGGCTTCCAGCGCGGAAGCCACGCGGTCGCGCGTCCCGTGGGTCCCCGCCGCGAGCAGGCGGAGAGGAGAGCCGGAAAACCTCTTCTCGCGGACGGGAACAAAAACATCGAGATCGACCGGGTTGAAAAGAATTTCCGACGGAACCCCGCACGGGCCGAGAAATTTGTCGGCGGACACCCGGCAGAATTCGCTCTGGTAGATGACATGATCCGCCATGGCACGGAGCGTGCGCATCGGCCGGTTGTGGCGCTCGCTCTCGCTTCCTGCCCAAGCCGGATATCCAACGCCGTTCTGGTTCCAGACAATCGGGATCCCGCACCGGCGGCAGCGCGCAAAGAGATCGGCGGCAAAGCCCGGCTGGCTGCTGCTCACCGCGTAGAGAATGCCGAACTCCCGCTCGTTGCCGCCGAAGGCCTCTAGGAGCGGCAGCAGTTTGACCGCGCCGCCGTGGACCGGTCGGCCTTCGTCCAGCACACCGCCGAATCCGACCGAGAGATGCGCGGCCCGGCGGATCAGCGCCAGTTTTTTCCGGGCTGCCCGCCGCGCGGGGTATTCCAGCACCGACCGGATGTGCTGTCGGGCTTGCCATGGGATCAAGAAAGCCGGCATCGGATGATCTTTCTTCATGCCCTCAGCAACACATTGAGAAACCTCAAAACATCCGCCTGCGCGGGAAGGCGGGCGAAGGAGCGCAACTCCTCCCGGTGATCCGCCGCAAACTTGGCGAGGGCCGCGATATCCGTTTGCCGGGAATAGCGCAACCCCGCATGAAAAACCTGCTCGTAGTAGGCGGATCCTTCCGGATAAACGACCGGCCGGCCGGCAGCCATCGCACGCCAGACCCGCAACGAGGCCCCGGCGTCGCCGGGCCCGACGGGCAGCGCGTCATGCGAAGGATCCAAGCCGGCCAACGGAATGGCCAGCGCCACGGCATGCTGAAAATTCCCCGACGCTCTCAGATTGAGAACATCCTGGACAGACGGCGCAACCAGAAGGGCCGACGGCACCAGCTTGTCCGGCGGGAGCCCCGGAACAATCCACTGGAACCTCCGGCGGCTGCCGGAAACGGGGCTCTCCGGCCACCCGATGATTTCCGTGCCGCCGCGATCGGCCACGCGGACGCCGAGCTGGTCGAACGCCTTTCGGACCACCACGAGAATCTCGTCGAGATCCGCACTCTCGCCCGGCTTGTGGTTCCAGGCCACTTCCTCCGGCAGTCGCGGATGGACGATCCGGCGTTTGAATGCGTGCCGGGCCTGGAGCCATCGGCCGCGCCAGGCCGGAAGGTGCGATTTCTTGATTTGAAACGACGGCCTCTCCGGAAGCTCGCGATAGAGCCGGCGCAGTTCCGAGCGCATGGTCGAGGTCGTGTGGGATGCTTTCCACCGGTCGAACTGCGGTGCGATCGTCCGGTCCAGCGAGCGGCCACGCATGTCATCGAGCAGGCGCTCGGCGGCTTCCGGCGCTGTCCGCACCAGGGATTCCGGCTCCAAAATATCCCGGGCCACCCCGACCGGGGTGCTGAGGATTTTACACCGGCAAGCGGCGGTCTCCATGGCCGACTGGGGGCCTCCTTCCCAACGGGAGGGAATGAAATACAGGTCCGATGCATTGTAGAGTTTGTTCAACCGGACCCGGTCGAGGATGTTGACCCCGAGATCATCTCCGGCAACGTCGGATTTGCCGACGAACGTGAACGGGATCCCTTCGCGGCCGAGCTCGTTTCGCAGCCAGTGACGGCGAGGCCCGGCCAGCAGCACATGAAAGGAAGCGCCCGCATCACGGAGCCGTTTCAAAACGGCAACCAGGAACTCCGGCGCCTTCTGCACCTTCGGGGCACCGAGATCCGCGCCCTCGGAGTCGCGGTGAAAATTCGCGATCACATACGCGGTTTCGGGAATGCCGAACTCGCGGCGGAGCGCCTGCTTTTCGGAGATCGGAAAGAACAGCTCCGGGTCGATCGCGTAGGGAATGTGCTCCGCCGGGAGCCCGAGCCGCCGGAATTGGTCGAAGGCCTCGCGCGACCGCGCGACCCAGAGATCGACCTGGGTCTGGCCGACGGCAAATTCCGGCTGCTTGAGATAGAAAAATGGCGGGTTGTCCGCGTGGGCGATCACGAAGCTCCGCTCGAGAACCGGCGGGGCCACCATGCCCAGGCTCTGCCAGAACGGCGCGTGGATCACATCCGCGGCGGCGGCACCGGTTTCCCGCGCGACTCCGGCCAGCGCCGAACGGATTTGGCGGAGGTCTTCATCCAGCGCCCACCCCATCCCGTCGCCGGGGGCATAATAAACATTAAGCATCGAGGATGAGGCGTTGCACGAGCTGGAGATATTCGGCCGACATTTTGCTTCCCGAGGGAGGGCTGGCGAGCAGCCGGCTCCGCAAATCCGGCAGCCGGACGGCAAACTCCGCCAGCGTGGCTTCCAGCCCGGACAAATCACAGGGGGGTGGCTCAGATTGCGTAACGCTTTGGCCGCCAGAGTCGGCGGCTGACCGAGGCATATCCGCTGTGATCTGGTGAGGGAAGTCGACGGCTCTGGCGGCCAAATGGTTAGCAAGATGGGCTGCTCCTCTGGGATTTGTCCGGGCTAGGTCGCCGAAGATTTCCATGCCATACTTTCTTCCCTGCTCGACCGTCCCGCCGGAGTCTTTGTGATACAGAAGCGGCAGCCCGCACTGCAAGCCCTCCGCCACGTGCATCGCCCCCGGCTCGAATCGCGAGGCGCTCACGTAGCCGTGGCATTGGCGCAGGAGTCCCGCCAGCTCCGCGCCGCTCGCGGGCCCGATCGTGCGCGCGGATTTCCATTCCAGTTTCTCCGGCCAGCGGCCGATGACCCAAAGCTCGAATTTGTCCCGGAGCCTGCGGGCGATGAGGTCATCGATGTCCCGGTAAACATCGAACCCCTTGTTCCAGTTGTCGGACCAGTGGTGCGTGACAAGGCGCAGCGGGGACCCCGGTTCGAGCCGGGCGCCGCCAAGAGGATGAAAAAACCGGGGGTCCGCGCCGGGCACAATCACCGAATGCGGGCGGGAAACATCAAACCACTTCGAGGCGTGGTAATCTCTCAGCCATTCGGAGACAAAGACCGTGTGGTCGGCAACCCGGCTGCTGCGCGCGAGGAGGAGATCCATTTCGCCCGACTCTTTCCGGATGTCGTTGTCGTTGATCCGGTGCAGGCACGGCACACCGGGGTTTTTCGTTTTCAGGGCCTCGACTTCATCGGCCCCGAACGCCGTGTGCGAGGAAAGGCCGGTGTGGGTCATGATGACCGCATCAGGAACCCGGCGCAGATCGAACACGGCCCGCCAGCCGTTGTATTCGAGCCAGCGGACGACTTGGGACGCCCACTGGTTCGCCCCGCCCCACGAGCCGGCCCGCGGGCGCAGGTTGATCGCGACCGTGGCCACGGGCGGGGTTTTGGAAAAAATGCTCATGGGAAAAACGGGGTGGTCGGGACGGTCATCCGTTCGCCGCGGGCATAGCGTTCGCGCTTCCAGTCGGATGCTTCCCGGCATCCTGCCAACCGGCGCGCGAGGCGCTTGAGCCGGGCTTTCCAGCCCCCGCGAAAGGTTTCCATGATATTTTCTCTGGAGGCACCGGCCCGGTCGAGGCTGCTGCGCGGCACAAAGCAGGTGTGCAGGCACCGCAGAGGGGACTCGTCCCACGGGCATTCCCTCTGGAGCTGCCGCTTTTCCTGCCCGTCAAATCCCCGGCGGAATACCGGGCTGCCCCCGTGCAGCCGCTCCGTGGTATCGCCATCCCACGAATCGATGGCGGCGAAGTTGTAGAGCTTCGTGATGCTCCGGCTCGGGGGCGACGGGAAGCCGGAAGCCTCGCTCTTCCCGAGATCCAGCCGGTCGCAGTGAAGCACGTTTCCGAGGATCATCCAATGCGAGTCAAACTCGCCAGCAAGCAGCCTAGGGCGAAATGCCTGCAATCCCCGGGGATCGTAGATTTCGTCACCATCCACGCCGAAGACCCATGTGTCGGTTCCAACAAACGGCTTCAGAAGGTCATGGGATTTGCGGGGATGTGTGATCGCATGAAAAGAGGCCTTCCCGCACGCCTCCTCCGCGAATTCCTTGAGAATCCGGGATGTCCCGTCTCGTGAATCATGGTCAATCAGCAGAATGCGGTCACAAAATTCCCGGGCGTTCCCCACCGCTCGACGCACGAAGCGGTCTTCGTTTCGCACGAGAACAACGCCGAGGATTTTCTTCACTTCTTGTTCCGCAGCAGGACCCAAAGCCAGAAGCCGCCGAAATTTTCATCCCGCTCGGCGCGGACGAGCTTTTCGAATTTCCCGAGCAGCTTGACGACGAGATCTTCTGTCCGGTCCCAGGAGACCGCCTCGAACGGCCCGGCTGTCCCTTTCTCCATGTTGATTCCGATATCGTAGAGGAGGAACCCGTCGGGTTTCAGCACGCGGGCGTGCTCGGCCATCATGGCCTCGAGGTCGAAGGCATGGTCCACACAATTCGTGTAGAGCAGGTCGAGCGAGCTCTCCGGCAGGTCGAGCTTCATAAAATCCCCCTGCCGCACAATCCGGTTGTCTGGCCCAGGGTTGAGGTCGATCCCGTAGGCGTTGCGGTATCCGATGTCGTGCAGCACCTCGACCTCTGTCCCCTGGCGGGCCCCGCAGCAGAGGATCAAGGCGTCCGCCGGAAGCAGTCCCTGCAGGTGCTTGAAGCGCGAGTAAAACTTGAGCCGGTATTCGCAGATGTCCCAATTGCTGAACCCACCCTTCATCTTCAGCATCTCGTCGAGCTTCTGCTTCTGGTGGGTCACATATTCCTCGTAGCTCGCGTAGTCGCGCCGCAGGGTATCGCCATCCTTTTCATTCTTCCATCCGCCTTCTCCGTGGTGCTTCTTGCGGACCTCGTGCTTGTCCCGCTCGTGGTCATACTTCGCGTCCTGCATCCTGCGCAGCTTGCGGATGTAGCCGTATCCGCCGGGTGTGAAAAGGTGGAGCGCGGTCTTGATCCAAAACCCGGGATGCATCGGGCGGATCAGCGAATGTCGGAGATAGGCCATGTGGGTAACAGCTAACTTGTAAAGCCGGCGGCGGGCAAACAGAACTATAAAAAGCACCGCCCGGCCGGGCCGGCGATCCCGAGCAGCCTGCGTCCCGCCGAAGAAAGCGTCATCAGCACGAAGAGCGTGATGGGTCCCTCGAAATAGAGGTGGTCGTATTTTGCCGGCCCCACATAGTGCCGGCACACGGAATCCGGCCGGCGGAATATATTCCAGGTGATTTCGTATTGGGGCGGGAGCGGTCCCCCGCGACCGAATGCGGAGGCGCTCAAAGCATACAGGGTTTGCTCGAAAAACTGCGGGTGCCAAGCGGTCTCCTCGAACGTTGCCAGCAGCTTTTCGCTCAGGTTCAGATCGATGGCCTCCCGGCAGATGCAGAGCAGGCCGCTGTTAAATTTCTCCCAAAGACGGACCCCGAGGGCAGGTTCGATCTGCTCGCGTGGGAGGCAATAGACCTCTTTGAAATCTTTGTTGTAGTAGCAGGCCCTTTCCTCGCCTTCCGCCCATTCGATCAGCAGATCCGGCCGCCTGAAAAAAAAGAGATCGGCATCGAGGATCAGATATTTGTCCGACGGCGCGAACGCCGGGGGATCAAAAAATTTCAGGAAGAGATTGTGTCTGCCCCGGTTTCGCAGGCAGGCGGGATGGCCGCAGAGAAGCCGCGCCGCCGCCTCGTCCGCCTCCGCGCGCGGAACAAACCGCACGCCCTGCAACTTCGCCTCGATCCGGGCGCGGGAACGCGCGTCCACCGATCCGTCTTCGTGGACAAAAACCTTCCACCGCTTCCCGGAAAAATACTCCAGGCTCAAAACCGACATCAACCCCATCCGCCAAGTCTTCGACGACACGAGGATGTGGACGGAAACCGGGATCTCTGGCCCCTCCGGCCGCCGCCCGGCGGCGAGAACGAGCGGCGCGATCAGGTGCCAGCCGACAATGCGCAACAACGCGCGGGCGGATTGGCGAAGTGAACTTGTCATTGAAAAATCAAAACTGGCGCGGCATCGGAGTTCCAGGCGTTTGCGCGAAGATTACCGCAGCAGAACATTGATACTCCCCGGCACCACTGTTTCCTAAAGCGGTGTTGAGGAATTTGGAACAAATTTCTAGGTAGCGGGATAAGCTTAGGTGGCAAAAGCAGAAATCGGAAAGGTTCATTTCGCGGGCGGCTCAGCCAGCATGCCCGAGCCGCTTGCGCCATTCGTCCGCAGCCTCCGGCGTGAAGATGGCTTTTTCAACCATGGTGGGCGCGTGCCCGCTGTTTGACGTCCACCCATGCGATCCCGGAGGCTGAGTGCCGCGCGTATTGTTCCTTCCGGCGGCGGAGTTCGTCGCGTTTCCAGTCGAGGATCGGTGTGGTATCGTCCTCTCCGGCCAAGCTGTCCCAGAGATCCTCGACGAGCTGAAGACGTTCGGCCCGGCCCAGTTTGAAAATCGGTGCCAATTCGGTGTTCATGGGGTTAAAATTCGAGTTTCCGGGAGTGGTTCAAGGCCGGGTTGGCTGACGGCGCTCATTTTGTCAGGCCCCCCCGATCATGGTGAGGATGCGGTCGGGATGCCCTTCAGCTCGGCGTCGATCTCGGCAAGCGGGCGCGGGGTGGCGCGAGATAAACAGCGCAGCGTACCGCCCAACGGGCGAAAGGAGCCGGAGCGAGCGAGTCAAAGCGAAGGAAGGGCTCAGTCCTTTGGATTATAGGAATCAAGCAATTTCCACCGCCGTTGAATTTTTCGATCCGTTCCCAGTCGGAGAGACGTTGGGTGCCGTGTTATTGTTGGGCAATCTGATGGTTCAGCTCTTCACTCCGAAAATCAATCCCCCTCTGGCTTCGCAAAAACTTGGTAAACCCATCGAAGTCGGCAACACCATGATCAAGAACAGCGGTAATGATGTCTCCAGAATAGAACGTACCTTTGCGTTCGACCAACTGCCAAGTTGACCTTCGATAAAGCGAAGAACACACAGCTTTAGTCTTTATGTCAACAATAGTGGATCGGAGCTCGGGAGTGAGTCTAGTCAATAGTCCTGAATTGTATTCGCGCAATGGCCACTGATGTTTATTTTTATCAACGACTCCAAGGTCTATCTTCCATTCCACATCTGAGTGCATCAACATGTAGTCAATATGGACATATCCACTCGGCCCAAACCGGGAAGCATGGTCGATTTTGTTTGTCATTAGGACATCTGTAGGAGGCACGCAATCATGCATTGATTCAATGATTTTATAGACATGTCTGCTCTGGAAACCGGAAACCAAGAGATAGATATCAAGCTCAGGCCACACCATCAAATCCAATTCATAGGATCCATGGAGGTAAGGTTCTCCATATACCCGCAATGCCTCAAGAATTCCATACTCTCGAAGCATCCGATCAGCTTCTTCTCGTATCGCCGGTTTCTCGACTCCGGGCATCATTCGGTTAGGCTGCTGTGGCATTTCGATTTTCATTCTCAACTCCGTAGTTTTAATTGCGGCAAGATTGTCTCCGCCCAACGCCAAAGTCACCCACGGCTCTCTGAAAGCGGCGGGTGGATGCGGGTTGATGGTTTAATCATGGTGAGGGTTTTCAACGACCCGCGCGGAGAGCTGTTGGGTCAGCGGGGGCAGTCCGTGAATACGTGCAGAATGAGTTATTCCAGGAAACCTTCCGCCTTGGTGGTCGTCCAGGATGACCTCAGTTCGGCGGGGCCGAGGCGGGCGAGCCATTTCTCGAAATCCGCGTGCGGTTTTCCTTGCCGCATGCAGCCGCTCCAAAAAATGGGATACGGGCCGAGGTAATGGCCGAACATCCAGAGCCGTCGCAGTTCGGCGGCATCCCGCGCGGTTTTTCCGCCGGAAAGTTTTGCCGCGAAAAGCTCGGTGTCCGCCGCGAAACGGAGCAGGGATTCGATGGCCAGAGCGCCCCGCGAACAGAATCCCGGATCGAGCGACGACGAGCCGCGGACCCGAAAACACCGTCCCGCGATGGAATCCACGCGGGGGTCTCCCGGCAGGTCGCGGTGGCGTTCGAAATTCCACGGGCTTCGCTGCGTCGGGGGGTAAGTCTCGATCCGGCATTCCAGCAGAGTTTGCAAATCCTCCAGATTCCAGAGTCCGGGATGGAGCGAGAACTTCCAGCGATACGAAGGGGAGGTCTTTTCGAGATGTGCGATGGCCGGTCCCAAATCCTCTCCTTCCCTGCGCCGGTGCTGGCCGTATCCGAGCAGGCCGACATAAGCCGCTCCGAGGCGGACGGCCAGTTCCGGCAGGCGCTCGTTCAGGAATCCCGCATGGCAGCGGCCCACGGGCGGGTGGTCATCCAGAACCAGGTAGGCATGCGAGAAACCCGATTCGCGAAGACGCCCGACGGCCTGGAGATTCACGCCCATCCAGTCCGAGGGATCCCCGTCAAATCCGAGGCTCCGCGCATCGCGGCGGGAAAGCCCCGAGAAGAAGACCGGGGGATGGCTTGCCCACTCCCTGTCGATCCGATCAAGCGTCCAGCGGGCCAGCTTCTCGCAACGGTCAAAGGTACTGATCAGAATGCAGGTCATGAAAAAATCTTCCGGATGAGCCCGAGACTCGATGGGCGAAGAACGTCCGCCGGGCTCTGTTTCCATGCGCGCAAGAGGTTATCTCGTGAGGAGGCGGGATCCTGATCGGCCCATGCGTGAATCAGATACTGCTTCGCCAGACACCTTCTGCGCTCATTTCTCAGAGCATCCGGCCGGCCGCCGTCGATCAAGCCATAAAACGGAGAAAAAATGCGCTCGCGCTCCTCGAGAACCTTGTGCCACTGGCGGATCGTTTTGGAATCCGGCTGCCGGTTCTGGATGGCCAACACTTGGGGAATGTATCGAAAGTCAATCGCCTCCGACATCCTCCACCACAGCTCGTAATCCATCGCGAAATGCAGGTCCTCGCGAACCGGCCCGGATTTCACCGCCGCTTCCCTCCGGAAAAAAACCGCTGGCTGGTGGAGCTTGACCCGGGGACTCCACCAGCGGATGAGATCGAGGCGCGAATCAAATTTCCCGCGGACCACGCCCCCGTCACGTCCACCGTATTCGATCTGCCGGACATCGCCGAAAACAATTTGCACCGCAGGATCAGAAAACGCCTCGCGGAGGGCGGCAAAGGCACCGGGCGCATATTCGTCGTCGGAGTTCAGCCAGCAGATGATTTCGCCGCGCGCGGCCGCGAGGCCTTTGTTGACAGCATGCGACTGGCCGCGATCCGGCTCCGACACAAATTGGACATGAGGAAAACCGGCGGCGACATCCTCGGTCCCGTCGCTCGAGCGGTTGTCAAAAATCAGGTGCTCGAAATCCGGGTCGTTTTGGTTCACGACCGACTCGATGCAGCCGCGCAGGAACTTCCCCTGGTTCCAGCTCGGCGTGACCACGCTGAAATACGGGCGGTTCATTCTTCGAGAATTCTCGGCTCGACCGAAATCCAATCCGGTTCGGTGCGGCGGACGGCCAGCGAGTAGAGAAATGATCTCCAGTGCCGGACTCCTGCGGGCCTGGCCAGCTTTCGCAGCGGCGGGATGATTTCTGGGCAACGTCGCCAGACCGCTTCGTCGAGCGCCCCGCGCAGAAATTCCGCATCGGATGGCATCCAGCTCGAATCGAGCCCGCGCTTGGCAAGCCATGCCCGGAGGTCGCGCTGGGCGCGCTGTCCGCGAAAAATTCGTTTGGCGTGCTGGGAGCCGTGCGAGACCGGCCGCCAGGTTTTGTCCAGGACGACGGAATCGCAAAAGGCCACTCGCTCCAGGCAGCCGCATTTCGCCCAGTAATCCCGGTCTTCCAAGGGCTCGTAACCGGAGACAAAGCCTCTGACCTTCCGGTGGAGATCCGCCCGGACCACCGCGGATCCGGGGGTGATGATCGCTCCCCGCTTCAGGGTTTGTTTTGCAGGGAATGGCGGATCGCCCGCCGCAAAGTCGAACCCGTTCAGGCGCGCCAGTTGTCCGGGCTGCGCGCGTTCGGTCACCATTCCGTAAGCGACACCGGCTCCTTCTTTCTCCGCCCGTCCCACGAGCAGTTCCGCCGCCTGCGGGAGAAGGATGTCGTCCGCGTCGAGGAACAGAAACCATTTCCCGGACGCGATTTTGGCACCGATATTCCGCGCCCGCGAAACTCCCCCGTTGGCGATTGGGACATATCGGGCCGCCCCCGCATACTCCCCGCAGACAGTGCCGGTCCGGTCCGTGCTCCCGTCATCGACGACAATGATCTCCGCCGGCCGCCGGGTCTGGGCCAGGCAACTTTCCAGCGTCGCGCGGATCCACTCGGCGCAGTTGAATGCCGGGATGATGATGCTCGTTTCGCTCATGCGGGCCGCATATTCGCAGGTCGGCGGTGGAAGGAACGAAGATTTGTTGTGCGGAGAAATCCGCTTGCCTTGTGGAAATCAACCCGTGGCATGGGCATCCTGCCCGTGTCTTGCTGGATTTTTCGCATGGGCAGGATGCCCATGCCCTCGAGATTGGTTCATTCTAGATCGGTGATCTAGTTTTCTTGTTTTTTCGCTTGTAATCCCGCGCTTAATGATCTAGTATATACGCTAGATCATACCTAACAGCCCACCAACCAAAATAAATACTA
>Ga0209697_10003579_pt1 | contig 20935 bp, 18 predicted proteins | sample AliMusrvi5mmetaG_FD_184115 | JGI IMG/M metagenome (GOLD analysis project Ga0209697, IMG submission 184115) | Freshwater lake bacterial and archeal communities from Alinen Mustajarvi, Finland, to study Microbial Dark Matter (Phase II) - Alinen... | ecosystem: Environmental > Aquatic > Freshwater...
CGGCGAGCCAGAAGATATCGTCACGCGCGACCAGGAAGCCTCCAAAGTTCCACCAGTTCTGGAAATAATCCGGCATGCCTGCGAGTTGAGTCGCCCAATACTCTGTATTGCTCAGCACTGGCAACATCAAAACAAAGCGCAGCATATGTTCTTCAGCTGAACCCTTGCGGGAAATGAGGCGGCGCCAGTCCCATAGGATGAGAAAGAGTGGGAGCGCGGCGCTCCAAAGGTTGCCAATTCTCATCAGCGAGTTGTCGGCTTGGATAAGCAACGGAAGCAGCATCAAGCTCCACCCAAGCCATAGCGCGGCTCGCAGCCAGCGTGACCGGAAGCCCAGCGCGTTGATCACCAGCATGCCGAACATCGGCGCAATAACAAGGTCAATCAAGGCCTGTACGGATGACTGGCCAAGCTGATCGGCAACATAATGCACCCCGCGCAGATGCGATGTGATGTAGACTGCAGTTACGAAATACTGCACGGACACCAGCGCAAACCAAAGGAGCTCCCGTCTCTCCTTATCACTTCTCCAGGCACTAACTGCAAGTACGCCCAAGGTTAGAAAGATCGCGGCGAAGAACAGGCTGGGGGAGTACATCCTCCAATACTTGTCCTGTTGAAGAGCGCCGGCCTCGGTTGGCGCCTGCTCGCGATAGGTCAGCAAGTACGGCCCATCGTCCGGTAATATCCATGCCGGAACCAGCCACATCGCATATTTGATGCGTAGCGCGATCACTAGCGGTTTGGCTTCAGAGGAACTTTGGGCGGGGATGAAGAATGTACGGCCATGCGCGATGGGGTTTTGTTCAATTGCATCGTAGTTTCCCGATCCGCCTATCTTCAGGCCGTTGATGTAGACCTCATAAACATTCTGGATCGTGCCAAGTGTAAGAGCGAGCCTGGTGCGGTCGGTATCCGCCGGAAGTTCCGCGCGGCGCCGCAGCCAGTGCTCTTTCTGGTTGTGCTTTCGGCCAAGAGGGAGCTTGATGGTCTCCCAACCGCTGTCGTCAAACTCTGGCGAAGCGTATTCCGGCATATCGCCGATGATCATCCGCCACTCGCCGCTCAGATCGATATGCAGCGGCTCATGCGCAAAGCCTTGCGCCGCGAAGGCAAGGAGCAGGATCGCTCTCACGCGCTCCTCCGCACGGCGACCACCGTGATGTCGTCGGTCTGTCCCCAGGCCTTCGCGGCGTCAGCGATCTCTCGCGCCGGCTTGCCGCTGATGGCCCGAGTACGGTCAAAGCCGAACAGTTCGCTGCTCGCGTTGGCCGCTTCCGGAATCCCATCGGAAAGGAAGACTACGCGTTCGCCTCGCTGGAGTTGGAACGATGCGGACTCGTATTCAGCTTCCGCTACGACTCCAAGTGGCAGACCCGCCGGCGCCTCCAACTCTTCCCCATTGCGATACGCCGCAGGATGGCCGGCATTCGCGTAGATCACCGTGCCATCCGCCGCGAACAATGCCGCACAACAGGTGGCGAAGCCGCCATCCATTTGCCCCTGCAGCGCACGGTTCAGTTCATCGAGCACACCGGCCGGTTCATCCGATTTTCGATTGAGCAAAATCCCCGCGATCACGCTCACCAGCATCGCGGCGCGCAAGCCTTTGCCGCTCACGTCTCCTACTACGACGAGCGTTGCACCATCGTGCGCTTCAATGATGCGGAAGAAATCGCCGCCCACCTCTTCGGCCGGACTGTACGCCGTCTCGATTTCGTAGTGGGGCGTTACCGCATCGCCGCGCGTGAGCAGCATCTCCTGCACTCCGCGCGCGGCTGCGAACTGCCCTTCCAGCCTCGCGGCCGTTGCCTCGGCATTCCGTAATCGGTACATCCGTACAGCCACGAAGACCGCGCTAAAGAGGATATTCCCAAGCAGGTTGCGCGTGAATGTCGCATCGCCAATCGGGATTCCTGACGCTCCACCTGCAATGCGCGCAATATCGGCCAGGCAGACTGCAGCCAGGCAAATGGTAAGCAGCCGGGCCGTTAATTCCTGCGTGCGTTGCAGAATCAGTATTGCTGCTACCGCCAATACCGTGCCCCCGAATACCCAAGAGGAACCGGATACTACTACCGGCAACCAGGCAGGCCCTTCAATCAACAATGCGGCCCAACCAACCGCCACAAAATACATGCCAGTCAAGCCCTGAGGTATGCGGAACCACCATGCTGGCCTGACACCGGCAAAGTGCGCCAGCAGCTCCAACTGGACGACATAGCCAACCCCATTGATGATATAGGTGTAAGCGAAGGTTCGAATGCCGATAGGCAAGTAAAAGGAAACCGTGTATGAGGACGCTGCCATTATCTGCAGGAACAGGTAGCATGTCAGCAATTGGAATTCGCGTTGTTTCCATTGCGATTTGCCCCCCATGAGCAGGAAGCAAAGCAACAGCGTGATGATGCCCGTCCCCCATAATCGCCCGCGGAGAATGCTTCGATCCTGTGCAACGTAGATAGGGACCTCCACTGCGTTCACCAGAGAAAGTGGCAACGCCGCTTTGAATCCAGTGAGACGGCGCAGGTCGCGGCCAGGATATTGCCAGAGGCGCAGAGCAACCGTAACAACGCGGCCCGGCTTTGCCAGGTCTTCGGGAATGGGCCATGCAAGAAAGACCTGCTGCGTGTCCTGTAAATTGGGCGGGAAGTGGCCGTTGCTGCCAACCAGGTGGCCGTCGATATAGGCTTCGGCGATCGTCACGTGCGTGCCAACTACCGGATCCAGGATGCGATCGGGAATTCGCACCTTGTAGCGGACCCAATAATAGGTTTCGAGCACGTGCTTCTGCAGATCGATCTCCGCGTTGCCGTCCCCCCAACCGCTGTCGTCGAAATCAGGATTGGCCCAACGCAGGTCGTCGCCGTAATGGACCTTTGCGGATTGGACCTGGGCAAAGGCAGGCAATGCGGCAAGCAACAAGAGCAGGAACCTCATGCGGACCTCCACACACGGACCAGCGTGATGTCGTCATTCTGTCCCCAGGCTTTCGCTTCCTCGGCGATTGCGGCGACGGTCTTGGTGCTGATGGCGCCGGTGCGGTCGAAACCGAACAGCTCGCCCTTCGGGTTTGCGGCTTCGAGGACTCCATCGGAGAGCAGCGTGATCGAGGCGCCCTTCGCGAGCACGACGGAAGTCTCCGCATAGACGGCCTCCGCATCCAAGCCCAGTGGCAGACCTGTCTCCACTTCAATGGCCGCGCCCTCGCTGTAAGGAAACAGATGACCGGCATTGGCGACGGTCACCATTCCATCCGCAGCGAAGCGCGCACAGCAGCAGGTGACGAAGCCATCGATCTGGCCCGCGACGGCGTTGTTCAATTCCGCCAGTACCGCGGCGGGTCTGCGCTCCTTAGTGTTGCGCAGCACGCCGATCAGCAGCGTGACCAGCATTGCGGCCTTGAGTCCTTTGCCGGAGACATCGCCGAGCACCACCAGTTGGCCATCGAGCACGTAGTAGAAATCGCCGCCGACCTCTTGGGCGGGCTCGTACACCGCCTCAATGGAGAGGCCGGGCTCCCTCATCGCAGGGGCTTTCAAGAGGAGTTGTTGAATCACGCGAGCGGCTTCCAGTTCTCCTGCCAGGCGAAGCTTTTCGCGGCGGTCGGCAATCAGTCGCCGCAGGAGCAGCAGGGCGATCAGGAAGGCGAGAACCCATACCATCACTTCGTGGATGGACCATGCATAGCGTCCGATCACCATGCGATTCGAGACACCAAGGAAGCTACCGTAACGATTGGTTTGGGCTGCGAGTACAACCAGCAGGAGTACTGCGAAGATGTTGTGTTCAGCGGTTGTGCCGTGCCGTGCCAGCCGCCACCATCCATAGGCGATGATCCCCAGCGTCATAGCCGCCAGTACAAAAAAGAAGGGACGATCGACCGATACCGGGTTTGCGGACATGCCCGCCGCGAGAAACCAGACGAGCGCGTACAACCACCGGGATTTGAAATCGAGCGAACGCAGGCAAAAGCTGGCAAAAATGCTGGCTCGAAGCGTGATCCCAATACCCATCGCGGTCCCCCATTGCCAAGGGTAGGTATCGATCCCCACGGCGAGGGTCAGGGCCGTGGAGTAGATGATCTCCACCAGCAGATACATGGCAAGCAGAAGTAGTTCGAGCCGCTTCCGTTCTGCAACCCAGGCGATGATCAGCATCAAGGCCAAAGCCAGCTGCGCGGCTGCTGTTACCAAATCGGGCGTCTGGCGGAGCGTTCGCTTGTTGATGGCCGCGGCGGGCCAATTCGGGTCGACCCCCGAGGGATCGGTGATGAGATACGGTCCTTCCGCGAAGACCTCCCATGAAGTGCTGCCGCCGCGCAGGCGGGAGTGCCAGGTCCGCACGGCGATTGTCATCGGGTTGTTTTGAGAGGCAACGGTGGCAGGAATCGGGAACGAGCGCGGACGCGCAATCTGCTGGGCTTCCAGGGAGAATGCGCCGGTTGCGCCGATCTTTATACCGTTGACATAGACTTCGTAGACATTGCTTATCGTGCCCAGCGTCAGCACCAGTTGTGATTTGTCAGCCCAATCTGGAATGGTGACCTGACGGCGCAGCCACGAGTTTTCTCTCACGATGGCTTTGGTCCAGGGCAGCTCGACTTTGACCCATGACGCATCGTCGATGCTGGGGCTGGCGTAGGTGGGATCGTCGCCTCGCTGCATCCGCCACTCGCCGCTGATATCGATGTGGAGCGCGGGCTGGGCGTTGAGTTGCACCGCGGTCAGCAGTAACAGTGCGGCGAGGGTTCTCATGAATCACTCCGTCCAAGCCCACACATGCTTGCCCGGTGAATCGTAGCGCGGACATTCATGTCTGCCGCGTCGAGATTCGTCTCGACGTGTGTTTTCCCATTCGTGCCACGCCAAGGTGGAGCAGGCGGTTTAGCTTCCTCGCGCATCACGATTTCCTCCGCACACGGACCACCGTAATATCATCGTTCTGTCCCCAAGCCTGCGCGGCCCGCGCGATCTCCGCCGGGGACTGTGAACTAATCTCGCGCGCCCGCTCAAACCCAAACAACTCCCCCTGAACGTTGGCGGCCTCGACCACGCCGTCCGATACGAAGGTGAGCGTCTGCTCTTTTGAAAGCTGCAATTGAACGCTTTCATAGGACGCCTCGGCGTCCACGCCTAGCGGGAGACCTGCCGGTAGCGCGACCTCCTCGCATGAAAGATATGGCGCCGGATTCCCCGCATTTGCGAGCATCACACTCCCATCGGAGCGGACCTTCGCAATCACGGCAGTGACAAATCCACTGCCGCCCAGCAATACGCGATTCAGCTCCAGCAGTAATGCGGCGGGATCGTCGTTGTGCCGGTTGCGCAATGCGCCGGTGATTGTGGAAACCAGCATCGCCGCCTTCAGTCCCTTGCCGCTCACGTCACCGACAACCACCAGTTGCCCTCTATCCGCCAGTTCCGCCGCGAAGTAAAAATCCCCGCCGACCTCCTGCGCCGGCTCATACACCGCATCGACGCCTGGCGTGCTGGCGAACAGCATCTGCTGCACGGTCCGCGCGGCTTCGAGTTCGCCGGCCAGTCGCTGCTTCTCTTTGCGGTCTGCCGCCAACTGGCGCAACATTTGAACGAGCATGGCGACAGCCAAAAGCACGATCATGATCTGCGAATTCGGCCACCAATAATGGCCAATCAGCCAACGCGGGTTAAACCCGAGATCTGAGCCGTGGCGATTGATCAACACCAGGACCGTGAAGGCCAATGTCGCGACAAATAGGTGGTGGGGACGCACTGTACGAACGCGGCAAATCTTCCACCAGGTCCACAAAATGATGGCTAGCGTCAGTGCGCCCAATACTCGGGTAAGCGGGAAGAGGTTGGAGTCCGCAGGATCCAATCCCATCTGCAACAGCAGAGCAAAGGTCGTTATCCAGATTCCAAGCATAGCCCACCGCATGCGCATGCCCAACGCGGACATGGCAAATTCCGCGTACACGGCTAAGTCGAGCGCGACGCCTATCCGGCTCATTTGTCCGCCGAGATGCATTGGGTAGGTGTCCACGCCGATCTGCATAAATTGCAGGATTTCAGCAGCACCATTGGCCCATAGAAAGGCTGTCAGCCAATAGAACTTGCGTCTGAATCTATCTTCCGTGCCCAGAAACAGAATGAAGATGCCGAGGAGAATCTCAATCAGTGAGGTGATCAAGTAGGGGGCGTTGCGCAAGGAATGGGCATTAATAGACGACTCTCCCAGTCCTTTAGGTGCATTCCAGCCATAGGTCATTAAATAGGGACCTTCGGGCACGTTGAGCCAAGGTAACCTCAGAGTGCCGGTAGGGCGGCCGGTGCGCACCGCGATCTGCAGCGGACCAGTGCGGGAAGCAACTTCAGCAGGAATGGCGAAGGTCCGCGGGCGGGAGATTTGAAACGTGGAGACATCCATTCCTGGTGTCCCGCCGATGCGAACGCCATTCACATAGACTTCATAAACTCGATCAAATGAACCGAGCGTCAAGGTCAGCTGCCGGCGATCCGTGCCGCTCGGAAGCTCCACCTTCCTGCGCAGCCAGTAGAACTTCCCTTGGTCCGGCCGCAGCAGCAACGGCAGCGGCAAGTCCACATTCCGAAGCTCGTTGTCAGGGAAATCCGCCTTGGCATACCAAGGCCGGTCGTCCAGCGTCCGCAGCCAGTTCTTGCTGATGTCGAGATAAAGCGCATTCTGCGCCGGGGCAAGACTTGCGAAAAGGAGGCCGGCGACGAGTAAGCTTCTCATGCGGGCCTCCCTCTCAATTACGCGACTGCGGCTTTGGCGTCCGCTTCGCTCGCATGCAGCGTGGTGTATTTGGCCAGGCCAAGCATGGTGAACACTTTGACGAAGTGCGCGGAAAGTCCGAAGCACACTACCTTCCGCTCCGCCTTCTTCGCGGCCATCAGCAGCTGAATCACCAGTGCGATGCCGCTGCTGTTCAGGTACGGAACTTTGGTGAAGTCCAGCAGGATCTTCGTCACCCCGGAAAGCTTCTCATAGGTCCCGAGCACTGCGTCCTGCGATGCGCTCGTAATGTCGCCTTCAAAGCGTAGTATGGCCAATTCGGCCGTCTGGTCAACCTTCGTTTTCGTTGGCGATACCATTCTTAAAGTTCCCCCTCGGTTCTCAAGTGAATCACCAGCCGCGCGAATGCGCCGGCCGGCTCCCTGCCATACTCTACTTTGTCCACAAGCGCCTGGATGAGGAACATCCCCATGCCGCGCGGGTCGTCTTCGCCCAGCATCTTGCGGTCGATGTCAGGCACCTGCATCTCATGCTGCACGCCCTCGCCATGATCGCGGATCTCTACCTCGAGCGAATCCGGGCTCATCGCCAGCGTGACCACCACGCTGAGCGATTCGTTCAATTGGTTGCCATGTTCGATGGCGTTGATGCAGGCCTCGGAAACCGCCGTCTTCAAGTCCTCCACTCGGTCCGTCGTGAAGCCCATCAGCGCGGCCACGCTGGCCGCCGTATCCATCGCTACTTTTTCAAAACCAAGCCGCGATGGCAATCGCAGCTCGGTGATGATTGGTTCAGAGGCCATCATGCCCCTCCTTCATTCCGGACACGGATAATCGAAAGCGCCGTCATGTCATCCGATTGCCGGGGTGAATCCGCGAACTCCGAAAGCGTCTTCCAGATCCGGTCAAGCAGCGGTGCGCTCGCGGCGCCTGATTCGGTCTCCACCAGTCCCATCAAACGCTCCTCGCCAAACTCCTCGTCCTTATGGAACACTTCCGTTAATCCGTCAGTGTACAGCAACAGCCGGGTTCCCGGCTCAATCGTGTACGTCTCCGCCTCGTACGTCCGGCCGGGCAACATTCCCAACGGCGGACCGCTCGCGCCGATCATCGTCGGCGCCTTCCCGTCTACGCACAGAAACGCCGGATTGTGGCCGGCATTCACAATCTCGATCGAATTCGTGGCCGGGTCCAGGCAGCCGATGATCGATGTCACGTACCTGCGCCGCGCCTCCGTGCCCTCCTGCCAGTGCAGCGTATTCATGCGTGCGGCCATCTCCGCCAGCGGCAGGCCCGTGCCCGCGATCGCGCGAAACGCCGACCGGAACGACATGCTCATCAGTGCCGACGCCAAGCCCTTGCCCGCCACATCGGCCAGCACCAGCATCAGTCGCCCGTCGTTAAGGGGCAGCATATCGACATAGTCGCCACCCACCTCATAACAGGTGATCGACCGGAACGCGAGCGAATAGCCCTCGATATCAGGCGTCGATTGCGGCAGCAGGCTGCGCTGAATGGCGCGCGCCGCGTCGAGATCAATCTGGACGCGCTCCCATTCCAGCATGCGCGCGTGGTGCTGGGCGTTGCCCACCGCCAGCGCCGATTGCAGAGCGAGCCCTTCCAGAAAATCGAGCTCCTCCAGATGCAGCGGTTGCGAGCGGTACACCACAAGGTGGGTGAGCACCTCCCCGCGAGATCCCGTAAGCGGCGCGCTGGCGTAGCCCGGAGGTTCGTCGGCTTCTGTCCAGCGCGTCCAGTCATCGGGCACTTTGCCATAGACGGTGCGATGCACGTCGCGCAGAACTTCACTCGCCGAAAAGAAGGTGCCTTCGGCTTCAAGCTCCTTCGCCGCGATCTCCAGCACGCAATCCAGAACTTCCTCCAGCCGGATGGTGGAGTGCACCTGGCGCGAGGCTTCGAGCAAGCTTTGCACGCGGGCGAGCTTCTGTTGGAGTTCAATTGTTTCGCCGTGTTCGTGCGAGTGCAGCATCGTCATAGTATCCACCATTTCTATCGGCCATTGAAACTCGCCAACGCTTCCGCTTCGTCGTTGAACGATTCGAAGATGGTGTAGAGTTTTGTCAACGTGAGCAAAGAGGTCAGCTTCTTTTGCGGATGTAACAGCTTCACCGAACCGCCGCGCCCGGCGATGGAGGTGAAGGAGCCGACCAACTCTCCCAGTCCGGCGCTATCCAGGTAATCCACCTGCGCCAGGTTCAAAAGGACCTGCGGCTTTTCGCCGGGGGCCGTGCGGATCGCATCGCGCAGTTGCGTGGTGCCATCGCCCAACTTAATGCTTCCAGCCAGGTCGATGATGCTGACCTCGCCTGTTTGTCTGGTACGAATGATGAGTGCCATTGTGACTTCTCCTGTGCCCTCTCTTATGCATGCCGTGCGCCAATCACCAACGGCTTGATTTCATTGGGTTTTGATTGATCGTAACGCAGGGCATCGAAGATTTAGGATAATAGCGTTCACCAAACAGATAATGGACAACCAGGATCACAGTCCCAAGACCGTGCTGCTCAAGGCTTCCGTGCTGCTGTTCCTCTTCCGCGCCCTCGCCGGAGCCACCACGGCTGCGCGGCGCGAGCACATCGCGCAGCAGTTGATGCTGCTGCTGGGGGAGTTCGTGAACTGCAGCCATGGCTTTGTCGTGCTCGGCCGGACAGAAGAAGAGGTTGCGGCGCGGTTTCTGACCCTTGGCTTTCCCGGCGCCAGCGAAGCCTGGAACCATGTCCTGGAGACAGGCCCCTGGCTCTCTGGCCAAGGCTCCTCGGCTGCGATTCCAATCTATGCAGCCGGAGCGCTGACCGGCCTGATCGCCGTCTCCTCCGATGCCTCGCTCGCCTCCTGCATGGAAACGTTGTCCGCAATCGCCAGCCTCGCGGCGGTGGCGATTGAAAGCGTCCGCGAAGTGGAGAGGTTGCGCGAAGATCTGGACCAGCATCTGCGAGGCAACGGAGGCATCGTCGGCGCCAGTCCTGCCGTTTTGAAACTGCTGGAGCGCATCGAGCGGCTGGCCAATCGCGACACCACCGTCCTCATTCACGGCGAAAGCGGCACCGGCAAGGAACTGGTAGCACGCCTGCTGCATCGCGGCAGTGTGCGCGCGGAGATGCCGTTTGTCGCCATCAACTGTGCCGCCATCGCCGATAACCTCCTGGAGAGCGAACTGTTCGGCCATGAGAAGGGCGCCTTCACTGGAGCCGCCGCGCTGAAGAAAGGCAAGATCGAAATGGCCGCTGGCGGCACGCTGTTCCTCGACGAGATCGGTGAACTGGCCGCGCCTCTGCAGGCCAAGTTGCTCCGAGTGCTGGCGCAACGCGAGTTCGAACGAGTGGGCGGCACAAAGACGATTGCAGTCGACGTGCGCATCGTCGCGGCAACCAATCGCGACCTGGAGCAGGCTGCCAAAGAAGGCAAGTTCCGCCAGGACCTCTATCACCGCCTGAATGTGGTCACTCTGCGTACTCCGGCCTTGCGTGAACGCAAGGAAGATATCCCATTGCTGGCCGCTCATTTCTTGAACCAGTTCGGCGGGCAGGGCATGCACCTCACCCGCGAAGCGCAGCGATGTCTGGAGCAATACGATTGGCCGGGCAATGTCCGCGAATTGGAAAACGCGATTGAGCATGCAGTGGTGATGGGCGATGGCGACCAGGTGCTGCCATCCGATCTGCCCGAGCGTGTCTGGGAGTCCGCCGGCGAGACGGAACTGGCACCCTATCAATCGACGGTGCAGGACGCCAAACGCGAAAGCATTCTGCGTGCGTACAGCCAATCGGCAGGCGACTATAAAGGCGCGGCCGCGATCCTTGGTCTGCATCCCAACTATCTCTTGCGGTTGGTCAAGAATCTCGGCTTGAAGGATGCAATCCGCGCCGCGCGAGAGGTGGCCAGGTAATGTCGCTGGAAATCAGGATTACCAAATACGGCGACATCGTCAACCTGTCCCTTGATGGCAATCTGACGCTGGGCCCGCAATTACGGCAGCTCAGCCAGAAGGCCGAAGGGCTGTTGACCGAATCGAAACCGCGAGCGCTGTTCCTCGATATGGCAGCCGTGAAGATGCTCGATAGCGCCGGCCTCGGCGAACTGATGATCCTCTATACCAACGCCGGCCAGCGTAACTGTCACCTCTGTTTACTGCACGCCCCGCAACACATAGTGAAACTACTGGAGGTAACCAAACTCTCCGAAATCCTGCGCTGCTTCCCTGACCACGCCACCGCCAGCCAGTGGCTCGCATCGCATTAAACGCCGCTACGGGGACGTAGCTTGCTGCGTCCCCAAAAACGACACGCCTCAACGCAGCGATCCTGGCAGTTTCAGTCCCGCCCAGCCCGCCAAAACTTCTTCACGCACCGCACCCACTCATCGGCCATCAACTGATGCCCCGCATAAGTCGGATGCACCCCATCCCAAATCCAATACTCAGCCGGTGCCCGCCTGGCCGCCGCGTCAAACACTCCCTGATACCGCACAAAGGCCGCATGATACTTCGCCGCCAGCTTCGCCACCACGTCCTGACGCTTCTGCACCTCCGCGCGCCATTCGTCATAAGGCTGCTTCCGCTTCCCGCCAGGCAGCGTGAACGGCTCGCCCAGCACCAGTCGCAGCTTCGGATTCGCGGCCATCGTCTCCGCCAGCAGCTTATCCAGCTGTTGTTCGTACTCTTCCACCGGCACCTGCCGCGACGTGTCGTTGATGCCAATCAGAATACTCAGCAGATCCGGTTTCAACTCCAGCGTGTCCTTCTCCCACCGCGCCGCAAGATCGGAGACCTTATTCCCGCTGACACCGCGATTCATAAACACGATGTTACGCCCGGGCAACATCGCCCCATACTTAGCGGCGATGAGAAACGCATAGCTGTGTCCAAGGATGTGGTTCGGGTCGGCCGTCCGGCCCCGATTCATGTCCGTGATGGAGTCGCCCTGAAAAAGAACACGCGTGCCAGGCCGGAACGCGGGCATGGGATCGGCCGCCTGGAGCAGGCAGGAGGCGAATAGAATTTGAATCGCAAGGCGCATGGTTTGACTTTCAATCCATACTAACCCGAGTCTTATTGATCAGGGTATAATCCACGATACCCGGTGAGGCGCCGGACAACTGGAAGACACATTGAACTACGCAGACCTGGAAATTCGAATTCTTCAAAAAGATGCCAACGGCTACCCGGTTGAGATCACCTTCAACGGAGAACAGGAATTTCCGCGCGGTCTCCTCACGCCCGATCTCCCCCCGCCAACCCCCAGCGAAACCTACGGCCAGAGGCTCTTCGCCTGGCTCTTCTCGAGCGATGCCTTGAAGAAAGCCTGGGCCAACGCCCGCGGCCAGCAGCCAAATCGCCGCATCCGCCTGCGCATCGACGAAGGAGCGCCCGGACTGCACGCGATCCCCTGGGAGATGTTGCAGGATACCAACGATGGCGGCATCCCGCTGGACCTTTGCGCGACGGATGCCACGCCATTTTCCCGCTATATCGCCGGCGCCTGGGTCCCGGGCAGCCCCATCCTCAAGCGGCCCATCCGCGTACTGGTCGCCGTCGCCAATCCCGAAGGATTGGACGATCTCGACCTTGCCGTCATCGATCCCGAATTGGAGTTAAACACACTCAACGAGGCCACCGCGGAAAACAAGAATATCGAACTCGTGCAACTGGACGGCCCCTGCACGCTCGAAGCCATCGAAGCCGCATTGCGCACTGGCTTCCACATTCTGCACTTCATCGGTCACGGAGAGTTCAAAGCAGGCGCCGCCCATCTTCTGCTGTGCAATGCCGAAAAGAAAAACGAGGTCTTGTCTGTCAAGGACACGGATATCGCCGCCATGCTGGGCCGCCAATTGGCGGATGCCGGAGCGAACACCGACGACAAGCTCCGCCTCGTCTATCTCTCCAGCTGCCAGACCGCGATGCGCAGCCCCGCCGATGCCTTCCGCGGACTCGCGCCGCGCCTGATCGCCGCTGGCGTGCCGGCGGTGATCGCGATGCAAGATAACATCCCCGTCGCGACCGCCACCAAATTCAGCCAAACCTTTTATAGCGAACTCGTCAAACACGGCCAGGTGGACCGCGCCGCCAACAACGCACGCTCTTCGGTGATCACCTCCCGGCTGCCCGGCGCGGCCATCCCCGTCCTGTTCATGCGCCTGCGCAGCGGGCAGCTGTTCGGCCAGCGTGGCGTGGTGCACAGCTCTCTCGGCGAAGGCTTCTGGCAAGCGCTGTTTACGAAGATCGCCGCGAAACGCTGCATCCCGTTTATCGGCCCCGGCGTCACCAACCACCTGCTCCCATCCAAACAGGAATTGGCCCGCCAACTGGCCGCCAGCTACAAATACCCCTTCCCGGACATCGAGAGTCTGCCGCGCGTCACGCAGTTCATCGGCTCCATCGATTACATGGAGCCCCGCGACCAGGTAGTTTCCCGCCTCGTGGCCCAGTTCCGCAAGCGCATGGGCGATGCGGCCGGCCCCAAACGCATGGATCAAACACTCTCCGAAGCCATCTCCGCCGCGAAATGGGGCACCCTGAGCCGCACCCTGTTTGAAGATGAGATTCACCGCCAGCTGGCCGGGTTGGACCTGCCGCTTTACCTGACTACCAACTTCGACAATTTCATGACCGAAGCGCTGCAGGCCAGACTTGACGAAAACCAGAAGGGCAAGGTCCGCCGCGAGGTGGTGCCGTGGCGCGAAAAGTCGCTCGATCAGCGCAATCTGGAGCCGGCCCCAACGCCCGAAGCCCCGGCCGTCCTGCACCTGTTCGGCACGGATGCCGATCTGGAGTCCATCGTCCTGAGTGAAGACGACCATCTCGATTACCTGGCGCGCATCTCGCGCGACAACGAACACTTCCTGCCTGAGAACGTGAATTCGCTGCTGGCCCGTTCCACGCTCTTGTTTCTCGGCTATGGCTTGGAGGATCTGGATTTCAAGATCATCACCCGCGGCCTGCTCGCCAACATCGACATGAAGCGCTGGGGCGCGTTGAAAGTGGCGGTGCAGCTGGAATCGAGCCAGCCCGACGCAGCTAAGGAAAAGGAAGTCGTCGAATACTTCAAGCGCTACTTCAGCGAATCGAAGATCGAAATCTACTGGGGCACAACGCTGCAGTTCATGACCGATCTATCTTCCAGATGGAAGGAGTATCGCAATGCCTAACCGCGTCAATCCCTACATCGGCCCGGGCCCATTTACAACCGGCGACAGCGAGCGCTTCTTCGGCCGCGTCCGCGAGACCGGCACACTATGCTCGCTCGTGATCGCTCGGCGTGCCGTGCTCCTGCACGCGCAATCGGGCGCTGGAAAAACATCGCTGTTGCGGGCCGGCCTGATCCCCGAACTCAAGCGGTCGGAAGGCGTAGTGACGTTTCCCATCGGGCGCGTAATGGGGGCAGCCACCTTGGGCAACCCCTACGTGCAAAACGTCCTCTCCACGCTGTTTCCCAATCTGCCGGAAGCGGCCCTGCGCGGCAAAAGTTTCACCGATGCATTCGCTTCGGCGATGGCTGCAATCGGAGGCGAAGCGCAGCTGCCGCAGCTCGTCATTATCGATCAATTCGAGGAGATCTTCACCTTCCATCCCGAATGGACCAGTCACCGGCGGGAGTTCTTTGAGCAGTTGGGCGCCTGTCTGGACGCCTTACCGCAGCTTAGCTTGCTGCTCTCCATGCGGGAAGAGTATCTGGCTTATCTGGATGCCTATGCTTCGCTGCTGCCCGATCGCATGCGGTCGCGTATGCGCCTGGAGCGGCTCGGGGTGGCAAGCGCCGTGGATGCGGTGAGCCGGCCCGCGGCGCTGGCCGGGATGCCGTTTGCCGCCGGCGTGGCCGAGCAATTGGTGGACGATCTGCGCCGCTCGCCGGAGGATGACTCGCTCGGCCTGTACGTGGAGCCGGTGCAGCTGCAAATCGTCTGTCGCCAGCTGTGGTCGCGATTGGCGGCGGAAACGAACCGGACCAAGCCGGAGATCGACGAAGAGGATCTCAGGAATCACGCCAGGGTGAACGACGCGTTGATTCAGTTTTATCGCGACTCTTTGGCGGCTGCGAAAGAGACCGGCGTCCGCGAACGCGCGCTGCGGGACTGGTTCGGTAAACAGTTGATCACGCCGGCTGGCACGCGTGCCCTGCTCTATCAGGATCCGCTTCGCAAGGAAACCGCCGGGATGCCCGATGAGGCGGTGGCCAGGCTGATGGCATGCTATATCGTGCGCCCCGAACCGCGCGGCCACGACTCATATTGCGAACTGGCGCATGACCGTCTGGTGGAACCGGTACGGGAAGACAATCTGGCGTGGCACGCGACGTATCGCAACCCTGTCGCGGATGCGTTGGCGCGGGATGCCGAGCGTCTCCTCACCGGAACCGCCCTGGCCGATGCCCGGCGGTATGCGGCGGAGGAGCCGGAGGAGCTGACGGAGGCGGAACGGAAATTCCTCGAGCGGAGTGAGGATGCGGAGCGTGAAACCAGGAAGCGAAGGCGAAGCCTGATGATTGGCGCTGCTGTGGTGATGCTGATTCTTTCGTGCCTCACTCTCTGGGCACTTCGCCAAAGTGCAGAAGCAGACCGTCAACGAGCAATTGCCGTGGGTGAAGCGAATAGGGCTGAATCGGAGAAAAGCAAAGCTGAGGCGTCGGCAGTTGAGGCAAGGAATGAAAAAGAAGTGGCCGAGGAGCAAAGGAACAGGGCGAAAAATGCCCTGATTGTGGCTGAGGAGGAGACCCGGTTGGCGAACTCAGGAAGGCTCGCCAACGCTGTGCTTCTGAAGAAAGAGACCCAACATGACTTGGCCGCGTTGCTCAGCATCGAAGCCCTGCGGGCGTACGCTGGTTTTGAAGCGCGCAACGTCGGCCTGCTGGTGCTCCAGGCGAAACCTCATCTACTCGCGACCCTGAATCTCCACTCCATCGCCTATTCTGCCGCATTTAGCCCGGACGGCAAGACGCTCGCCTCAACTGGGCTAGACCAGACCGTTCGGTTGTGGGACGCGGCCACTGGCCAACCCCTTGGAGAACCTCTTAATGAGCATTCCGGTTTTGTCTACCGTGTCGCATTCAGCCCGGACGGCAAGACGCTCGCCTCCGCCGAAGAGGACGGAACCTTAAGGTTGTGGGCCGTGGCCAGTTGGCGGCCACAGGGAGAACCTCTTAATGAGCATTCCGGTTTTGTCTACAGTGTCGCATTCAGCCCGGACGGCAAGACCCTCGCCTCTGCCAGTTCGGACCAAACCATTCGGCTGTGGGACGTGGCTACGGGCCAGCCCCTAGGTCCGCTCACAGGGCATTCCAGTGATGTCGAGAGTGTCGCATTCAGCCCGGACGGCAAGACGCTCGCCTCAGGCAGCTATGACAAGACCATTCGGCTGTGGGACGTGGCCAAGCGCCAGCCCGTTGGAAATCCGATCACAGGACATCCCGCTGGTGTCACTAGTGTCGCATTCAGCCCAGACGGCAAGATGCTCGCCTCAGGCAGTTGGGACAAAATCGTTCGGTTGTGGGATGTGGCCAAGCGCCAGCTCCTAGGTGATCCGCTCAAAGGGCATTCCGGTTCTGTCACGATGCTCGTATTCAGCCCGGACGGCAAGACGCTCGCCTCAGGCGGGGAGGACCAAACCGTACGTCTGTGGGACGTGGCTCGGCGCAAGCCCCTAGGCGATGATCCGCTTAAAGGGCATTCCAGTCGTATCGTCAGCATCGTATTCAACCCTGACGGCAAGACGCTCGCCTCAGTCGAGAAGGACGGAACCCTACGGTTGTGGGACGTGGCCAGGAGCCAACCCCTGGGTGATCCGCTCAAAGCGCATTCTGGTTATGTCGCGAGCGTTGCATTCAGCCCGGACGGCAAGACGCTCGCCTCAGCCGGGCAAGACCAAACCGTCCGGTTGTGGGACTTGGCTAGGCGCAAGCCCATGGGGGATCCGCTCAAAGGACATTCCGGCTTCCTCCGCAATGTCGCATTCAGCCCTGACGGCAAGACGCTCGCCTCCGCAGGGCACGACAATGCCGTGAGGATGTGGGATGTGGCCACGGGGCAGCCCTTTCGCGGTGCGCTCAGAAGACATCCCTTTTCGGGAAAAGGTGTCGCGCTCAGCCCTGACGGCAAGACGCTCGCCTCAGCCGGGGAGGGCCACGTACGTCTGTGGGACTTGGCCACGGGCCAGCCTCTAGGTGAGCTGCTCAAAGGGCATACCGGATGGATCTGGAGTATCGCATTCAGCCCGGACGGCAAGACCCTCGCCTCAGCCGGGGAGGACCGAATCATCCAGTTATGGAACGTGGCCAGGCGCCAGCCCCTAAGGGATCCGCTCAAGGGACATTTCAACATTGTCACGAGCGTAGCATTTGGCCCAGACGGCAGGACGCTTGCCTCAACCGGGAATGACCAAACCGTACGTTTGTGGAACGTGGCCACGGGCCAACCCCTCGGTGATCCGCTCAAGGGACACTCCTTTGGGGTCAATAGTGTCGCATTCAGCCCGGACGGCAAGACGCTCGCCTCCGCCGGCAATGACGCTACCATTAGGCTGTGGGACCTGGCCACGGGACAACCCCTCGGCGACCCACTCAAAGGACATTCCGGTGCTGTCAACAGTGTCGCGTTCAGCCCGGACGGCAAAACGCTCGCCTCCGCCGGGAGAGAAGGAAGCGTTTTGCTCTGGGATATGGACCCGAACTCCTGGACCGCGCGATTCTGCCGCCTCGCCGGCCGCAACCTCTCGCTTGCCGAATGGCGCCAATACATCGGCCCAACCGTGCCCTACCGGAAAACCTGCCCCGCCTTCCCCCCAGGCGAAGGAGCAAAACCCTAATCCGCCAACACGCCCATATCCGCCACCCGCAGCCGCACCGCCGGGTCGCCCACCACAATATAATTCCGCGCGTTATTGCGCGCAATCCACTTCGACTTCAACTCGTCGCCCTCCAGCCTCGCCTCCACCGCCTGCACGATATCGATCGATAGCGTCGACCACTGCCGGTTCAACCGGTCCGTCGCATAGCCGATGCGGTCCCCCATCAGCAACTGGCTCACCACGCCGCGAAAGCCCTCAATCCGCGGCCCCAGCGCCGACCGGTACGACGAAGACCACGCCCGGTCCACATGGCCCAGCACCGCCAGCGCTCCCTGCTTCAGCAACACCTGCGGAAGCCGCCCCAGAAACGGCTGCTCGGCCACCAGCGAAGGACGCTGCGAAAGCCCGGCGAAGTTATCCTTGCGCGGGCTCCCCGCGCCGTAGCAGTTAAACAGAAAGTGGATCATGCCATCGAGCCGGGCATCCTTCGCCACATCGTCCGCTGCAAAATACTGTTTGCTCTTTGGCGCGCCTACCCCCGGCCACTCATTGCACACAATCGCGCCCTGTTGATTGGCCTGCCGCCGGTCGCCGGAATAGAACACCATGCCGTGCGATCCCGTAAAGACCAACGCGGGCCGCCCGTGGGGGATCTTGCCGCGCCAGATCTGGTCGAGTGACTCCACCGTCGCCGCCTCGCCGAAATATTTGCGCAGCCGGAAATTCTGCTTCTCGCCGAACGGCGGTTTGGTGTTCGAGGGCCGCGTCATCGGCACAGCCAGATTCTCTGTCAGCAGCTCCATCGCTTTGTCCTGGCCGTTGCGCGGCGCGAAGATGGCCATCTGGCGCGCCGTCTCTACCCGTGTGCCGGCGTTCTCATAGCGCACGACGGCCTCCGCATACTGGCCATACTCGGCGGCGGTTGGGAACCATAGCCGCCCCACGGCCCAGAACAGATCCAGGCCGTATTGAAACTCGAATGGGATCTCTTCCGGCGACCCGACGATCAGGAGGTAGAATGGTACGCCCTTGGCCGGATCCACGTCGGCCATCGGAATGCCGTCGGCGCTACGCCGCGAAAGCCAGGTCTCAGCCGTATCGCCTTTCTGGAAACTCTCTCCGCCATCGAATATCTTGAACAGTGCGTCGTTGCCTACCTGGCGCTGGCGCAACTCGATGAGCGGTTGCAGCATTCGCTTCACGTTATCGCTCGTCTCATTGGAGAAAAGGATGGCCCAACCAGTTTCCGCCAGGTTGTTCATGTCGCGCACATCGCAGTCGGTGCCGAAGGGAGGGGCGTCCTGCCAGTTCTCCGCCATGCTTTTCGGCAGATCGGCGAGATGCGCTTCCACGGGGAGGCTTGAAAAATCAGCGAGCGTATCGCTCTCGATAGTAGGCAGCAGTTCGCCGGTTTCGGCCTGCACGCCAAGAGGGAGGAATAGGTCCTGTGGCATAGGATGGAAGGCAGAGGCGCGAGCGTGAATCCCCGCGCCTCTGTAAAGGTATCTTACTTCTTCTTTGGTTTGGGAACCGGGTGGTCCGGATTATCATCGCCGAAGCCTAGCCACAATGGCGGCATGTAGGGCATGTCAATCCCATAGCCAGTAATGAACGCTGATTGCATCTTGAGGTCTTCTCTTTAGTGTTTTTCTGAATTCAACTTCGCGGATAACTTCACAAACACGGCGTCGGACCGCAAGTTACTCAGGTCACTATTGCGTAGTACATCACGTAACACTAACCCCTTCTCCAACGCCTTCTCAATCAAATGCAATGCTTCTTGCCGCTTGTGCTTCCGCTCTCTCGCCACAGCGGTCCAGTAAAGCACCTGCGGATCTTCCGCAGCGAGTGCCAACGCTTGGTTAGGTAGCAGCAAGCTCTTGTCCAAAGCGCCGTTCTGTGCGTAATAAGTTCCTAAGTTCTTCCCCTAATGCGATTGCCTTCTCGCGAGCCGCTTTACCTTCCTGCTCACGTCCGGGGATATGCGCTAAGGAAGAGGCCAGATTTTCCCAGGCGTAATAGGCAGAGGGGTTCAATGCGATCGCCTCCTTTGTCTTCCCCAAACGGCGAAGCGCTACCCCCAGATTGGTGATCGGGCGCGGATTGTCAGCCGAGAGTTTTGCTGCCTCACGATATGCCTCAATGGCATTGTCCATTTTGCCTGTTCGCAGGTAATAGTATCCCAACTCCATTCGGAATCGCCAGTCCTCCGGCGCCAGATCCGTCGCCTTCCGAAGTTATGTTTCCACGTCCGCGGTCCTGCCCTGCCGGAATTACAACTCCGCAAGCGCCTGATGCGCTTCGGTATTGTGTGGGGCCAGGCGCATCGCCTCGTCCAACTCCTGTACCGCCAGATCATTCCGCCCCGTCTCCGTGTACAGCCTGCCCAACGTCACATGCACCGGCGGCAGATTCCGCTCGAGCGCAAGCGCCTTTGTCGCCGCAGCCTTCGAAGGTTCGATATGCGACGTATCCCGCAACTGCCAGTACTGCAGGAAATGAGCCCGCGCCAACCCTGCATAAGCCAGCGCGAACTTCGGGTCCTCCGTCGTGGTCTTCTCAAACAGGCCGATCGCCTGCTCAATCGCCTTGGGCCGATAGTAATGATCCAGAAGCTCCTGCGCCTGATTGTAAGTTGCGTGTGCGCTGCCGCCAACCGGCGAACCACCCGAACGTTGATAGACCCACACTCCTCCCACGGTCACCGCGACCGCGGCAGCAGCGTCCAGCATCCACTTTCCGCGCCGTGGAGCCGCTGGCACAGATCGCGTGGTCTCCTGACGGTCTACGGCCCCGGAAAGTGCGGCAATTAATTCTCCCGCGGTTTGGAACCGCAGGCCCGGATCTGTTTCCGTTGCCTTATCGATCACCCGCAACAGCGCCTCGGCAAGATCGGGCTGTTCGTCCAGCAGACGCAACCTCTTTGACGGCAGCCCGATGATGGATCGCTGGAACGGAAATTTGAGCATCAGTAGCTGAAACAGCAGCACTCCCAGCGCGAAGATGTCGCTCGCATGCGAGGGCGCCCGTTCCAGTATCAATTCCGGCGCCATATAGGCTGGTGTCCCGCCTGAAGGCACGCTCGCGCCGATATCGTGCGTAAGCCCGAAATCGAGCAGCAGGATTCTGCCCCCCACTTCGCGCATCACGTTGCTTGCCTTGATGTCGGCCGCTTCGCGTGCACCCATCGCACCCTGCGCCGCCAGAATCGCACTCAGCGTCTGTCCGTGAACGAAATCGCTCCAGAACCGCACTAGCCGTCTAATCTAAGTAAAATCTAAATGAAAGTAGCAAGATTTCTGACAGAATCAGGAAGCCTTGGCTTGCGGAAAGGCTTCGTAGATGAGTTGGTCAAGTTGCGCGTCCACGCGGTCCAGTGACGCTCGCAGCGGGAACGGCA
>Ga0209697_10003586_pt1 | contig 20900 bp, 19 predicted proteins | sample AliMusrvi5mmetaG_FD_184115 | JGI IMG/M metagenome (GOLD analysis project Ga0209697, IMG submission 184115) | Freshwater lake bacterial and archeal communities from Alinen Mustajarvi, Finland, to study Microbial Dark Matter (Phase II) - Alinen... | ecosystem: Environmental > Aquatic > Freshwater...
TATGGATGATATTGGCCTGCCGCAGCATGCGGCTGACCATTTCGGAGGTTTCCACGCTGACCGTGCCCACCAGCACCGGCTGCCCGCTCTTGTGGCAGGCGGCAATCTCGTCAACGATCGCCTTGAATTTCTCGCGCTGCGTCTTGAAAATCTGGTCATTGCGGTCCACGCGCCGGACCGGGCGGTTGGTGGGGATGCAGACAACATCCAGCTTGTAGATATCGTGGAACTCCTGCGCCTCGGTCTCCGCCGTGCCGGTCATGCCCGCCAGCTTCTGGTACATGCGGAAATAGTTCTGGATCGTGATGGTGGCCAGGGTCTGGGTCTCGTGCTCGATCTTGACCCCCTCCTTGGCCTCCACCGCCTGATGCAGCCCGTCGCTCCAGCGGCGGCCGGGCAGGATGCGGCCGGTGTATTCATCGACAATCAGCACCTGGTTGTCCTGCACCACATACTCCACGTCCTTCTCGTAAAGGCAGAAGGCGCGGATGAGCTGGTCAACATTGTGGATGCGCTCGCTGCGGTCCACGAAAACACGCTGGATCTCCTGACGGCGCTCCGTGCGCTCAAGCTCGGAAAGCGCGGCGTCGGCCTCCAGCTCGGCCACCGCGGTGACCAGGTCCGGCACCACATAGGCGTCGGGATCATCCGGGCTGATCGCCTCGCAGCCCTTGTCGGAGAGGCTCACATCGTGGCCCCGCTCATCAATCACAAAGAAGAGCTCCTCGCGCAGCCGCCGGCCCTGCTCCTTGTACATATCGGTGGTCAGAAGCCCGTCGACCCGCTCAAGCAGACGCCGGTTTTTCGGCTCCTCCAGCAGCTGCATCAGCTCGCGATGCTTGGGCATGCCTTTGCGGATCTGGTACAGCAGGTATTGCGCGGCCTCCGTGTCGTCTTTTTCAAGCGCGGCCCTGGCTTTCTGGACCAGCTCGTTGCACAGCACGAGCTGCTTGCGGACCAGCTGCTCCACACGGGGCCTGAGCTCGAAATACTGGTGGGAAGACGAGGGGGCCGGCCCGGAGATGATCAGCGGGGTGCGCGCCTCATCGACCAGGATGCTGTCCACCTCGTCAACAATGGCGTAATAGTAATCCCGCTGCACCATGGATTCCATCTCATAGGCCATGCCGTTGTCGCGCAGGTAGTCGAAGCCGAATTCGCTGTTGGTGCCGTAGGTAATATCGCGGCCGTAATGCTCGCGCCGCTCCATGGGCGGCATATTGTTCTGGATGCAGCCCACCGTTAGCCCGAGGAACGTGTAGACATGCCCCATCCACTGCGAGTCGCGACGCGCCAGATAGTCGTTGACGGTCACCAGCTGCACGTTGCGCCCGCTGAGCGCGTTGAGGTAGAGCGGCAGGGTGGCCACCAGCGTCTTGCCTTCGCCCGTCTGCATTTCCGCGATCTTACCCTGGTGCAGCACGATGCCGCCCATGAGCTGGACATCAAACGGGACCATGTCCCACGCCAGCTCGTTGCCGCACACCATCACGCGGGTGCCGACGAGACGGCGACACGCGTTCTTCACCACGGCAAAAGCCTCGCACAACAGCGAATCCAAGGATTCGCCCGCGGCGACACGCGCCTTGAACGCCGCGGTTTTGGCGCGCAGATCTTCATCGGAAAGGGCCTGATATTCAAGCTCCAACGCGTTGATGCGATCCACCAGCGGCAGCAGCAGGCGCATGTCCCGCTGCGTTTTGGTCCCGATAAGCTTCCGTATGAATCCCAGCATGATGACACCCGCCTCCTGGTCAAAAACCCCGCATCCCGTTCCGCGCGCCGCGCCTGTCTACAGGCAAAGGACGCGCACCCGCCTTAACGAATGCGCGCCCTTTGATTCAACTGTCCCCGCCTCAAGCCGGCGAAATGGCCCGCACCGGGCACTCATCAGCACACAGGCCGCAATCCACGCACTTGTCGGCATCGATCAAATACTTCTCCGAACCCTCGCTGATCGCGCTCTGAGGGCAGCTCGCCTCGCAACTCCCGCACTTTGTGCATTCATCCGAAATAATATACGCCATGATTATTCTCCTTCAAGTTTAACACAACCGTCCATTGCCCCATTTGGAAATGAACTTCGCCAGTGAACCAAAAACATAATTGAAAAACAAGTTTTTTCACGCAAATCGCGGGGAATCATGCCGCGGGGCCGGAACCCCTCACCGGCCGGCGCCCAGCCGCGCGGCCAGCCGCTCCGGCAGGTCCGCCGCGTGGATTTTGGCCTGTGCCGCCTCCACATCATATTCCACGCGGCGGATTTCAATCTCGCGGCTGGCGAGGTTGTAAATCGCATAGGCCGCGCGGCTATCCCCGTCCCGCGGCTGGCCCACGCTGCCGACATTGATGAAATATTTCCGACCCAGCTCGACCCGGACCTTGATAAATGCGCTGCGAACCGTGCGCACCTGTTTTTCAAAGAGCACCGGCTGATGCGTGTGCCCGTAAAAGCAAACGGTCGTGGATTGGTAGTTGAAATGGGACTCCGCCTCCAGCACGTCGAAGACATAGCCCCAGTGCTCCGGCGCATCCAGCGTGCTGTGGACCAACGTGTACCCGTCCTGCTTGCGCACCAACGGCAAGCCCTGGAGATACTCCTTATGCTCATCAGAAAGCTGCTGCCGCGTCCACTTCACCACCTCCGCCGCCACGGGCTGGAAATCATGAAGCGGCGCATTGTTGGAGCAGTAGTGATCGTGATTGCCCTTGACCGTATGGCATTTGATCTCCCTCAGCCGGTCCACGCATTCCGAGGGATTGGCATTGTAGCCAACGACGTCACCCACACAGACATACGCGGAAACCTCACGTTTTTCCGAATCATTGAGGACCGCATCAAGCGCTTCCATGTTGCTGTGGATATCGCCAAAAATCGCGATTTTCTTAGCGCCCATGGGGGCGTTTCCTTTCCGCTACACTTTGAGCAATGCCGCAACCATCATCAGGTCGTCCGGCGTGGTGATTTTCATATTCGTCACGGAGGACTCCACCAGATGCACCTTGCCGCCAGCTGCCTCAACCGCCGATGACTCGTCAGTGATCGTCAAGCCGCCGCGATCCGCCGCCTCCAGCGCCTTGCGCAACACATCCACCTTGAATGACTGCGGCGTCTGCACCGCCCAGAGCTTGGAGCGATCGATGGTCTTGGCCACGGTCAGCCCGGCATCCACCTGCTTGATGGTGTCCGTCACCTTCACCGCCGCCACCCCTGAGCCGTGGCGCTTGGCCGACAGAATCGTCGCGGAAATCAAGGCGGGCGAGACGCAGGGCCGCGCGCCGTCATGCACGGCGACAATGGCCACATCCTCGTTGAGCTCGGCCAAGCCGTTCAGCACCGAAGACTGGCGCTGAGCGCCGCCAGCCACCACCTTGCGCACCTTGGCGCCGCCGAACATCTTGGCCAGCCCGCAGGCCGCCTCCAAGCGCTCCTTGCGCACCACCACAATAATGCCGTCAATATCCGGACAGCGCTCGAACGCCATCAGCGAATAGGCCAATACCGGCTTGGAACCCAACGTGACAAAGGCCTTGTCCACGTTTTCGCCCATCCGCTTGCTTTTTCCAGCAGCCACGATGACGGCATAATTCATATCGGCCTCCTAAACCGGTTTTCTTCTTTTGGTTATGGTAGGGCAGACGGCCGGGCACGTCAAGCTTTCACGCTCCTCTTTTCCGCTTGCGCATTTTCCACAACCGCCTTAGACTTGAAATACTGATTAGACACCAGAGGAGGCATGCAGATGAGTACAACTGAGAATACAATTCCGGTAACGCTCTCTGTCCAGGCTCCGCCGGGAAGCCATGTGTACGCAGCCGGTGATTTCAATGACTGGCGCTCGGACACCGTCCCCATGGTTGACATTGAAAACAACGGCACGTTCCAGGTCAGCTTGAACCTCGCCAAGGGTTCCTACGAATACAAGTTCATCATCAATGGAATCTGGTGCGCGGACCCCAACTGCCCCCGGTGGAACCGCAATCTTTACGGTTCATTGAACAGCGTGCTGGACGTGGAATAGACGGAACGCCGCAACCGCCCAGGCATCCGGAATTCAGAAAAGACTTGCCCACAGATCGCACAGATTGGGAAGAGTTTTCACGCAAAGTCGCCAAGGCCGCAAAGTTCCAGAATTCACCACGGATAGGACGGATAAACACGGATGGGGCGGATTGCGGAGGAGGGAAGAGACTCACCGCAGAGGCCGCCGTTTTGCGTCCTATGATTCCGGCCTCTGCGCATCTCGGTGAATCGTCCTGAGCCACGTCTGCTTTTGCATTCTACGAGCTACAAACTCCAGCTTATTTTTTAAATCCTATTCAGGGTAGATGAGACTCAGTGAGACTAAATGAGACACTTTTTGAGAAGTATCAAAGTCTCATTTTCTATGTAACGTATTGCCATTAAGCCTATTGTGATATTTATATATTAATTTAAAGTAATTTCGTGTCTCATTTTCGGCGTAATCATTTCTATTTAAACAACTTGCAACGATTTTGACATGTTTATTAATAGAAAATTATTTCAGTGATAACTGAAGGACGGGATGAAAAAATCGATCTCAAAAAAAACAGAAATGCCTTCGCGGTTTCCGCTCGTGACGCCACACCCACGCCGAAAAGTGCTATTTGTTATTTTTAGCGACCCTCGTCCTCCGGAAGGATCGGATGTATGAGCCTTATGGCGCAAGTTCCACCCAGTAGAACGCCGAGGGGAGGCCGGAATCATCCTCAATGGTGGTGAGAGGGGCCACGCCGGGGACGCCGTTAGTCACTGTCTCATAGGCCGCGTTGTTCAAGGCGGTGGTTCGGAGAACGTTGTAGGACTTGCCCGCCACGCCACGCCATGAAATCAGCACCCCGCCGCTTGGTGATACCGATACGGCACCGATGGCAAACGCGGAAGTGGCATCCCGGGGATTGGTTCCGGCTATGATTTCCTCCTGGTCGCCGACGCCATCCCCATCGGTGTCCGCACGGGTGGGATCGGTGAAATACGTGTTCACCTCCTCGTAGTCGCTCAGCCCATCGCCGTCCGTATCCGCCTTCAACGGATCGGTGCCGAGCGCGAGTTCCTGTGTCGTGGTCAGTCCATCGCCGTCCGGATCATCGCTTACGGCCAGTTTGATGTCTTTGATTTCCAACACGGCATTGGTTTCGCCGCGGCTGACCAGCATGAAGGTCAACCGGTTGGTGGTGCCTGCCAACATGACCACGGGGGCCTCGCCCGCGATGAAATTGTCACGCGACAGCGGCATGTCCGAACCGAGGTAGAGTGGAAGGCCGTTCGTATTGCCGTACACTACCAGATAATCGCCATCCCCTGCGGCCGCAAAATGGTAGCGGAACGTCACCGACTGCGCACCCGGCGGCCAGACCATGTCCTTGAACAACCCGGCATTTGCATCCTCCGTGATCCGATAAACACCGTCAGTTTCTGCAACTGAACCAAAGGTCTCGAAGTCTGAGAAGGGTGTCTCAGTTGCGCCCAACGGCGTGTATACATACTTGGGTCCAGCGCTCTTCCAACCTCCACCCGAGGTTGTATAGGGAAATCCGTTGCCCATGAACGGAGAGTAGAAAAAGCCGTCCTCTTCCTTGTCACCGTAAAAGTCCGTCGTTTCCTCCTTGTACCAGTCGTGCACCCACGAGTGGGCGTTCCAGAAGTCCAAACCCAGCAATGCCGCATGCAACTCTGTGAGCGACAGGTAGCGCGGGTAATAGCCAGCCACGGGCCCTTTTGGCCACTCAATTGGGATGTTCCAGCCCAAGCCCGGCACTTCCGTGTAGTAGCGCTCGTACCGGCAGCTGGCAGGTGTCGCAATACACATGCTGACCGGTTTCGCATCATCTTTGTAAGGATACGGCGTGTCCAACGCGGTGACTTGAATGGGACCGGCGTAAATGTTCTGATCTTTCAGTTGGGACAGGCACTCGCCCATAACGAAGCCGCCCGCGCTGTGGCCGATCAACTGCAGCGGCGCGGTGGGATCAATGTGACCGGCTTGCACCTCGACTTTGATCCAATTTGCGAGCGCGGCCCCTTCCTTCACTCCCCTATAGTGTATGGCACAAATTGCATTGAAAGGCGACACAACGTCAAGGGGCGATAACGCCAAGAAATCGCCCGCTGACGGTGTCGCACCCACGTGCCAATCCAGAATGCATACGTTTGGATACGGCTTGCTGTCCGTAATCAACCGCGCCGCAATGCTACTGGCTAGACGTTTGATCCAATCCGTTTCGCCTGAATTCCAAATCCCATGGGTGATGATGATTAATCCTTTGGAAATCCGGTCTGTCTGAAATGCAAATTGCTTTCCGTCGCTGTCGAGGATGTCTCCGTCAACGGGATCGGCAGCGGGCCACTGGATCCCCGTCTCTTTCGGTGCAATGGGCTTGTTGAATGTCACAGCGACCGAGGCGGAGGCGGTGCGGGAATGGGTATCGGTCAGTTCCACCGCCAACGTCCGCGTTTTCGGCAAACCCGACACGGGGTACCCGCGCAAGGTATCTGTTGTCGCACCGGTCAGCACGCTTCCGTCGAGTGTCCAGCGTGCGGTGACATCGCCATAGCGGCCATACGCGAACGCATCCGCGCTGAGCGTCCATGCGCCCGCGCCCGTGGGCAGCGCCTGCGCGTTTTTGATCGCCGCCGTCATCCCTCCCCCGGTGATGGACACTACATACGGTGCGGCCGCCAGTTGCCCAGCCGCCTGTTTGTAGGTGGCCTGGATGGAAATGTTTTGCGGCACGACGGTGGAGGCCACCTGAAGTTGCTGCCCCTGCATCTGGACGCCGCTGGGCACGGGAGCGACCACGGACCACGCGCATTGTGCGGAAACATCGGAGGCGTAGCCATTCGCATCAATGGCGGTGGAGGTGTACACGGCAGAATTTCCACCCGCCACAGTGGATGGCCCTGAAATGGTAATCGACACCGTGCTTGCGGTGCGGGTGTCCAATGTGAACGTGTCCGAGGTGCCTGAATCTGACATGCCGATGCCGCCGCGCGTGTCCAGCGTGAATGCGCCGGAGTCGGCCACGGCTGAGCGGGAATCGGAACGGGTGTTCAGGACAAACGACCCCGATTCGCCCACTGCAATCCCCACGCTGTCGCGTGTGTCCACGGAAAATGCCGGGCCATCAGCCTCCGCCCAGCCCAAACCCGGCGCCCTCCAGTCCCCGGCAATGGCAGACAAAGTGAGACCACCCAGAATGAGGCTGGCAAGCAGGGAGCGAATTAGCATGTACCGTTTTTTCATAGGACACCTGATTCCGCACCGTGTTTCACGCCAAAGCCGGGGACGTTCACGCAAGGCAAGCCCGCGTTACCAGCCCCCGGCCTGCCGCCCATATTCGTTCCGCGCATCCCCATGACCCGCGAAACTGGCCTTGTCAGGTGGGCTTTTGCATGGGATCGCCGGAACGATCCGTAGATCATCCCGTTCCGCCCACCGGTGCGAACGCCCGTCCGCGCCGTCAAATCCCCCTCACACAACGGAACCCGATATTGTTGTTGTTGTTGCCCGGCCCGTTGTTGTTGCGATAGGCGCAGCGCAGGTTGTCCGTATTGTTGTTCCACGTGCCGCCCCGCAGCAGCCGCCTCCGCCGTCTGACCCTGACGATCCAATACCGCATCGAAACTTTTTGCCATGCCCGCGACGAGGGCAACCGCACCGGCCTGCATGGCGTGCCCCATCCAACTTGCCCATCGCCTGCGCACAGCATCCTCCGCCACACGGCCATCCACATACCCTTCACCCAGCTTACGAAACCGCCGTTTGGCCGTGCGCACGTTGGCCGCCAGCAAACGGCGATGGTGCGGCCAAATGCGCTGGCCAAGGAAGGAGACCCCTTGCGCGGTTGGAAACACGCGTGTCTTGCGCGCATGGAGCCGCAGGCGCATCGAAACCAGACGCGACATCAGCGCTTCCCGCCAAACTTGCAGCGTGTCTTTATCGTCTGAAAACAACAGAAAATCGTCCACATAGCGCACGTACGCGCCACAACGCAATTCCTCCTGAACCCAATGGTCGAACGGGGACAAGAAGCAGTTGCCGAACCATTGGCTGGTGAGGTTTCCCAGCGGCAGTCCGACCCGGCGGCTGGCGGCGGACGCGAGGTCGTCGCCCGGAAAAACGGTGCAAACCGATTCCTGGGGGTTGCTGCCGTCGATGATCGTATCCAGCAGCCAAAGGGTGTCGCGGCAGCGGATCGTCCGCCGGAGCGTGCCCTTCAGCAGCGCGTGGTCAATGCTGGGGAAGTATTTGGAAATATCACACTTCAACACAAAGTGGTACTGCCGCGCAAATTCCTGGCACCGCCGGATGGCCGCATGCGTGCCCTTCGCCCTGCGATTCGAGTAAAGGTCGGGGATCATCTTCTTTTCAAACAAGGGCATGACCACGCGGCACACGGCATGATGCACCACGCGGTCACAAAATGGCGCCGCGCTGATCATCCGCTTCTTGGGAATCGTGATGATTGTTTCGCGGTATGGCCCCGGCCGATAGGTCCTGGCCAGCAAGGCATCCCGGATGCGCAGCAGTTCCGCCTCGCGGCCAGTGTTGAACCGCCCCACGGCATCCTGAAAGCGTTTGCCGCGCGAGGCGGCCTTTGCTGCGCCAACGAGGTTCTCGAATGCGCAGATGCCGTCATAGAGATGGTTGTGTGTTTTCATCCGGCCGTGGTCCCCCGGCTCTTGCGAAGCCAGCCGCCCAGCATCCTGCCGACCTCGTCAAGGCGCTCCGAGAGCACCCCATACTTCTGCGCATTGAGCAGGCGCAGGTCATAACAGAGACGAACCAAATGGCGCGCGATTTCCAGTCCCATATTCGCCTCGTCAAGTTGATGCACTTTATCCCGCCCGTAATACGCCCGTAGGCAACATTCCTGAACGTCCATTATTTTCACCTGCAAACGATCCGCCAGCAGGAACTTCTGGTCCCGTGGAAACTTCGCCAGCAGCGGCACGAGATACAGCAACAGGTCGTGCAGTTTGGTCAGAATATTATCGTTTTCGGCCATTTTTAATTCGCCGGGGGCTACGCCCCCTGTCCCCCATAGGGTAAGAGGATAAAAAACTAGAAATAATCAATGCCCCCTCACACAACGGAACCCGATACTGTCGTAGCTGTTGCCCGGCCCGTTGACGTCGCGATAGGCGCAGCGCAGGACGCCCGTATTGAGGCTCCACGAGCCGCCCCGCAGCAGCTTGGAGGAACCGGAAGTCGGCCCACGAGGATTGTCCAGTGAGTCGGGGGTTGCATAATACGTGCTGCTGTACCAATCCCAGCACCATTCCCAAGCGTTGCCCGCCATGTCATAAAGGCCGTAGCCATTCGCCATATCCACACCCGCCGGTGTCTGGCCGCCGTTATAGTAGCCGCAGGGGGTTGTCTGGGGACTGCCGGATTCGTATGGATCCCCGCTGCCACTGTAATTGGCCATGCTGCCGTCAACGTTGTCACCCCACGGATAGCGGTTGCCCAGCCGGGCGCCGCGAGCCGCCTTTTCCCACTCGGCTTCGGTCGGGAGCCGGTAGCCATTGGCCGTCCATTTGACGCAGGCGGTGGTGATGTCCATCCCACTCTGCACTATCACGGTCTTGGACGCGTCTGTATAGTAAACCGGCGTGAGGCCTTCCTTCGAGGAGCGCGCATTGCACCACACAATGGCGTCGTACCAACTTACGCTTTCGATCGGGTGGCCCGCATCACGGGCGGTGCCGCTGTTCATGCTGAAGCCATTGGCAAGGGCCCAGGTGCGCACATCGGTCCAAAGTTCGCGCGAGACTTCAAATTTGTCCATGAAGAAGCCATCCACATTGACCGTATGCACGGGTTTGGTGTCGTCGCCCAGCTCGTTGAAATTGTCGCCCATCTGGAATGCGCCGGCGGGGATATAGACCATGCCGAAAGGCGGGATCGGCGTGGTGCCATCACTGCACACGATGCGCACCTTGCAGGCCGGGACAAACTGTCCGTTCCAGTCGTGTCCGGCATCCCACACAATGTGTTTGTTGACGCCGGGGGTCACACCAACAAGCGCGCCTGTGAAACTAACGGCCGGGATACGGTAGCTGAACCCGCTGTCGGCGGAAACATAGACCTGCACGGTCTGCAGATCGCCGTCGGCATCAGCCACGTCGTAGTAGATATCCACCAGTTTGGTGCCCGCCCGCTGCGAGGCCCGGATGTTCGACAAGACGGGCGGCGCGGCATCCGCCACGACCGAAATCAACATACCGATCAACACCAGCCATTTGCATCTGTTCATGATGTGCCCCTGTTTTTCAATGTCCGAAAAGTAAAACCCTAACAGGGAAGAAGGTACCAGAAAAAATAGGGAACACCATTAGAAAACCCACGCGGAATTGTTAATTTTCCAGCGATTGAAGGAGTCCAGATTCAACACTCCCCAGCGGCACCAGAGCGGCAGGAAAACGGCGGAGACCGCCGTGTCCAGCGAGGGCAGAAGACAGCGGCCCCGCAGGTTCCGCTGTACCGGGATCGAGTACAGCGGGAGCTATGCAACCGCTGAACGGCGGAGACCGCCGTGTCCACAATGACGCCTGCCATAAAACTGGAACCGGTCGTCGACCAAATGAAAAACGGGTGAAGCAAGCTTTTGCCTCCTGCCGGGTAAACCGGCAAAGAGGCATTGACCACCTGAATCGCAACGGCAAATCACAAGCCCGAACGGAGCTCCCGGATTTTCTGTGTCACCGCATCCACCGCCGCATCCGCATTCCCGGCATCCGCCACCGCCTGCACCAGCGCACTGCCCACCACCACCCCGTCGCCCAGCGGCGCCAGCGCGCGGATATCCGCCGCAGTATGGATGCCGAACCCGAAACACATCGGCAGCGCCGAATGCTGCCGCACCCGCGCCGCGTTGCGCGCCACGGACGCCGGGTCGAGCGCACCCCCACCCGTGACCCCCGTGCGCGTGATAAGATATAAAAATCCGCCAGCACCCTGCACAATGGTCTGCAGGCGATCCGCCCGCGTGGTGGGCGCAATCAGGCGGATGAGCGGCAGGCCGCCGCCGTACGCCTGCGTGAGTTCATCCGACTCCTCCGGCGGCAGATCCACCACCAGCAGCCCGTCAACGCCAGCCTGCCGTAGCGCGGCGCCCAGCTTCGGCAGGCCGTATTGCAGCAGCGGATTGTAATAGCTGAACAGCACAATGGGCGTCTCCACCTCCGCGCGCACACGCCGGGCCAGGTCCAAGGCGCGCGACAGGTTCATGCCGCCCGCCAGGGCGCGCATGGCCGCGGCCTGGATCACCGCGCCGTCCGCCGTGGGATCGGAGAACGGGACCCCGAGCTCCAGCACATCCACACCCGCCTTGCAGGCGGCCCGCAGCACGGCGAGACTGGTTTCCGCATCCGGATCGCCGGCCATCAGATAGCCCACCAGTGTTTTTTTGCCCGCGTCCTTCTGTTTTTGAAAAAATGATGCCAGACGGTTCATCACAGCATTCCCCTCGTTTTCAATTGTTCCAAAGCGTGCATCAGGTCCTTGTCACCCCGGCCGGAGAGGCAGACGATGATCACCTTGTCCCGCGCCATCCGCGGCGCCTCCACCAGCGCGGCCGCCAGCGCATGTGAACTCTCCAGCGCCGGGATGATCCCCTCCATCCGCGCCAGCAATTTGAAAGACTCCAATGCCGTGCGGTCATCCACGGCCGTGTATTTCACCCGGCCCAGCGTTTTGAGCAGCGCATGCTCGGGGCCGACGCCCGGATAATCCAGCCCGGCGGAAATGGAGTGCGTCTCCTTCACCTGCCCGTCCTCCGTCTGCAGCAGGTAGGATTTGGCGCCATGCAGCACGCCCACGGACCCGGCGCACAGCGTGGCCGCATGCCGGCCGGTGGCGATCCCGTCACCCGCAGCCTCGACCCCCAGCATCGCGACCGATGTATCATCAAGGAACGGATAAAACAAGCCCATGGCATTGCTACCGCCGCCCACGCAGGCCACCAGAAGGTCCGGCAGCCGGCCGATTGCAGCCAGCATCTGCGCGCGCGCCTCATCGCCGATCACCCGCTGGAAATCACGGACCATCACCGGATAGGGATGCGGTCCGGCCACGGTGCCGATGACATAGAAGGCGCTCTCCACCTCCGCGACCCAGCAGCGCATGGCCTCGCTCATGGCGTCCTTGAGCGTCTTCAAGCCCGCGGTGACCGGCACCACTTCGGTGCCCAGCAATTCCATGCGACGCACATTGGGCGCCTGACGCCGGATGTCCTCCTCGCCCATGAAGACCTTGCACTCCATGCCGAAGCGCGCCGCCATGGTGGCGGTGGCCACCCCGTGCTGGCCGGCGCCGGTCTCGGCAATCAGGCGCCGCTTGCCCATCCGCCGCGCCAGCAGCGCCTGCCCCACCGTGTTGTTGATCTTGTGGGCACCCGTATGCGTCACATCCTCGCGCTTGAGATAAATCTGCGCCCCGCCCATCCGGCGGCTGAGCCGTTCCGCATAATCCAGCGGCGTGGGCCGGCCCACATAGTTCGCCAGCATGCCGCGGAATTCCGCCAGGAACGCGGGATCGGCCATGGCCGCGCGGCGCGCCTCATCCACTTCGATCAGGGCCGTCATCAGGGTTTCGCCCACATAGCGGCCGCCGAATTGTTCAAAATGCCCCCGCGCGTCGGGGAACTGACCTGCCAATGTCTTCATATTCATACACCCGCCTTTTTGCCGCGTCCGGCCATGATCCGCGCATACCGCCCGTGGAGTTCCCGCAAGGCGGACGCCGTCGCGTCCCACCCCAGACAGGCATCCGTCACGGAGACGCCCGGACGCAACCTGGCCGGATCCTTAGGAATGGACTGACACCCGCTTTCCAAAAAGCTTTCCACCATGATGCCGACAATCGAACGGTTGCCCTTCTCAATCTGGTCCATGACATCGCGGATGACCGCCGGCTGATTTTCCGGATCCTTGCCGGAGTTGCCATGGCTGCAGTCGATGACGATGCGCACGGGCAGCTGCTCCGCCCGGAGCGCCTGCTCGCACGCCTTTATGCTGACCGCATCAAAGTTGGGCGTGGCGCCGCCCCGCAGCACGATGTGCAGGTAGGGATTCCCGGTGGTGCAGTAGATGGCCGGCAGACCTTCCTCCGTCACGCCCAGGAAGCGGTGCGGCTGCAGGGCGGAAAGGATGGCATTGATGGCGGAGTCCACGCTGCCGTCCGTGGTGTTCTTGAAGCCCACCGCGGTGGACAGCCCGCTGGCCAACTGCCGGTGGGGCTGCGACTCCGTGGTGCGCGCACCGATGGACGACCATGAGATCAGGTCGCCGATATACTGCGGGGCGAGCGGATTGAGCACCTCGGTGGCCGCGGGCAGACCCAGCTCCGCCACCTCAAGCAGAAACCGGCGTGCCAGCCGCAACCCTTCATCGATCCGGAACGACCCGTCCATATAGGGGTCGTTGATGAACCCCTTCCAGCCGCCGCGCGTGCGCGGTTTTTCAAAATACACGCGCATGACGATGAACAAGGCATCGGAAACGTCCTTCGCCAACGCGTGCAGCCGCCGCGCATACTCGGAGCATGCCGCCGCATCATGGATGGAACAGGGACCCACAATCACCATCAGCCGGTGGTCCTCCTTGTCCAGGATGCGCTCGATCACTTCACGGCCCTGCGCCACCGTCCGCGTAGTGGCCGCCGTGTGCGGCAGCTCCTGCTGCACCTGCCGCGGGGTTGGCAGCAGATACTGCGCCTGAATATGAAGATCTGAAAGCTGGCTTGCCATGTTCATCCTCTCAACTTGCCGCAAAAAACCGGAAAAATCGTCCACCCCACCTGAATATTTCGCACAGTGTGTATCAGTTGGCGCACTTTGCCAATATCTTTCCTGCCCGGCCTCAACTCCACGCCTGAGCTCACATCCACGGCCGATGGCCGCGCCACCGCCACCGCCTGCATCACATTGGCAGGCGTCAGCCCGCCGGCCAAGGCGACCGGGATGCCGGACGCCGTGACGGTGACCGCGGACGACCACTGCCACGCCTCGCCGTTCCCGCCCGGCAAAGGACCGGCAAAGCCCTCCGCCAGGAACCCATCCGCCATGGCATAGACAGCAGCCAAATTCGCCAGGGTGGCCGGCGAGGCACTGCGCAAAACCTTGACCACCCGCAACCCGGCGGCCTGCAGCGTTTTCACATCCTGCGGCGGCTCCGCGCCATGCAGCTGAACCACACGGAAACCGGCCTGCCGCGCCGTCGCAATGATCTGTGCGGGGGTTTCATCCACAAAAACACCCACCACCGTCACATGGGCCGGAAGCATCATGGTGATCTGCGCGGCACGGCTGATGCTGACACGACGCGGGCTGCGCGAATAAAAGACCAGACCTATGGCATCCGCCCCGGCATCGGCGCAGAGCATCGCCTCGGCCGGATCGCCCAGCCCGCATATTTTAATCTCAAGTTTTGATTCCATCACGCAACCACCCCACGCAACTGCCGCAGCAAAGCTGCAGGATCCGCGCTGCGGACCAACCCCTCCCCGATCAGGAAACAGCGGATGCCGTACTCCAGATTCCGGTCGATGTCGGCACGGTTTTCAATCCCGCTGGCCGCCACCGGAATGGTTCCTGACGGCAGGTGCCGCATCAAGGAGGTCGCCACGGAAACATCGGTTTTAAAAGCGGCGAGGTCACGGTTGTTGATACCGACCAGCCGGCAGCCCAACTCGGCGACACGCCCCATGTCCGCCGCGTCATGAACCTCCACCAGCGCATCGATCTTCAGTGAAACCGCCAGCCGGTAAAGATGCGTCAACTGATCCTGCGAAAGGATCCGCACAATCAAAAGGACGGCATCAGCGCCCATGGCCACGCTTTCGTACATCTGGTAATCACACAGGATGAAATCCTTGCGCAGCACCGGCAGGCACACCGCCGCGCGGGCGGCCTGCAGGTCCGCAGCCGAGCCCTTGAACCAGTTGGGCTCAGTCAGCACCGAAAGCGCCGCGGCGCCACCCTGCCCGTAGGCGCGCGCCAAGGCCGCCGGATCCAGATACATACTGATCGCGCCCCTGGACGGCGAAGCGCGCTTGATTTCCGCAATCACACGCACCCCCTCGCCCTGCAGCGCAACGACCAACGAACGACGGTCACCAAACGGCCGCGCCAAAGCGGCATCACACACCACCTGCAAAGGCACCACACCCATGCGGGCCGTCACATCCCGGCGCGTCTGTGCCACAATCTGGCTCAAAAAATCCGTCATCGTATCCCCTAACTGTTTTCCCGTGAAAACCGGATCAACGCTTCCAACTTGGCCACGGCCTTCCCCTGGTCAATCGAAGCCGCCGCCAGTTCCAAACCCGCCCCGATATCCGGCGCCGCATTGGCGGCGGTCAATGCCGCGGCGGCGTTGATCAGCACAAGGTTGCGGCGCGGCCCTTTTTCACCGGCCAGGATGGCCTGCAGGATATGCGCATTCACATCCGGCTTGCCGCCGCGCAGTTCCGCGGCATCCGCCAGGCCGCCGAAATAGCGCTCGGGCGAAAGGTCATAGGTTTTCACCTGCCCGTCCTTCAGCTCGGAAACCCGCGAGGCCTCGCAAACCGTGATTTCATCCATGCCGTCATGGCCATGCACCACAAACGCCCGACGCGTGCCCAGGTTCTGCAGCGTATGGGCGAACATCTCCGTCAGCTCCGGCGCATACACGCCGATCAGCTGGCAGGTGGCGCCGGCGGGATTGGACATCGGCCCCAGCAGGTTGAAGATCGTGCGGATGCCCAGCTGCCTGCGCGCGGGCATGGCAAATTTCATGGCCGCATGGAAGCGCGGCGCAAAGAGGAACGCGATGCCTATCTCGTTGAGCGCATGCTCCATGGCTTCATGGGAGGCCTCCAGGTTCAGCCCAGCGGCTTCCAGCACATCCGCGCTGCCGCACAGGCTGGACGCCGCGCGGTTGCCGTGCTTGGCCACCGCCACCCCTGCGCCCGCCACCACAAACGCCGCCGTGGTGGACACGTTGAACGTGCCCCCGCCATCGCCGCCGGTGCCGCAGGTGTCCACCACCGTCTGGCCGATGGACTGGACACGCACCGCATGCTGGCGCATGGCGCGCACCGCGCCGGTCAGTTCCGACACGGTCTCGCCCTTGGCGGCCATTGCGGCCAGGAAGCCAGCGATCTGCGCATCCGTCCATGCGCCGGCGAGAATCTGGTCCAGCGCCTCGGCCGTTTCTTTTTCCGTCAGATCCTTCCGCTGCACCAGCCAGGTCAAAAACGCCTTGTAATCCATGGCTCAGGCCTCCGCCTGTTTGAGGAAGTTGCGCAGAATCCGCTTGCCCACCGGCGTCATGATCGATTCCGGATGGAACTGGATCCCCTCGGTGCGGTGCTGCCGGTGCCGCACGCCCATGATCTCGCCGTCCTCCGATTCCGCGGTGACCGACAACACCGCCGGCAGCGTGGCGCGCTCAATCGCCAGCGAATGGTAGCGCATGGCCTTGAACGGCCGCGCCAGCCCTTCATACACGCCCTTGCCATCCGCCGTGATCTCCGAGGTCTTGCCATGCATCAATTTTTTTGCATGGACGATCCTGCCGCCAAAGACCATACCGATCGCCTGATGGCCGAGGCAGACGCCGAGGATGGGAATGCGACCCGAAAAAGCGCGAATGGCATCACAGGACACCCCGGCATCCTCCGGCCGTCCGGGCCCGGGCGAAATGACAATTGCCTTGGGCTGCAGCGCCTCAATGCCGACCACATCCACCTGATCGTTGCGGATCACCTTCACCTCGGCGGACATCTCGCGCAGGTACTGCACCAGGTTGTAGGTGAACGAATCATAGTTATCAATCATCAGGATCATGGGATCACGCCCCCTTGCTTTCCGCCGGGATCCCGGCGGTTTTCAACAATTCCAGGGCCCGCGCCACCGCGCGCGCCTTGTTGACCGTCTCCTGCCACTCCGTCTGCGGATCCGAATCCGCCACGATGCCCGCCCCGGCCCGCAGCGTGAGCCGGCCATGCTCCACGAAGGCCGTGCGGATGCAGATGGCGAAATCCATGCCGCCGTCAAACCCCACATACCCCACCGCACCGCCGTACGGCCCGCGCGGCTCATGTTCCAGTCCGGCGATGATCTCCATGGCGCGCACTTTCGGCGCGCCGGTCAGCGTGCCCGCAGGGAAGCCGGAGCGCAGCAGGTCAAACGCGTCATGGCCCGGCTCCATTTCCGCCACGATGTTCGATACCAGATGCATCACATGCGAATAGCGCTCCACGATCATCAGGTCCGTCACCTGCACCGTGCCCGGCACAGCGACGCGACCCAACTCGTTGCGGCCCAAATCCACCAGCATCAGGTGCTCGGCCCGCTCCTTTTCGTCCTTCAGCAGATCATCGGCAAATGTGCGGTCCTCCTGCTCCGTGGCGCCGCGCGGCCGCGTGCCGGCAATCGGCCGCAAGCAGGCGGTCCGGTGGTCCAGCCGCACCATGGTTTCCGGCGAGGAGCCGATCAGAGTCCGTCCACCGAGCTTCATGAAATAGAGGTACGGCGACGGATTGATGAAACGCTGGGCACGGTACAGCCCAAAGAGGTCCTGCGGCGCTTCACAGACGAAATTCTGTGAAAGCACGGCCTGGATGACATCCCCCTCAAGGATATGCTCCTTGATCTTTGCCACCTGGCCGCAGAACGCCTCCTTGCTGATGGTCGCCCTGGGCACAAGGTCACTGTTTTCCCGCACGGAGGCCGAGTGCCGCGAATCCGGCTTCTCGATCATGGCCAGCAGGCGGTCCGCAGCAACACGGCCGGCGTCATACGCCCGGTCCAGATCGTCGCCCGACTTGACAAACGCCAGAGCCAGCACGGTCAACGTGTGCCGCACATTGTCAAAGACCAGCAGGTTCTCGGGGATCATGAAATCCGCCAGCGGCTGTTCGGCCGGGACCCGGTTCGGCACCCGCGATTCAAAGAAGTGCGCCATCTCATAAGCCATGTAGCCGACCAGCCCACCGCAGAAGCGGGGCATGCCCGGCAACGCGGCCAGCCGGTATTCCGCCAGAACGCGGCGCAGGATAGACAGCGGATCACCGCCATGCGGCAGACGCTGCTCATACATACCTTCACGGATCACCACCTCGTCGCGGTAAACCGCCACGCGCACGCGGGCGGAGACCCCCATGAAGCTGTACCGGCCCCACCGTTCGCCGCCATCCGCGCTTTCAAAGAGGAACAGGGATTCCGCGCCATGCACAAAACGGCCCAACACGGAAACCGGGGTTTCCGCATCCGCCAGCACCGTCATCCCCACCGGGATGACATTGCACGTGGCGGCCAAGGCCTTGAACCCGTCACGATCCGGAAATGTATTCAGCCGCATATCACACCTCGTTTTCCATCCGCCTGCCGCAACAAAAAAACCGCCGTTCCCTTTTACCGGAACCGCGGTCCACGTCCGCCTGACTCATGGCGCAAACGACCTCAGCGGTCCCGGAGCTTCCGGAACCGCCACCAGCCGACCCGCCGATATTGCGCGATGCTCATCAACACTCCTTGCCGTCCACTTCTGCCCTCAACGATGATGTTACTATAAGCAGTAACACTCACGGCTTCAATAAAAATTTGTTTTTTTGTTGTGTCATCTGTGGATGGGCTCTGAAACCGATTGACACGGCATTGAAAACCCGCAAGAGTAAAGAATTATCTAAGCCTTGTCCGCAAACAACAGGAGCATAACCATGGCGTTCACACTGCAGATCGGCGCAAAAATTCCGGATTTCAACCTGCCGGCAACGGATGGCAACACGTACAGCCCAGCCAGCTTCGCCCAAGCCAGGGCGCTGGTGGTCTTCTTCACCTGCAACCACTGCCCGTTCGTGACGGGCTCCGATGAAGTGACTCGGGCGACCGCCCGGCGCTTCATGGGCAAGAGGGTTGCCTTCATCGGCATCAACGCCAACAGCGAGAACACCCACCCGACCGATGATTTTGACCACATGGTGGCACGGATGAATGAGCATCAGTTCCCGTGGGTCTATGCCCGGGACAAGCCGCAGGCCGCGGCAAAGGCCTACGGCGCGCTCAGGACACCACACTTTTTCGTGTTCGACCAGAACCGGAAGCTCGTCTACACCGGGCGCGGCGTGGATAACCCACGCGACACCTCCAAGATAACCGTGAACGATCTCGACCGAGCACTGGAGGAACTACTGGCGGGCAAACCCATCACCATCCCGGTGACCAACCCGATCGGCTGCAATGTCAAGTGGGAGGGGCAGGATGCACACTGGATGCCGCCGGACGCGTGCGATCTGGTCTAGTGACAGTCGCCAATTGACGGGTTGCTTGCCCGGAAATACCATTCAAAGCATCATGGAAATTTGTCGGCATCCCGAAGGGACACAGAGGCTGACGGTCGAATAACACGGCTAAGACATGGACACGAGAAAGAAATTATTTTGGGTGCTCATTGGCGCAACGCTACTGCTCGCTGTAGGTATCGTTATGTATTGTATGTATGGCCTGATCTCTGTCGCTCCCACCAATGAGCTTGGTCTGTCAAAATTTGATCTGGCTATGGGAGGGCAGCCCGATGTTGTAGCTCTTCGCACAAAAACGAGAGCCGCTGCTGACGTCTACCTGAAACAACACGATGCAGAGCTGAAGGCCGTCTGCCAAGGGCCTTATGAGTTGACCGTAGATTATTCGTTGTCACGCAAAATACGTTCACTAGATTACGTCTCGTCATTCTACTATTATTGCTGGGATATTTATCTCCCGTATTTGCTAAAAGCTCAATCAGGCAACACATACACGGTCGTTGTTCAGGTTTCGGACGCAACCAAGGGGAATAAGCATGACCCTGACAAGTTCCGTGTTATCCGTACTATGGTGATAGATGTGAATAGTTCAGTTACGAAAGAATTCGAATGATCATCAGAAACGCTGGTATGATACGGTCAACAACAGAAAGGACATGCCATGACAGAGACATTAAACAATCCTGTGCCTGAAAAAGAGATGAACCCGATCGGGCTGGCCATTGCCAGCCTCGTGCTAGGAATCATCTCCATTGTGTTCAGCCTGTTCCTGATTGGCGGGATACTGGCCATCATTGGGTTCATCCTGGGCGGAATCCACCTGAAGAAGATGACGACGTTCCGCGCCATGGCGATATGGGGCGTCATTTTGTCGATTGTCGGCATGCTGGCCACCGTGGGGATGGGGTTCCTGTACTATCAGGGATATAAACAGATAAAGGCGGCGACGGGAGAAGGCGAAGAGGACAATGGTGTTGCGCTTGAAGCGTGGCAGGGCGTGAAAGCGCCTGATCTCAGCGTGACGAGCCTAGACGGCAAGCCGATCCGGCTGGCGGATCTGCGCGGCAAGCGGGTGGTGCTTGATTTCTGGGCCACATGGTGCCCGCCCTGCGTCAAGGAGATCCCGCATTTCATCCAGCTCGTCAACGACGCCGACGCCAAAGACCTGGTCGTTGTCGGCATCAGTTCAGAGGCCAAAGACAAGCTCACCGCATTCGTCAAAGAAAAAGGGATCAACTATGCAGTCGCCTCCGCCAAAGACCCGCCATCGCCCTATCAGGATGTCCGGGCAATCCCCACCACCTTCTTTGTGGACCGGAACGGAGTAATCCAGACCGTATTCCAGGGCTACCACGAATATGAGGCCCTCAAGGCCGCGGCCTTGGCCGAGGATTTCAAAGGCGAGGTCAAAGAAAAACCGGAGTCGAAGGACATGACGAAGCCCGCGCGGCAGGGCCACGTGATCTTAACCCGTTTTCTCGGACACGTGATGCGAAGTGATTTCATGTTTATACGGCAAGGTTCTTCTCGTAGTCAAGCGGCGAACAGTAGCCGATGGCGCTGTGCAGCCTGAAGCGGTTGTAAAAC
>Ga0209697_10003588_pt1 | contig 20887 bp, 18 predicted proteins | sample AliMusrvi5mmetaG_FD_184115 | JGI IMG/M metagenome (GOLD analysis project Ga0209697, IMG submission 184115) | Freshwater lake bacterial and archeal communities from Alinen Mustajarvi, Finland, to study Microbial Dark Matter (Phase II) - Alinen... | ecosystem: Environmental > Aquatic > Freshwater...
GGACCGCATGAAATTCTATCTGATGTGGGCCAATCATGACGCCACTATGCTCTGGGATAAACGTAATACCGGCAAGAAAGATGATGATACTGTTATCTGGAAAGGCGGCATAGACAGGCAGGAGTTTGAAATTGCTGTCCACCGCATCATTGACCGTTACTTCTCGCAGCCGCAGTATTTCAAACTGAACGGCAAACCCTGTTTTATGCTGTTTGAACTTGGCAATCTAATTAAGGGCCTGGGCGGGCTCAAACAGGCAGTTGAGGCGCTTAAATGGTTCCGCAAAGAAACGGTAAAAGCGGGCTTCAAAGGCCTGGAATTGCAGCTTACGCTCTGGGGCAAAAGCAGTAATCCTGTCCTCATTTCGGGAAAAAATATCGGCACGCAGAAAGAAATTATTGAAAAACTCAGGTTTGACAGCGTAACAAATTATCAAATAGTCCAGATGACCGACGTTGACAGGGATTATCTTGAGATAATGAAAGCTGTGTCAGCGGAATGGGAAAATTTTTCAAAGGAATTCAAGATCCCGTATTACCCGCATGTTTCTATCGGCTGGGATAATAACCCTAGGTTTGAAATGTTCCGGCCCGGGATAGTGAAGAACAATACTCCCGCTAATTTTGAAAAGGCGCTTAAGCTGGCGAAGTCCTACGCGGACGCAAGGCCGGCCCAGGCACCGCTCATCACGGTCAATAGCTGGAATGAATGGACCGAGACCAGTTACCTGGAACCCTGTACCATGTTCGGCTACGGTTATCTTGAAGCGGTAAAAAAGGTTTTCGGCGGAAAGTGATACGGAACCTTAAGGTGTGCCTTTAGAAAAGTACTGAAATTTCTCATAAACTGTCGGCTATATCTGTCATTTAATCACGGCTGTCGCCTTATTCCTTCCTCCCTAAAGCCCGGCGGACAGGCGCAATGACAGCTAAAATTCTTTAAGAAAAATATTCCCATTAAGACCGCGGGAATTTACATGAAAAATTTATCCAGAAAATCTTTCTGGTCAAAGCCCACCAGGCCGAAGTCCAGGATCCTGCTTTTTTTGCAGGTGCATTTTATTATTCTTCTGCCGCAATTTTTACAGCTTCTTACATTCCTTCCGGGTTCAAAACCTTTGGCCTCTTCGCTGCCAAAGAGCATGAAATCCGCAGAGGCCTTCTGCCCCCGGAAATTAACAACAACGGTAATAATATTCCTGCCCTGCTCGTTCCTGGTCAGGAGTTCAAAAGACCTGCTGCCCGTTTCCCCGGAATTTCCTTCTAAAACCTGCCAGCCCTTCGGGGCCTTGAGTTCTATCCCCGCGTTCACCGGTACATCCTTTACAGCTACCGACACTCTCAGGGTTTTTCTTATCCCGGGAAGTATAACAGGGTCTCCGTTGTAATGCAGAGTTATGGTAAAGCCCTTTCTTACGACTATGGAGGATTGCGGGTCGGTCTTCAATATTTTAAGCGCTTCTTCATTCTTGAAAAGCAGTGACCGCAGATCTTTCGGAAGGACTGTCCTTTTCCCGAAACCGGCAGAGGCCGAACAATTCTCAAATTTCTCCGCTATTTTTAGCATGCGGCCGGAAAGCTCTTTTACGTTCTTCGGGGCGCCGCATTTTCCGGTAAGCTTATGCAGGACTATTTTTTCGCCGATAGGCGCGAGCCATTTTTTGGGGATCCCTTTCCTGCCGCCGATAATACCGAGCACCGAGCCGAGAGTAGCGCCGGTGCAGTCGGTATCATACCCGCAGTTAACGGCTTTGCATAATTTGTCGCCGAAATCTTTTCCGTAAAGCCAGCCCAGGATGGTAAAACCGTGGTTCGGCACCGCGTGGCAGCCATGGTTACCGCCGTAGCACTCGGCCAGCTTGTTCCTGGCATCAGCCCATCTGATTCCGTTCTTGTAACACCAGACCGCGTCCCTTATCACCCGGGAGATCTCGGTGTAGCCCGGGATCATCTCCAGTCCTATCTTAATAAGTATTTCCGGATCAGATTCCACGAAAGCCGCGCTTTCTACCGCGGCCCAGAACATTTCACCGTAGGTTCCCTGCCCGCCGGAATGGTCCATGGCCGAATCTTTCCAGGCCATTACCGCGGCGGCCTGGGGATTGGCCGGAAACAAACAGGCCCAGATCTCGCTCCTTATCGGGGAACCCATGTTATCTATAAAGAAGTTTTCAAAACAGCCGGAAACCGGCGGTAAAAGGCCTCTTTCAAGGTTTCTCGCGCAAAAACCGTACTCATCCCAGGGATAATTAGCGGAAAATTTCTTCCAGTAGCCCGCGATATCTTCAAGCTCGGGTAAAGCAGCTTTATCTTCAAGGAGTTTTAGCCAGACCAGTTGGAGATCCAGATCGTCATTCGGGGCAGAGCCCTGCGGGACCGGAGAATAAAAGGTCAGGTCATTAACATGTTTTTTTACTTCGTAGGGGGCACCCAGGGTCCCGCCGATATTTTTCCCCAGCCAGCACGCGTACATTTTATCATAGTATTCTTTTTTCCCAAGTTGTATTTTTTTCTTCATTACTCCTCCTGATATTTTTATCGTATTTCAAACTTCTTTTAGCAGCTCTCTGCTTACATCTGCTTTTACCAGCATTCCTTCGGATTTTAACTGCCTGCCCCATCTTTTTTTTGTCATGTTGAGCCGTTTTCCTACCGGCGAAACATCCCTGCTTTTCAGACTAAAATACAGAGATCCTTCGTTAAAGGCACTTCCTCCACAGGCGGACAGGCAGGATGACAAAGCTGTTTAGATAACTACTTCTACTGCCACAAGTCTGTCTTTTTTTCTATATCTTTCATTTCCTGTTTGCCGCTGCCTTTTTTATGCCTGAGAAAAATGTCCGGCAGGCCGGAGTAAGGAACACGGAGCTGCCGGTTATTTTTTATTGCCAATATAAGGGTAGAATTTTATCCAGTCGATCTGATATACGCATTCAACATCACCCGGGGGAGGCCCTTTTATCCAATTCTTATTGGACCAGAAGTTCATCTTCAGCATATAGGGAGCATCTATTTTAATATCATTGCCGCTATAGGTGTAGGAACAGATGACTTTTTTATCCGCAAACCATTCTATTTTTTCCGGAGTGACCTCAAAACCATAGATATGAAAATCCTCTGAGGGATTAAAACTCAGGGGTGCATCAGGATGGGTGTCGAAACTTTTTTTCCCGGCCGCGTGCACGGCACAGTGGACCCTGCCGCTCCCTTTTCCGAACTGAAAAGTAAGGAATTCAATATCTATCTCCTGCCTGGTGCCTTTGCCTTTATCGCCCCAGTCTATGGTGTAAAAAGAGTTAAGGACGCCCTTAACGTCGGAGGGTTTAGCTCTGTATTCCCAGCGCCCGTAAAGGAAGGTTTGCCTGGTCTGCAGGGCAGAACCGAGATTACTCTTGGAAGCTGAATCATATTTGAAGATCATATTCAGCATGCCGTTTGAAACGGTACACCGGGCAGGGGAGGTTTTACTCTCTTCAACCCAGCCCGCGACCTCCCACACCGTGCTGTCTATTTTATCAAAATTTTCTTCAAATACCGGCTTGGGATCTATATCCGGGCCAAAGGCCGCGGTTGCGCGGGACGTAAAGAAAAGACCGCAGGAAAACGCAAGAGCTAGAACAAAATATTTCATGCTTCCCCCTTTTGCTGATATTGGTTTGACCTGAATATTGTAGCAGTTTTTTAAAAGTAATTCAATTTTTAGCTCAAGGATAGACAGGAAACACGCTGAAGGCAAGAGGTAACAGAAGACAGGAAGCTATAATCAAGTTTTAAAGAAATCCAGAAAATCATAGATCCATTTTGTTCCGCCAAGCCAGATAGAAACGATAAATACCAGAATAATTCCCAACGCTATAAGTGCAAGCCAGAGTGCCGTTCCTTCTTCATATTCCATTTTTAGCTCCCCATCCACTTTCAGAACAATACTGACTAAAGTATAGCAGAAATCCGGTTTTTGTCAATTATTTTCGGTTTTTGCCCGCAACTTCCCCGAGAAAATAGGATCTATATAAGAACTGCAGTTTGCCTGAGGCATGACAGCAAGCATTTTGGCCTCATAAATGAGGCAGCTACAAAAGATGCCCAAACTGCAGATATTTATTGTGGTTTTTTAACTGCAGCTTTCGCCTTAATACGGTAAAGCCGGCAATTTTTCCAGCCTGCTGCTCTGGTGAAACTTCCATCCGTGTCATTTGCCACCATCTTGGCCGCCTCCGCGACAGCATGCAATTGACTGAAAGTTTTTTCCACTATATTACATTTCTCCGTATAGGCCTTAATATTTTTACGTGTTGCGCCAGATAACTCGCCATAGATCTGATAGACCGTGATAAAGTATCCCTTATTCTCCAGCAGTACTTTTTTTACCGCGTCTCTAATTTGTGCCGGCATTTTATTCATTTTACCACCTCTTTTTTATCCCTTCACTATTGATTATACTCCTAATATACAAATTTATGTCAATATATATTGAATTTATTTTAAATTCCGGCTTGGATAGCAGAGTTTCAAGTTAAATAATTACCGTATAACCGCCAGCTTCCCTATTCTTTTCTCCGTTCTGCCCTGTATTTGAGCGGCTATGACACAAAAGTAAATTCCATTTGCCACTCTTGACCCGGAGGAGTCCTTTAGGTCCCAGACATAGTCATAGATCAACTGATCAGTAAGTGATATACTTGATTGAAAATTAGAGGTTGTTAGTTGCCCCTCAAATACCAGCTCTCCTCCGGCGGTATAGATCTTTAGAGCGGCGGAATCGAACTGTTTCGCGAATATTCCTCTTATGGTAGCCGTAGCGGAAGTTTTTACCGGATTGGGGTATAAGACCGACTTTAAGAAACCGAGGCTGGTGACCACCGGGACGATAGCCATTTGGGCAGTCAAAGTTGTGGTGGCCATGCCGGTAATATCGGATATGGTCACAAAACTCGGGCCATAATAGCCGTTGCTTTGAGGAGAAGTAAATATCCCGCCGTCCTTATACGCGTCACCCGGGAGGCCTTCATTTGAGTCCATTTGTGAATTATTATCCGCGGTCACCAGAATTATTCTTCTATGCGGGGACACGCTGTTGACATCATTATCAACTATATTCCCGATCTTGTCATCTATATGCCACACCAGCATGCCTGCACCGGGCAGATAGGTGTCCATTCCGGTCTGTTTTCTAAATTCTACCAGAAAATATTCGGTAGCACTGCCGGATATGGGGATCTTGTAAGCATTGCCGGCAAGCGCTTCAAAATTCTGCAGGGTCAGAAAAGTCGAAGCTGTGGCCATAACCGGTGTCATCCAGCCAAAAAGTATTTTGTGCCAGGCGCAATGATGCGGCGGCCCGTCACCGTTATTCGCCCAGCCGCCATAATCCATTAATTCCCACCCGCCCACAATGGAGGTCCCGTACGTCGTGTCATACAAGTCAACGGCACCCAGTTGATGCCCAAATTCATGACAGAGAGTGCCAAAAGGTTTTGCCGAGGCTTCCGTCGCGGGGACTGTTTCACCTTCATGAAAGCCATTTGCTCCGGCAGTGTCCCAGTCAACGAACATGGACCAGATATCGAACATACTGCCTGTTGACTCCGCTCCTTTCCCCGCGTGAATAACGATAAGGGCATCGAAAGGCCCCAGGGACTTGGTCACGACCGCGGCCGTGCAGGCATCGTTGAACAAGGTACCATTTACGACATTTCTATAATTGTTCTTCGCGTAGTAATATGAATTATTCGGCAGAGCATAGCCGGTTCCGCCATTATCATAGAAGGTGAAGGTTAAATTCAACAGGCCGTAAGAATCTTCCGCGTAATACGCGTTCATTCTCGCGAAATAGCCCGTACCCGGGGTCTCATAATTGCTGATATCCGAAGCGACAAAACTTTTATCCGTGGTATAAGCAAAGATCACCGCGATCTTTTTGGTTCCGGTCGTTCCGATAATTTTAGCTATTTCACGGGCCGGCGCGTTCTTTGCCAGGAGGGAAGAAATATCCGCGTTTTTATGCACGGAATCTTTGGGCATGCGTGCCGCGGAAATACCGGGCGCGGGCGGAACCGCAAAAGCGGAAATACTGAGCAAAGTTATTAAACTCAAAATAACTGTTCTTTTGAACATCTAGATTCCTTAAAGAATATCTATTTGCGTTTTGCAGGGAACTGCTCCGGGGGCCCGCCTGTTATCCGGCAAGCCCCGCGGTTTATTTTAAATATGTCCGGTACTTTTTTTAAGGTTTGGGCGGTACGTCTTTGGCGCCGACTTCCACCAGCACACCTTTACCTTCACGCTCCCCGCGGAGCGTCGAAGGCGCGAAGCCTGAAACCGGGCTCCAGGTCCAGGTATCATGGAACTCATTACCCGTGACTTCCACTTTAATACTGCCCGCGCCGGCAGTTTGCTTGAGCTTCAAGCCGCCGCGCTGCCAGGGATCATAAACACCGGCAAATTGCGCCGTGTTGGATTTAACGACCGCGTTGAGCTGTTTCCACCCAAGCGGTTTGCCGTGATCATCGGCTGGAGAATCCCCTATACTGCCCGTAAAAGCAGGCGAGGAGACGACTTGAAAATCACAACTCGCAGTACCTTTGGAAAGGCGGAAACCGCCGGCAGTTTCTGTCCGGTCAAGTTTGGCGCCCTGTACAAGCCAGGTTATTTCCACTTCCTGCGGCGCTTTTATGTCATCCAGAATAAGTATATAATCGCCCTCCACCCAGACAGCTTCGCGGCGGAACCGTTCAAGCGCCGGGCGGCCGGGTTTGGTCTTCCTATTGGCCGGGTAGGAACCGGCGGCTTCACCTTCGACAACGACTATCTTACCGGTATCTTTCCAGGCCGTGGTCACGGCCATCTTTGACATATCTGAACCGTCAGCAGAGGGCGCCTCATAAACATCCCCTTCCCCGCGGCCTTTGGCCATCTGCCCGATACCGTTAATAAGTATGGTGTTATGGTTAGCCGAACGTTTTTGTGAGGAATAACGGTCAGTTTCAGCCAGTAATTCGCCCTGGGAATAGATGACAAATGAGTTGGCATCAGGATCATCGTGCGCCACGTTTATATGCCCGTTCTTGTGCTCTGCGCGATAACTGTTCAATTTATAGCCGCCCAGCGGGCCGCACCTGAACATAAAACCGGTATTTGCAAGCTCCCAGCCGTCACGCATCAAAGCGAGGCCGATGTCCGGACTAAAAGCGGCCTTAGGCAGGCGGTGGTAGTCCCCTCCCGCGGCGGCTTCCGTGTCTATGAACTGCAAGGCGGCCCAGGCAACAACGGGATTACTTGAGTTGCGGCTGGCCGCGTCAAAAGCGGACTGCACGTCGGCCTGTTTATTCAAAGCAGTAAGTTTGGGTATAAAATTCGTGTAACCCTCGCCCGGTGTGCCGTTGCTGTCACCGTAGTAAAAGTACTGTTTCAAGCCCGGGGTAAGGCTTTGGGCCCACAAAGGGGCGGTAGTTTTGAAATAAGGGGCCTGTAAAAGCGTGGTGCCGAAGCAGCGGTCAGAAGCCGTTACCGCCAGGGTCAGATGTAAACTGCCAAAAATTATATAGGTCGGGCCTTCATGCGAGGAGCCGTCTGCCGGCAGGTTATCGGCTATGAACTGCAATTCGTCCCTGGTCTTCGTTAAAAGCCAGTCTTCTTCAGGATTACATTCATAAGAGGCAAGCACGGCAAGCGCCAGGCCGGCATCGCGGTGCCAGCGGTGATTATTGGCAGGATCATGCTGCCAGTATTTGTTGGTGGTCGGCGCTTTAAGCAGATGCCCTTCGTAATACTGGGCACGGGCCATAAGCACCAGCTTGCGCCGCATCGTTTCACGGAAAGCCGGGTCAAGCTTATCATAAACCCAGTCATAAGCCAGCGCAGCGCCGGCCATGATATTCGCCGAGCTCATACCGCTGTCAACTTCCCCGCCTGTTTCCCAGTGCTCAAGTTTTTCCAGGAACTTCAAAAAGCTTATTGTGGCCTCCAGAGAAGCGGGGTCCCCTGTCATAAGATAATGATAGGCCACAGTGGGGATACGCCACAAGCCCTGCCTCTGTCCGTCTGTGGCATCGGTAAGGAATTTGGTTTCGGCCGGCGCCTTACAGGAAGGCAGATAACTGACCAGCTGCTCCCGGAAGGGTTTAAGCGCATCGCTGTTATAGTTCCGGCGTAACCGGGAAAGATCTTCCGGGCCAAAAAGCAGCCGCGGATGTTTATTTAAAACCAGGGCGCTTAATTTCGCGGGCGCACCCTCTAGCACAGGGTCTTTTTCAGGCAAGTCCTTTAGAGCCGAGGCATTGGCCAGGCCTAAGAGGAACATTCCGAACAAAAACAAAGAAATCGCTTTTCGCAGCATAACCCGTCCTTTCAAATAGATTTTTGTTAATTTTTTATGTTTTTTTGAGCTATTACAGTATTTTTTGTCACACGGTTTTTGACGCTTTTATGGGCTCAAAACCTTTTAAAACCGGTCAGCGCTCCCTGCGGGCCGCATAGGTAAAACTCAAGAAATATTTTTTCCATAAAAGTTCGGTTGAAACAAATTGGTTAACCCCGGAAAAATAATCTACAAGCGCTTCACGGACACGCGCAAGTTCTTTCAGCCGGAAACGATTCCGGGGATCCGCCAGGGTCAGATCAAGAAGTTCAAGCATGCGTTCAAAGGCTTTCTGAAAGTAGGGCTCATTTTTTTTAGCCCGCCAGTTCAAAGCCCGCTCAACTTCACTGCCGATATTTGCCATCTGCTCAATAAATAGCAGTTGAAACCAGCGGCCTTCAGCCAGTTGTTTGTGCTGGACTGTCATCTTTTTACTCTGCTTTTAATTAGCTCTTTTTCTGTTATAGCATCTGCAACTATTTTCATCGCTTAGACCCCGCTATAATATTTGAACTGCTGTTATATTTTGTCTTTCAAATTAACCGTCAATTATTATGAAAACACTACGGATCAATGCCTGTAATCGCGCTGCTCGTGCTGTTCCTCGTGCCTGTTGTCTTTTCTTTCTTCACGGTCGTTGTCATACCTGCGGCCGTCATCGCGGTCATTCCGGGATTTTCTCTCCCATTTTTGTTTTTCCCAATAAACGGGCTCGCGTCTTACTTCTTCCCACCTGTTACTGTACCAGCGCCTGTAAACAAAGCGTTCTCCTTCATGGAACCGGTACACCCAGTATCCGTCATACCAGCATCTTTCATCATAATCAACCACTACGACAGTGGAGCGCTGGTAACCGGCAAAACAGCCCTGAAAAAGGGCCAGAACCGCCACCGCTGAAAATAGGACCATGAGTTTTTTCATAGCGTTTCTCCTGTTTTTTTCCGGGTAAAATAGCTATCCTTTCCCCTGAAATTTCTCATGACAGTTATTTTTTGATTTCGCAGTTGCCTGATTTATCAGGCGCTTTTAGAAGATATTGACCCTGACCCCGGAGTTAACCATTAAATTAATATAGATGCTGCTGGTCTGATAGCCTATACCTGTTTCAAGGAATATTTCAAATATATCTATCGGCAGCTCCGCTCCTATCTTTAGATCAAGGGACACAATAATATTCTGATTCCTGAAACTATAACCTGCGGCCCCGGAAAGTGCGCCGTAGGGCAGTAAAAGCTCCCTGGGGCTCGGATAAAAATAACCGACGGCTCTGAGGCCAAGATCATCACTGCCATGATTTTCATAAAAGTAAGGCCCGTAAGTTACCACGAATTTTTTGGAAGGTTCAAGATCAAGTAGTTTAAAGTTACAGGCAAGCAGGAACGTATTTCCGCGGAATATCTTATTGAAATCAAAAGTTTTATCAACAAAATCATACAGGCCTATTTCAAGGTTCATAGGAGGCATTTCCTCTTTTCCTTTCCGGCCTTTATCATATGTTTGTTTCTGCCCGAACATTCCGTCACTTCTGCCGCTCCCGCTCTGCGGCTCCTTCATTAATACTTTTTCCTCCGCGTGTGCTGGCGCAAACAGTATCAGGCCGGCAACCAGTACTATCGCTTTCTTAAACATTTTATCCTCCTAATATATTTTTGTTGATACGGTATTCAAAGAATACTTTCTATATTTACTTCCAAAGATACTCAGTTTTTACCGAAAACCCTGATGAGCAGTCCGGCAACAAGCACCTCAAGCAGGCTCAGCGGTACCGCGAAAAGAAGCAATTTCAGCGGCAGCACTTGAAGATTGTAAAGTGCGAGCCACATCATAACAAAAGCGGCCAGCCACGCTGTCAGCAGCGACCTCCAAAAAGAAAACCGCTTTAGAAAAGTAAAAATAATATAGGCCAAAATGAAACTCCAAAGCAGCCAGAAAATACCGTTAATAAGAAATGTATTAAATTCCAGATCCAGTGCTCTATAGTGGTCTACCCAGTAACTCTTAAAGAGCAATTCATTCCTGATAAATTCAGAAAAAGTGATCCATATCCCCGCCAGCACCACCGCTAAAAAAGGCCTTTTCATGTTCTTTTAATTATACTCCGCAATTCCATTATTGCTTAATGAGTTTAAGCTTTGCCCGGAACCGGCACTTGATATTATGCATGGTTTTTCCTTTCTTTTATATTAACCTTTTTGGCTCTAAATATCAATATCTCCTTACATAAGGCGGAGTTTGACTTTTTAGCCCGGAAACTGCCTATTTGCCGATGCCGTTATTTTCTCTTTATATTGTCTTTCTTTGGTTCGAGTTCCCCGCCCGTAAAATCTGTGAGTTTTACATTCTCGAATTTAAACGGAACGTTATATTCTTTCATATCTTTATATATTTCCAGGGCCACTTTTGCATCCGGCGGGGCTTTCCCGTCCACCGTGTAGCCGATGGTGCTTGAATTTTCTCCGGCCCAGCTGTGGTGTTGTGTAAGTTTTACTTCCTTGCCGTCTTTTTTAATAAGCTTGGCCGACTTTAGCAGATCCGCATTTATTTTAAATTCAAATTCAATAACATCATCTTTTTCCGGTTTCTCTTTTTGTACCCCGTCTATATATTCATAGGAAGGCCAGTCACTGCGTTTTATTGAGATGATTTTTGCGCCTAATTCCGTCCCTTCAGCGCCTGCTTTTAACTCCTTGAAGCCCGGGTCTAGAGTTTTTGTTTCCGAGCCCGTGAGAACCTTGCATTTTCCGCTGAGCTCCGCGAAACCAAGCGCGTCTTTCGGTAAAGGTAAAAGGTGCAGGGTAAAAGTTACCGAGCTTTTATTCTCGCTTAAGGAAGGGCTGGTCCCCCAATTTTTCCGGGCAAGGTCCACGCCTGTATCCGAGACCGCTTTTTGGAGTTCCACATTTTTTACGTTAACTACACTGCCCTCAAAGCCCCCCTGGAAGGTGACTTCACAGCAGTTCTCTCTGCCATAGCGGTCTTTCAATTTAATATCGTAATTTTTCAAGTTAATTTCCGCGAGCCGGGCAGTCTTAAAACTGCCGTCCTTTGCGGCTTCCACAACCGGCCTGTTTTCCTGTTTTGAAGGTTCTAATTCCGCCGTTATTTTTTCGCTGTCCTTTTTTGCCCCGGCTGTTTCGCTTTCATAATCAAAAGCGGGGCCGACCGGCTTAAAGAGCACGACCGACTTTTCGAGTTTTCCCTTCAAATTCTGCAGGATATCCAGGGAGCCAAACCCGGCCGACATGACCGCGCCTTTATCAAGAAGCAGGTTCTTTAAGCCCTTATCGTCGAGCATCAGAGCGTCTATGGCCTTCATAATTTCTTCACCCTGGAAGACATATCTATAACTGCCATCCTGGAGTTTCTCCAGGTTCTTATATTCCTTTACTTCGCCCTTTACAGAAATTATATCTTCATGGTCTATAACCCCAAAAATGCCGGCAAACAGCGGCCGGATCTTCTTATACTGGGCTCTTTGTTTCGCGGCTTCTTCATCTATTTTATCAGGGTTTATCTTTTTGGGCTTGCTTGCAAGAATACTATTTTCTTCTTTATCTTTTTTTTCGCCTTTCAGTACGGCGATCTCTATGTCTCCGTTCTTCAATTTGTTAAAGGTTATTTCAGAGGCGCTTATATTGTAAAGTTTTATTTTTGAAATATCCCTGAAATAACAGGTCCCTTTAAAATCCACTGAGTTTTCATCGTTTATTTTATATTTTACATCTGTCCAGGCCTCCAGGCCGCGGCAATTCTTAATAAAAACTGCCACTGCTTTCTTCATGCTTTCGTTATCATCGCCGTCATCTACCAGCAAACTGCCTTTTTGAAGCTGTGTTTCCAGGAGCATCTTCCCCGAACCGTCAGGATTAAAGACCGTTGTCCTCTTGTACTGAAAACAGCCCGAAAGAACCAGCATTGCAGCGATAGGGAGTATTATTTTTTTCATGTCTCTCCTTATTGAATATTCCGGCGAAATTACAATGTTTTATAGCATTACTAAGTTTTTAGTACAAGTTTATTTCACCCCGGTACCAAACAGGATACTTTCTACTTTTTTTTCTTAATTATGACAAAATATCCCATGATGCAGACTATCAACGCGCAAAGTGCAATTATAAATAATTTTGAATAAGGCCTGGCGATAAATAACAGGATAGTGATAAGAGTTATAATGAACACTGTTATTTTTGCCAAAATATTTCTTTTTTATTTTCATAAGTACCTCTTTCTACCGATGGACGTATTGTCAAACTTTTTTTGACAAATTTTGTTTTTATTCTATATCTATAAGTGTTTTGTTAAATTTAGATTGCCTCTCCCATCTTTTTCTTGTCATGTTGAGCCGTTTTTTCTTGGCGAAACATCCCTGCTTTTCAGACTTAAAATACAGAGATCCTTCGTCAAAATCGACTTCCTCCACAGGCGGACAGGCAGGAGGACAAAGCTATGCAGATAACTACTTCTGCAATCACAAGTTTTTTTACCTTTTTTCCATATCTTTCATTTCCTGTTCGACACTACCCCTGCAGACCTTTTTCAAATGCCGGTTCCTTAAGCTTGTTTTTTGGAATTATCGGCCTGCATGGCTCTAAGTGTTTTGCGGATCTTTATAAGTTCTATTAAACAAAAAAGCGGGGATAAAACAAGGAGCAGAGCGAAAAAGAGGACGCACAGTATTCCTATTCCGCCAAAAAATGACATCAGTTTCATAAACTCGAACATGTCCCCCTCCTTTGAAGAGCGATTCCACTGACCCTGTACCATTCACTAAGTTCAGGTGCAGGGCCATGAACCTGAGCGTAGTGAATGGTTCATGGTTACAGCGCTTTTGGATTCCACTGATTAACAGCTGAAGAACGATTCCTTTGATTGCAAAACTTTTGGATTCCACTGATCAACAGCTGAAGAGCGATTCCACTGATTACAAAACTTTTGGATTCCACTGATTAACAGTGAAGAACGATTCCACTGATTGCAAAACTTTTGAAGAACGATTACACTGATTACAAAACTTTCGGATTCTCCGCCTTTGGCGAGATCTCACCGTAGGTGGACACTGATTAAGAACTGAAGAACGATGGTACTGACAAAATTCTTTTACAAGCATTTTTTTCGGATTTCGCCTGTCTGCCCCGTCTTTTTCTTGTCATGTTGAGCCATTTTTCTCTTGGCGAAACATCCCTGCTTTTCAAACTTTAAATACAGAAATCCTTCGTCAAAAGCGACTTCCTCCACAGGCGGACAGGCAGGATGACAAAACTTCTGCGAATAAAACTTTTCTCTCAATATCTTTCATTCCCTGTTTGACAATTCCAAAAAGGATTCATTGAAGAATGATTCTCGCCTTTGGCGGGACCTCCACCGCAGGTGGATCCTGAGAGTTTTACAAAAATGTATGTGCCGAATATACGCCGGCTGTTTACTTTGCCGGTGTTTCCGCCGCGGCCTCCTTCAGGTCTATTTCAATATCATCGTAATAGAAGGTTTCGTTATCAGGTTTCAACACCGAGCCGCCGCTAAAAGTTATACCGTTGGCTCCTTTGTTGAAAAATTCAAGTTTTGTAGGGAATGTGGTATCTTCTTTTTCGTCGTTATAGGTAACCCCCAGGGTCTTGGCATCCGTAAAAGTAAAGACGAATTTATTCCAGCCTTTTTTCCTGGCTATACCGGAACTCCAGACATTGAACCACTGATTTTCGCCGGTGAAAACGACCCTGTAGTTTTTGGCGCCGGAAGACGACTGGGACCTGAAAGCCACTAATTCAACGGCTTTGTCATCATCGCTGTTCACCAAGCCAAAATAAGGGCCGTTCCAATTTTTATCCTTCTTGTTTGTTTGCACGGCAAGTGAATCATACACCCACATGGTTACCGTCCCGAATTTATTTTCCGTGCTAAACCTGAAAGAAGCGGTCGCGCCGGCAGGAACGGAAAGCGACGACGCTCCCCCGTGGAACTGATCCGTGGAAATCGTAACATCACCTTCGACTTCCCATTTTTTCAAAATTGCTTTGTCCTCAAAACCTTCGGCCGTCTTAGCGGCATATACCACCGCCGCAAAACTCAAAGCCATTACCGCCAACACCATTTTTTTAAGCATTTTTCTCCTCCCCCTTTTAAAAAATATTTTTTCTGAATTTCCGGCATAAGGCCGTTTTGAATAATTCCGATATTTCTTTTTTTCTCCGGGTTACCGGACAAGCAGATAGGCAATTACTGAGATCAAGGCCGAACAGGGAATGGTCAAGATCCAGGCCCAGATTATTGTCCCGGCAACACCCCAGCGAACCGCGCTCATACGCCGGAGCGAACCGACTCCCATAATAGCTCCTGTTATAGTATGGGTCGTGCTTACGGGAATTCCAAAATGTGACGAAATAAATAATGTTACTGCCGCGCCTGTTTCAGCACAAAAGCCGTCAACCGGTTTCAGTTTTGATATCTTCTGTCCCATGGTCTTTACGATACGCCAGCCGCCAAACAGTGTTCCAAGTGCAATAGCGCCGTTACAGGAAATTATTACCCAAAAAGGTATATAGAATTTATCCAGCAAATGGGCGGAAAAAAGCAAACCCGCAATTATCCCCATGGTCTTTTGAGCATCATTTCCGCCGTGGCCTAAACTGTACAGAGCGGCAGACACCAGCTGTCCCTTTCTGAAAATATTGTCTACTTTTGACGGTATGGCTTTGCGAAAGCTCCAGAAAACAATATAGCCAATTATGATCCCCAATAGCAGGCCCACAAGCGGAGAAATAAAAATAAATGCCACGGTTTTAATTATTCCGCTGATTACCAGCGCGCCGGGCCCCGCTTTTACTATTGCTGACCCGATAAGGCCGCCTATCAGTGAATGTGAAGAACTTGTCGGCAAGCCAAAATACCAGGTAATAATATTCCAGCCACAGGCGCCAATAAGCGCGCCAAAGATCACATGTTTATCCAAAACACCCAGGTCAACAATACCTTTGCCGATAGTATTCGCGATATGCAGGCCAAAAAAAAGAAATGCGATAAAATTGAAAAAAGTAGCCCAAATAACGGCGTATTTCGGAGAAAGAACGCGGGTGGAGACAACGGTTGCAATAGAATTGGCGGAATCATGAAAGCCATTCAGAAAATCAAAAGTCAGGGCAAGAATTATAAGAAAAATCAAATAGATCGTCATGTTTCAGGCGTTCTTTACGACTATAGATTCCACGACATTGGTAACATCCTCGCAGATATCCAGCACGGTCTCGGCTTCCTGGTAGATCTCTTTCCATTTTATTATCTCTATAGGGTCTTTCTGGTTATCAAAAAGATCCCCAAGCGCGACATCCCTTAATTTATCCCCCGCGTTTTCCAGGCGGTTCACTTCCACGCAGGCCATGTAGATCTGTTTGACATTTTTCATGTTGCGCATGCCCTTGATCGCGCAATTTACACTGGAGACCGATTCTTCAATAATATCCGCGAATTCAACCAGGTATTTATCAATGCGGTCCACTCTGTAGATCTTCATCCTGCTTGCTATGGTGCAGGTCATATCTATGATATCATCAAGTTCTTTGGCCAGCGCGTGGATATCTTCACGGTCTATCGGCGTGATAAAAGTCTTATCCAGCTGTTCCAGGATGGTATGCGTGACATCATCCCCCTGATGTTCGATATCCTGTAATTTATTGATACTTTCATCGCTGACAGCCCCTTTGGCCGCAACTTCCTTGAAAGCCTTGGCGGCCTCCGCGGCAAACCCCACCTGTTTTTCCATAAGATCAAAAAAATTGAACTCTTTAGGTAAGAAATTAAACATTAGCGGCTTCTCCTTGTGAACGGAAATTACGTTATATTTTAACAGAAAACCCGGTTCTTGTAAATATTTTATGCTTCAGGACTACTCCATTTTCTTGTCATCCTGAGCGGTATTATGCGAAGGATCTCTGTACTTTAATGAAAGGCAAGGATACTTCGCAAATAACAGCTCAGTATGACAAAATTAGGAAAACTCTTGTTTAAAATGTTTTTTGCATAAAAATAAATGCATACCCGGTATTTATACAAGTTCCAGGTATTAGCGGGAACGTTCTAATTTCCCGCGCTGGCGCTAAACATCCAGGATCTTTAAGTTTTCAAAGTCCGCTTTCAGTTTTTTTGAGGTGCTGGACAGCACGCCCGCAAGCGGAAGCAGTTTAAGGCAGTTAGGCTGATTTTTTTTCAATTCTCTGGCAATGGCATTGATACTGGCATCGAGTTCTTTTACCATCAGTTTTTGTTCTTTTATCATATAGCTTAAGTTATGGTTGACTTCCACCAGAGTATCCGCCAGCAGCTGGAGTTCGTCCCCTTTCCGGAGTTTTACCGGCACGGCAAAATCCCCCCGGCCCATGGAATCAAGGATCCTTTTAATGCGGTATTCCGGGCCCGATATTTTATGGGAAACAAAAATACTCATGACAACAACAATTACCAGAACAAGCGGCAGGGCGATCAGAAAGAACTGGTTGGCCTGGGAGAAGATCATATCCGCGAACAATTGCCGCCTGTCCAAAAACGGCAGGTTCTTGTTGATCACGGCCATAAGTATCAGATAGACGCAGCCGCCGATAAAGAGGCCGGTGGAAAGCACGGTTGAAAGCATTATGCCCACATACTTAAACTGAAAATCAGGCGCGATAATATACCTTTTTCTGCTGAACGTTTGCGCTTCCAATTTCTCGTCCATATTAAGAACCTCCCTGAAAAAGATCATTTGCAAACTTCTTTTAGTAAACCTCTGTTTACATCTGCTTTTACAAACACTACTTTTGTTCTAGATAGCCTGCCCCATCTTTTTCTTGTCATGTTGAGCCATTTTTCTATTGGCGAAACATCCCTGCTTTTCAGACTTAAAAAACAGAGATCCTTCGTTAAATGCAACTTCCTCCACAGGCGGACAGGCAGGATGACAAAATTTCTACTACCACAAGTCTGCCTTCTTCTCCCTTCTTTCATTTCCTGTTTGACACTATCGAAATAATTCAATTAGCGTCCGGTGCGGTAAATCTGTCTTCAGTATTTTAAGAACAACACTTCATAAGGAGCCAATTTAAGCAGTTTTTTCACCTTCTTGCCGGTTAAAATATTGGTCATGGCTTTCTTGGTTTCCAGCTTCCCGCCTTTACCCCCGTGATCAATAATTACCAGCGCGACAGAAGTTCCGTCTTTGTTCACGCGTTCGGTAATAAGTATCCCCTCGGAGGCCGCGGCCGCCCGGCAGATGTCCCCGCCTGAACATTTTTTGATCCAGGCTTTTAGCTCCTTATAACCGGGAACAGTGCCTAAAAAAACCGCCTTGCCTTTTCCGAAAGGTACTTCTACTATCGCATTCAACCCTGCGACCGGCCCGTTCTTATAGACGGCCAGCACTTTCCCGTGGCCTTTTATTTCCAGGGATACGGCAAAATTTTCGCATTTTGTTTTACCTATACCGCTCCATTCCATATAGACCGGCGCCGTGCCGGACCCGGCAAGCGGGAATTTATGCCTGACATGTATCTTGAAAAGATCTTCAATAATACCCATATCACTGTCTTTATGCGCCGTATTATCCGCGGTCCTGAACCCGGATAAAGGACCGATGACCCAAGTCCCGCCGTTCAGCACAAAATCTTTCATCTTCTTTAAAAGCTCTTCATCTATTATCGGAAGAAAAGGGGAATAAACAACGCTATAGTCCTTAACAGGCGCTTCCGTATAAATAACATCCCTCGGAATGCTCTGCTCAAGGAAGGCCTTATAGAATTGCTGAAGCGCGGTATCATATTTTACCTGGGACCTGGCGCCAAAATCAAAGACCCACATGGCGGGGTAGCTCAGATGGATGGCGCTTTTTGGTTTTTTAACCGAAGTCGAGGACAGAAGTTCAAAAGACCTGTCCAGTTCCTCCCTGACCTGCCGCACGCTTTTTTCCGCGAGTGTTGGTTCGCCCCAGCTGTAGGTTACCGACCCGTGCTCCATTTCCTGCCCGCTCCAGTGGGCCCGCCAGTGCCAGAAAGCCACCGTCTCTCCGCCTAAAGCGTAGGTAAGCCACATTTTTGCCCGCAGGGCGCCCTTATTAAGCACGTAGGACGAGCTGGGGACCAGCCCGCCCGCCCAGGTGGCCGCGGTCTCCATCATCCAGAAGGGCCTTCGCTTAAAAGGCCGCATCCAGTCAAATTCATAAATATATGTCCAAAGTTCACCGGGCTGCATATAAAAATCACAGGAAATAAAGTCCAGGGTCCGGAACAACTCCTGATAATCAAGCCGGTGAAAACAGGGCATGCCGTTGGTAGTGACCGGGGCAGACGTGCCTTTATGGATGAGCTTTTCCTGGATACGCGCAAACTCCGCGAAACTATTGCTCATGAATTCTTTATAATTGAAATAGAGCGACGGGTGATGGGAGGCCGCTCCTCTCGAGGGCAACGGAATGTGTTTAAAACCGCTGTAATTCTGGCTCCATATACCCGTGCCCCAGAGAGTATTCAGGTTCTCAATGGTTTTATATTTTTTTTGCAGGTATTTACGGAAGGCCGCGAGACAGGCAGGACACCAGCAGGTATTGAATTCACAGCCGAACTCGTTGTCAAGCTGCCAGGCCACGACAGCTTCATAGCCGGAAAATTCTTTTACCAGGAGCGAGGTGATCTTTTTTGAAAATTCCCGGTACCGGGGTGAGGCCGGGCAATAATGCCGCCTGGTCCCGTGCTGATAGGCCGTCCCGTCCTCTTTCACGGCCAGGACCTCCGGATACCCGGAAGTCAGCCATTCCGGAGGGGTCGCGGTCGGGGTGCACATAGTTACCGCGATCTCATTCTTCTCCAGCAGTTTAATAACTTCATGCAGCCAGCCCAGTTCGTATTTCCCTTCGGCGGGCTCCATATAGGCCCAGGCAAACTCGGCAATACGGACCATGTTGATGCCGATGCCTTTCATCCTTTTTATATCTTCTTCAATTTCACTTTTATCCCAGACTTCCGGATAAAAAGCCGCGCCTATGTATGGTGGTTTAAATTTTATCATAATAGGGTTTACGCCTGTTTGAGAATAGAGTAATAGAACAATAGAAAATTGACCGCAACAGAGTATTTTTATATCTACTTTCTATTGTCTATTTCTCTACCATGAACCATTCTCTGCGTTCAGGTTCATGGTGGAGGTGGCGGGAATCGAACCCGCGTCCGAAAGTACATTCACGACGATCACTACCTGCATAGTCCGCATTTGAAAATTTCACCCGCCGGAACTTCGCGGACAAAACTCCGGCAAGCTAGCTCAAGAACTTTCTCGCCTCAAAACCCCTGAGCACGGTTCAGATAGCCAGCCCGTTAAATGGCGTTCAGCCGGCTTCACGGGCTAAACCGGGGAACGTGACAGCTTAAGCTGCCAGCGCTAAGTTGTTGTTAGCGATTGTGTTTTGCCGCCTGTTTTAAGAAGGTTGACGGCACCTCTGCAGGCAATCCTCGCTTCCATACCCCCGTCGAATCCATGCACCCCCGGGATACAAAAACCAATAACTAATTACTAATAGCTGATTGCTAATTAATTAATGATAAATTACAAGTAAGATTGTAAAGTCTTCTTTAAGGTGTCTTGCTTTTTATCTTCGGAGCCCGGCTTTTCTTTCTTTTCAAGGATACGTTCGATATATTCTCCGGTCAGCGTATCGATCTTTATCAGGTCAGAGTCCTTAATAAAAAGCGGCACCATTATTTCGGCACCGGTTTCAAGCACGGCCTGTTTTCCCATATTCCCGGATTTTTCGCCTTTCATAGGCGGCATAGTGCTTAAAACCCTGACATTTATCGCGGCCGGCAGCTGGACGGAAACCATCTCTTCTCCGCTGCACAAAGTATATACCGCGAGGCCTTCGGTCAGATATTCAGCCGCTTTTCCAAGACAGCTTTTGTCGACCGTAAATTGTTCGTAAGTTTCGGAATCCATGAAGGAGAATTTTTCTCCTTCTTTATAAAGATACTCTGATCTTCTTTTAACCAGATCGGCCTCTTCAAACTTCTCATCCTGCTTGCAGCTTTTCTCGAACGAGGCGCCTGTTTTTATATTCCGCAGTTTCATCCTGGTCATAGCGCCCACTCTCCCTGCCGCTACGCCGTGAGACACTTCAACCACAAGGCACAAATTTTCTTCCAGCTTAAGCATATCCCCTTTATTAAGATCCATAGCAGAAATCATATGCTACCCCCTAAAAGCAAATTCCGGCTCCCTGCTCTAAATTCCAAAAAACCTTAAACTCCGGAATTCAGCGCTTTGGAACCAGTGCTTGTTCTAAAAATTAGCATTTTTTTCTTCTATTATGCAGCCTTAACCAGGTATTTACTATTGAATTATAACACAGATTATATGCTTTTCCAGCAGAATTTAACCTGCTTTAGCCGCCGGAGTAAAACTCCCCGCCTTCACGGACGCGGTCAGCCTTCTGCTAGATCCCGCCGTTAGACGGACGTCTTTCCCTGAAGAAATTTTTCATTAATTCCGCGCACTGCCGGGCCAGCAGCCCGCCTTCAATTTC
>Ga0209697_10003589_pt1 | contig 20883 bp, 23 predicted proteins | sample AliMusrvi5mmetaG_FD_184115 | JGI IMG/M metagenome (GOLD analysis project Ga0209697, IMG submission 184115) | Freshwater lake bacterial and archeal communities from Alinen Mustajarvi, Finland, to study Microbial Dark Matter (Phase II) - Alinen... | ecosystem: Environmental > Aquatic > Freshwater...
TGAAGGAGGTAAGTCGGCGTCAGATTGATGAAATGTGTTCAATCTCGTCCAGGCGAAACCGGGTGCACCTGTGTCCGAGCTTGACTCGATGAATCTTGCCTCGTCTCGCAAGGCGCCAGACAGTTCCCAGACTCGCATGTAGTATCTCCGCAACTTCTTTCGCGCTTAGGAACTGCGGGCGGGACTGGGACTTCCGAGTAGCTTGCTGTTCCGAGGCTTGGCATGCACCAAGGACAACGTTTCTCTGCGAATCAGACATGCTGGTGTCCGACTCCAGAATCGCCTTGATTGCTCTATATGTTGCAGAATTCATTGCCACACATCGTAAAAGAAATCTCAATCATCAAAAGGAGTGTAACCGCCGGGACCTGAAACGAACAGGGAACAGGATGGGCTATACAGGGCGGGAGCGGGGAAAAGTGGAGTCGGAATAAAAGCCGCGAAATATCGAGGCATGACTACAAGCAATTCAACGGGCGTTATTCTTCATTTTCCTTCAACGCATTCAGTTCGTCCTGATATTCACGGAGCATTCGCTTGAAACGTCGTCATTGCCTATCGGGCAAGGGGGAAACCGGGTCTGGTGCCTTGTCTTTGCTCTTATAGTTCTGGGATTTGGCGATGCGATTTGCCTCATCAACCGGCATCATATAGCCGGAAGCAGCGACATCTATCTGGTGAAAACTGTGCAGGGCGGCAACGTCCTTTCGAGTGAAACCATGACTAGCGATGAGACCGACCGGCTCGCCGAGAGGCATGCCCTCTATGGGGGACTCTTCTTCGTCTTCCTGGGAGGCTTTCTGTTGAGAATAGCGATTCGGGACGAACTGAGTTCCCTCCGACACAAGGCATAAGGTGAGCAATCGATGAAGCCGAATGATACCCATCGCCAAAGAAAGGTCTGCGGTAAGCTATGACGGCAGCGATATGATGGAACCTACAAAACGTGTTTCGAAGTTGGCGCTGTGCGGCTTCCTGTTGGCCCTGATGCCGACCCTGCTCATTGTCGGCATTTTCTGCGACGCATTGTCGTGGCTACCAGTAAACAGGATCACGGGTGCGCTACTCGGCTATAGTCCGGTAGCCCAGAAGGTTCAGGATTGTCAGGATGCCATAGATGCCAACCTGTACGCCAAGACATCCGAGCCAGCCCCAATGCAGGACGAGACTTGTTCCCAGCCACGCTGAAACACTGATGAAGCCAAGAAGAAACTTTTTTCGGAACTCCAACTCCCCGAAGCGGAAATGGAACACGGCACACGCCACAATCATTGCCAACTCGATATACCATTGGCTCATAGATCCACCTCGGATGTGGCTTATCGTTTCAGCCTTTGCCTATCAGCCTTGTCAGCCAGTAATGCCTTTAATGCACCAGCAATTCCCATCACCAAGAATACGAGTCCCAAGCGAAAGCCCACAGTTGACTTGTGGAGGAATGTAGCCAATACCATAAGCAGGATTCCTGCTCCAATGAGCAATCCCGATATTACTTTCCCCCCAGAACGGGCAGACCAATGCTTTACGCCTGTTGCATTCATACCTCACACCCCCCCTGTTCAATGACTTTAATTGTTTCTCTATGCAGGAACAATACAATATTCACCGCTTGGGATGACGCTTGGGGATGTCCCTCGTGATATAAGGAGCATGGACTACGATTGAGGCACCCACGGGGCCGGATGCTGTCAGGAGCTAGTGGGCGTCTGAGGAAAGTCCAGTTGGTCATTTGCGGATTGACGGCATAGCCGGTAAAAACCACAATGATTCGCGGATCCCGACAGGGCAACGCGTGTCGCACCGAGAAACAATGTAGGATACGCGTCAGAGTTCCGAATGCGCCCTAGAATAGTCATAGCCAGGAAAAGGAGGCGTGTCATGAAGAAGGCATCAGTAGCCGGTGTTGGTCTTGCCGTTCTGTTGTTCGTGGTCTGCGGATCCCTACCTTCGCTGGCACAGGTTCCCGGGATCATCAACTTCCAAGGACGGGTCGCGGTGGGCGGCACTAATTTCACCGGCACCGGGTCGTTTCGCTTTGAACTGGTGAATGGTGCAGGGACCGTTGGGTACTGAGGCAATGACGGCGGCATACCGCCCGTGAGCCCCGTTTCGTTGCCGGTATCGAATGGCATGTTCAGTGCCATGTTGGGCGACTCCAATCTCACCAGCATGGTGGCCATTCCGAACTCCGTGTTCACCAATGCCGACGTGCGGTTGCGGGTCTGGTTCAATGGACAACAACTCAGTCCAGACCCGCGGATCGCAGCGGTCGGCTATGCCTTGATGGCCGCCAACGTGGCTGGAGGTTATGTGGATTTGACGAGTACGCAGACAATCTCTGGGGTCAAGTTGTTCACCACGAACCTGCTCATGCGGCAGGGAATTGACGACTCTGTGCGGTGGAGCGTAGGTGTCGGGAATTTTATAGACCCCATCAGTGTCGCGCATACGAACGTGCTCCTATTCTCCGAAAATGGAATGCCTCGACTCGCGATGACGACGGGCGGGCCTCTCTATGCCAACGGGGATATTTTTGCCAACGGCACCATGTGGGCTGATGGGTTCTCGAGTGGCGGCACGGCTGATGTTAGCTACATCAACGCCGAGAGCATAACTGCAATGAACTTGGAGGTGAGTGGCACGAAGCACTTCGTTCAACCCCATCCCACGGATCCGACCAGAGAGATTGTCTATACGTGCCTGGAAGGGCCGGAGGCCGGAACGTATGTGCGCGGTTCGGCGGAGATGGTCAACGGCAAGGCGGTAATCACGCTGCCGGACAATTTCGGCATGGTCACGAGCACGAAGGGGCTGACCGTGCAACTAACCCCGCGGGGAACGTGGTTGGAGTTATATGTGACCACCGCAACGGTCGCACAGGTGACGGTTGCGGAAGCGCAAGGCCGGAGCGGGCCATTCGATTACCTCGTGCAGGGGATGCGCCTGGGATACGAGAATCAACCCGTGATTCGCGAACGCCGGACCACCGGGGCAAAACCATGAAAGCGATACGCCGAAGACGACGCCGGATGCTGACGGTTGTGTTGTCGGCGGCGTCATGTATTTTGGCGGCACTTGGCCCGGCGGTCCTGGCCGGCGCTTCGTTCACCAGCTCCTTCAGCGGCGGCGGGCATGCGGGCAGCGCCGATTGTTCGATGGACAGTTCGATCGGCGTTGTCGGCGGACTGGCGACCACTGGACTGGTCAGTTTCGCCACGGGAGGGCTGCTCCCCGTCACGGCGACGAACTTGCTGGTGACGGTGTCTCCGCCCGTGATATCCGAAGGTTCCACCAGTCAACTCAGCGGCATCGCCAGGCTTGATGACGGCACGGTGTCCGTACTTGACGGTGGCGACATCGACTGGGGCTCCGTAACATACCCCTTGGGATGGGTCAATGCAGCCGGCGTGTTGACGGCAACCAACGTATATGTCATCGCAGGCGGCATGGTCACCGCAGCCTATCTCGGCGCGTACACCAATCTTTGCGTGACGGTATTGGACACGGACCCGGACAACTATGGGATCTATGCCGCCGACCAGGTTCCGGACGGATGGCAGGTGCAGTACTTCGGGACAAACAATCCACTGGGCATTGGCGGCGCGACCAACTGCACCGGCCAGATCAACCTGTACACCTACACCGCCGACCTCGACCCGACCAATCCGGCATCAGTCCTCGTAGTTAACGCCATTTCCAACCGGTCAACGGACCGGGTGGTATGCTTCAGAACGACCTCCACAGGACGGGTCTACCAACTTCTGTACGCGACAAACCTTATCAGCGGTGTGTGGACAAACCTGCCGGGCCAAACGCCTGTGTCAGGCTTGGCGGGTCAGATGTCGCTGGCCGACACCAATGAGGCACCTGTTCGGTTCTATCGGATCCAAGTACAGGTGCCGTAGAAGGATTTGTCCGCCCTTTACACCCCCACAAGGCCGCCTCACCTGTTCCTTGGACTACCGTAGGGCGACCTGTCCAAGTCGCATGGGTCACACAACCGTCAGGAATGCCTTTGGTGCGCCCAAGGAATGCGCAAAGAGCCGTTCTGAGGACCGTCCCTTCCCAAGTGTCAACGCCAAGCGTGACCAGCGCATAAATCCCTGATCACCTTGCTGCCCGCTTCACCTCATAGAGGAACTCATCGATTCTTTTCAAATCCCGTTTCACATTGTCTGAATTCGTGTGATTCCCTCTGAAGTCCTCATAGGCTCTTCTTGTGAGGATAAATTTGCCAGCCTCGGGAGTCCCCTTGCAGGTCGCTTTCGCATCAAGGTCAAAGCAGGAAAACGATACAACATCGGGGTTGTCATCAACAGGGCGGAAGACGATGACGCATTTATTGCAGCCCTTAATCACAAGAGCAGAGAACTTATCATCGACGACTGCGGAAAAATCAGACTTCCGGAAAATGTCGTACGTCTTGGCGGCGGGCAAATGTGAGTAGTCGATCTTCATGGGGACAACTCCTTGATGTAGGAAGATTAAGCCTTGCTCGGGACTTCCGCAAGCCTGTATGAATACTGAGATGACGCTGATATTTCGGGATAAGCCGACAGGGTGATCGTCATGATAACAAGTTCGGCTGAAAGGCAAAACCAATGAACGACAAGATTCAGGAGCAGTCCCCCGCATGCGCCCCGGTTGCAGAAGGTCGTCCAAGCCGACGCCGGATTCCCGCCCCAGTTGTATACACCATAGTTATCCTTTTACTCGTCCTCCTGATACTCATCTTCCTTCCAAAGGCAATCTCCTTCCGCAAGGATGTTGAGACACGATTTCAGGAATCCTTGGTAGAGGTCAAAGGCAATCAGGGCGATGTGCTGGAAGTCTCAACGTACATGAGTAGCGCCTTCTTCTCGGAATCTGACAAACTCGACACCACGGTGCTCGGCATTCCTTTGCCGCTGGGGACCACGGAAGCGTTTCTTATGGTGCCCGTTACTTACCGCTTTCACGTGTTGTTGAGCGACCGGTGGCTGATTCGCATTACGCCCGAGACTGTCACCGTCATCGCCCCCGACATCCGGGCATCGCTTCCGCCAGCACCGGATTTGAGCCGAATGGAAACTAGGTCAGAACGTGGCTGGGCACGGCTCAACAAGAAGGAGATTGAGGAACGCGTCAAGTCCATGGTCACCGGGACGTTGAATATCCGTGCCCATAAGCTCGCCCGATCACAGTTGATTCGAGATGCTTCACGCAAATCCGTTGAGAAATCGCTGAAGAACTGGATTCGCTGGTTGCCTGAAGAGTGCAGAGACAAGGTCTTCACCGTCAAGTTTGGGGACGAGGTGACGGAAGGCAGGGGAAGATCGGAATCATCGTCTGCGCCCCCATGAAGCAGCCCGGTACGCCCCAGAAGAGGCTTGCGTCCCGTTGAGAGAGCCCCGGGGGCCGACGCCACAGGCGAAACGTGGGGCATCCTGGACATTCCAGGGGCGAGAACTTTCCAGTCGCCTGTAAAGTCCAGTGGAAGGCCAATGGAAACGTAAGGAATACATTGAAACTTCCCCTCAGAAGGTCACCGGGGCAAATGCCCCCTTGGGAACAGGAAACGTCCAAGAACCAACAACACCCCTACAAACTCCGCCCATAAGCAAGATGAACTCCTATATCCGCACTGTTCTGGAATACCACGACATTTTCCACAACGGCCAGTTCTATGACGGTATTGCAGCCTGTGCGCCACTTGAATCCCACGCTGACCTCATGGCACGGTTTTGAGAAGGCATAGTAATTCTCGGCAACCGGCGAACTTACCAGATACTGAATCAAAAGGGAGAATGCCCTGGAATACTGGTATTCCAATCCCGCCAATCCCGAGAATTGCTCATTTCTAAATCTGATAACAGTGATGTCATCTGAATCGCAATACTGAAAACCCGCTCCCAAAAACGGAATAAAGGAGCTCTTCCCCAAACGCTTAGACGCCACAGTGCTTACGGAAAGGGCCGGGGCACCCATTCCTCGCAGTTCACGCTGGTCGCCTGTGGGAAAAGACACTTCCCCCTGAATTGTGATGGCAGGGCAAGCACTTGATCCATCCGTAATACGCGACACCGCAAAAGCTGAAACATCCCCAATCCCCCAGGATTCACCCTCCACCACAGTATAGGTATCGCCCCCATCAGCGACAGAAATCAACGACTGATTCCTTGGGGTTTTATCCCGGTTTGCATTCCCGAGCCTGAACGCACTGTGGAAGTTTTCGATTGTGGAGTCGGAAAATCCTCCGGTCCGGCCAATAATCGGCAAGGCAATGCCGACAGATAATGAATCCTTCAGTGCATACGAATATCGGATGTTGCTGCGGATCCATTCTCCATCAATCATGTACTGGTCAGACTTGTAATTCCAGACGTTTGCCCAATGGAGATCAAGATCAATCCGCTCCGTACCCTCGGCATCGAGCATCGGAAGCACAAATATCGAGGAGGGCCGGAGTATATGCCCTGGAGACAGTGATGGAGCGGTCAAATATCCCAGACCGGTGTTATCGCCTGACGAGTCGTCGACCCCACCATTGACAGAAGTGGCATGACTCTCGTGACTAGAGAGCCACGTGACCAGAATTGCCACAAGCCCCAACCATAAAATACGTCGATAGTCGTCGATGGTGACAGATTTCATACGAGAATGAGCGGGTGAAAGTCCGAGGTGTGGATAGTAATGAGAATACTCCTGTTTCAATTCATTAGCGTTGACCTTGAGGGATTTGCTTATAAGAAACAGGCGGTCCACCATGGTTCAGTCCTAGTTTCTTGACGCAGACGGCCATTTTCGTCACTCCGATCCGCTTGGCGGCATCCATCACGGTCACCACATGCTGGAAGGGAACATCCTTGTCGGCTTCCACCACAACAGGCTGATGTTCGGGATCGATCAGCAACTGGCGGAGCCGCCCTTCAAGGAGGTCGGGCGCTACGGGCATACCGCTCAAATAGGCGGTTCCCGCCCGGTCCACCTGAACCATAACCGTCTGCTTCCGGGGCTGCTCAGGCTCGACCTTCTTGATTCCAGGCAGGTTGATCTTCAACTGTGACTGCACCAGGAGGGGCGTCATGATCATGAAGATCAGCAATAACACCAGCACCACGTCAATGAACGGGATCATGTTGATCTCGGCCATGATGCGATGTTTTCCAAGCACCTTGGCGGAAGCCTTCACTCTGTAGTCACCTCGTCTGTGCAAATCATTTCAAAGCAGATCATCCATGCCCCGTGGCAGGGCATCAACATGACAACGCTTATTGCCGAAAGTCCCGAAAACACAATTCGTGTCGAGTCGTTATTGACGTGTTTACGGCTGAAAAGTCTGCAGGACATCAGTGACGTTAATGGCAAAGGATAATACTCTCCTCGTGATTTGTCTGTTCCAATCATAGGAGGGACCGGTATAGCTGAATCGTACTGTCTACCATCGCGGTGAACGAGAAATGGAGCCTGATCCGTTCCAGAGCCTTCCTCCCATGAATTTGCCTCAGGACTGGATCGCGGGCATAACGCCGAATCGCGTCCGCCAAAAGGCACGCATTGCCCGGCGGAACAATCTGACCGGACTCTCCATTCTCAATCAGTTCCACCATACCGCCAACGGCCGACACAATGCACGGAACCCCCATACACATGGCTTCTATAACGGCCTTGGAAAGCCCCTCATTCTTCAGCGTCGGCATGACAAAGCAATCACATGCCCCCATCAGCGCAGTCGCATCCATACGAAAACCCGTCAAGTGGACGCGAGCCCTGGCCTCGTCATCCACCAGAAGAGCCTGTAACTCTTGGTCACCATTCTGCCCGACCAACAGGAGATGCACAGGCAGTTCCGGCGCCAACCGGCGAACTGCATCTATCAATACAGGCACTCCCTTGATGGGGCGTGCATTTGCCGTACATCCGATCACCATGGCATTGTCAGGGATCCCAAATTCTCTCAGGGCAATGCGGGGAGCCGCCGTGAACCAAGCGGGGTCATGCCCCTTGTAAATCTGCACAAGGCGATCAGTTGGCACGCCGAGAGAAAGAAGATAATCCTGAACAGCCCAGGACAGACACACAATCCGATCAACCCACGGATTGAGAATAGCAAGATAGGCGGCTGGATCCCATCTGTTAAGATGCCCCATCGTGCCACAGTACCCGATTCGCCTGACAGACAGCCCCATTGATGCAATCATGGCGTTGGACAGGGCACGCCCGTTAAAAGCATGGATGATGTTATAGTGTCCTTTAGTCAAGAAACTGCGGATGTATCTGATTGCATCAAGGTCAATACGTGCCTTCATTTTCAAGTGGGCCATGGGGAACCCAATCTCCTTCAGGGGGTCGAAATAGGGAGAAAACGTATCACACAGAAGATCAACATGTATGCCGCAGGCGGACAACGCAGGGAAAAGGTGGGCTTCTGGCCTTTCTCCGACTCCCGCAACCAGTAATACTCGCATTCGCTGATCCTTTCGCTTTGTCTCAGACTGTCGTTGTGTATTTACGACATGCGTCAGGATACTTGTTCTTCAGCCTCTCGATGAGGTCACTTACAGTGCGAAGTCCTTCAGCATCCATGTCGTCAATTACGATGTCAAACTCCTCCTCGATGGTCATGATCATTTCAGCCATGTCCAGCGAGTCAGCGCCCAGATCATCAATGAATGATGATTCTCCACGGATGTCTTTGCCGAGAGTCCCGAGTTGTTCAAAGATGATTTCCTTCACTTTGTCTTCAATTGTCATTTTGCGGTTTCCTTTTTCCAGGTTTCACTACCAGCGGACGATTCGCGCCCTTCAGTCGTTCCCATTCGAGTTTCACATAAACCGTAAACATCACTCTTGCGGCATCGCTACAAGTTGTGCTCGCCATGTGTTTCGCATATGCCAGCAATGAAAGATCTCTCCTCGCCATGGCGGTGGCCTGAGCCTGTTCCCCATGTTTGGCTTCTGTCACTATCTTCTTATAGCCAACTACCTGAGTCCGCAACCAGCGGCTAATCTGGTGAGTAGCGACGGTAGCGACGAGAAGTAGACTATCCGAGCCCATGTTCTTTGTGTCATGATCCATTGCTTGTTTTGTTAATACGACACACAGTTCGAATCCATCTCTTCTCACGTCCGCCGACTTCGGAAGTCCGCCGCAGACTCGGAATCAACGAGGCGATCCCCAGTACAGCGACGATGACTGATATGATTGCTGAAGAGCCGAGCAGTGATAAGCCTGCGTTGCGCTCCATTATTTCAATCAAGGTTGGCCCGCCAAAACCATACAGTCCCCACACAACCACAAGAGCGCACATCAGTCTGGCCTCCCAGATTAGCACTCTCATTCACGGCCTCCCTGCAATTTACCTGACTTGACGCATTAAACAACGATGACATTATTCAACGATCCGTACTCATTGACTACCGATTCAGAGTTGAACGGATCGACTTGCCAGTTTTCGTCGGCGAAAAACTTGAATTCGTGTCGCCCCTTGGGTAACAGGATCGTGACGGTGTAGCTGCCTGAGCGATCGTGATCCACCAGCTGGATGGCTTTTGGATCCCATTTATTGAACGATCCTGCAACAAACACTTCTTTGCCGGGCACATACATGAATGTGAATGTCACTTCTTTCCGCTTGGGGTTTTGCCGCATAGGTTATTCTCTCCATCGTACTGGTCTCTCATGTTTCACAATCCTCCGTTGCCCGCCACTGGAGCAGGGGGAGGGTTTGCATTTTTTTTAACCACTCTGACATCAGAGCCACCGCCACCGAACACGGCGTACAGTCTTATGTCGCTGGTAAGTTTCGCCAAGGAGAGGGAAATATACCCCTGCTGCGCCGCGTAAAGTGAACGCTGCGCATCAAGGACGCTCAGATAGTTATCGATACCCTTCTCATACCGGGAAGTTGATAAACGACAGGATTCTGAAACGGCGTGAACGAGTGACTCTTGAGCCGACACCTGCTGGTTTATGGTGCCGCAGGTGGCCAGGGCATCAGCCACTTCTTTGAAGGCATTTTGGATCGCTTTCTCGTATTGGGTAACGGCGATTTCCTGTTGCACCTTTGCGGCCTTGTTTGCCGACCAAGTACGAGCATCAAAGATGGGAACAGCAATCTGTGGCGCGAAACTCCACGCCCCGGATCCGGACTTGAAAAGACCGGAGAGATCGCTACTGGCGGTTCCGATGGCAGCCGTCAGGGAAATGCGGGGGAAGAAAGCAGCCCGCGCAGCGCCGATATTGGCATTGGCCGCCTTGAGCAGGTTCTCGGCTTGCTGAACGTCTGGACGGCAAAGGAGCACATCAGAGGATAAGCCTGGAACGATTTCCTTTGGAGGCACGACATTGCCCAATTCTTTTGGCAGGAGATCGTTTGGTGTGGGAGATCCAACCAGGAGATTCAATGCATTTTCATTCTGTGCCACCCTTTGCGTTAGGCGGGCAACATCTCCCCGGGCGGCATCCACTTGCGTTTGAGCACGATAAAGATCCAGTTCAGGAACAAGGCCATGAGCATAGCTCCGCTTGACCAAGTTGTAGGTTTCTTGGTGGGTTGCAAGGGTATCTTCCGCCAGGGCCAGACTCTGCTGATCGGCGGCAATGGCCAGAAAAGTGTTGGCGACCGAGGTGACCAGCAGAATTTGCGCACTACGGCGAGCCTGTTCTGTGGCAAAATACTCGGCCAATGCACTATCCTTGAGGCTACGAATGCGGCCAAAGAAGTCAAGTTCCCAGGAGATGACACCGAGATTGACACTGTATTGTTCAACTGTCTGGCGTACTCCAGTGGACGAAAGGTCGGCGGGAACCCTTTGTTTGCTCCCTGTACCAGTCGCATTGATCGATGGCAACAGTTCGGCTCGTTGAATGCCGTACATGGCACGAGCCTGTTCCACATTCAAAACAGCGAGGCGAAGATCGCGGTTGTTTGCTACGGCCGTCTCAATGACTTTCCTGAGCCGTTCGTCCCTGAAGAACTCCCGCCACCCCAGTTCCGAAACGCTTGGGGGGTTTGACGCCGCCCGCACTTCCTGATAGGCGGCACCGCGAGGCCACGCGGCAGGCACCGGCGCAGCCGGGCGGATATAGTTTGGAGCCATGGTACAGCCGCCCGCCACGACGGCAAGTGCGACCAGTAATAGTGGTACGTTCCTCTTCATTTTATTGCGCCCCGGATGGATCTTGTTCATCACTCTTGGCTTCCTGCCCTTTGCCCTGTTTTCCAAATAACTTCTCGATCAGCACAAAGAATAGAGGGGAAAACAGAATTACCAGTATTGTTCCGGTGATCATCCCGCCAAGCACCGAGGTCCCGATTGCATTCATGGCCCCCGCGCCCGCGCCCGTGTTAAATGCGAGTGGAAGGACACCAACACCAAAGGCCAAAGAAGTCATGATGATAGGCCGAAGTCTCAGTTTCACGCCCTCCAGCGTCGCCTCGATCAGACCCATACCCTCCTCCAACCGGGATTTTGAGAACTGGACGATCAGAATAGCGTTCTTGGTTGTCAACCCCAGCGTGGTCAGCAGTCCAATCTGGAAATAAACATCGTTGGGCATGCCTCTGAAAGTTGATCCAATCACTCCGCCGATGGCCCCCAGAGGCAGTGACAGCAGGATCGAGATAGGGATCGGCCAACTTTCATACAGAGCCGCGAGGCAGAGAAAGATAACCAGAATCGAGAAAGCATAAAGCAAGGATGCCTGAGAACTGGCCATCCTCTCCTGATAGGAAAGCCCATTCCAGTCAAATCCGATCCCGCGCGGCAATTTCGACGCGATCTCCTCCATGGCCTTCATGGCCTCACCTGAACTCCTGCCAGGCGCCGCCTCCCCCCATATGCTCATTGAGGGAAAACCGTTGTAACGCTCAAGTCGGGGAGAGCCGTACGTCCAATGGCCAGTTGCAAAAGAGGAGAATGGAACCATTTTTCCTCCGGAATTGCGCACATAGAGTTTTTCCAGGTCATGTGGAAGCATGCGGTAGGGGGCGTCCGCCTGCGCGTAAACGCGCTTGACCCGTCCGCCTTGGATAAAATCGTTGACATAGGCGCTACCAAACGCCGCCGAGATGGTGTTGTGAATCGAGGAGATGGGCAGAAGCAGGGAACCAGCCTTCTCCCAATCTACGTCAACCCGATATTCGGGCACATCGTCCATGCCATTTGGCCGGACTTTGCAGAGTCTCGGATCCTGCGCCGCCATACCAAGAAGTTGGTTGCGTGCCTCCGTCAGTTTTTCGTGGCCCAATCCACCACGGTCCTGCAACTGGAAGTCGAACCCTATCGCAGTTCCGAGTTCGACAATCGCGGGCGGAGGAAAAGCAAAAACCATGGCTTTTTTGATTTTGGAGAACTCCCCCATCGCCCGTCCAGCGATGGCCTTGACCCTCAAGTCAGCCCGGTTGCGAAATTCCCAATCCTTCAATTTGGCAAACACCATGCCGGTGCTCTGCGCCCGTCCCGAGAAGCCCATACCGACAATCGTCATGCAGGACTGAACCGCCTCCTTTTCGTTATTCTGAAAATAGCGCTGAACATCGTCCAGCACGGCCTGCGTCTGTTCCAGTGTGGCGCCTGTGGGCATGATTACCTGGGAAAGAAGGATTCCCTGATCCTCATCTGGAAGATAACTCTTCGGCATCCTCATGAATAAGAACCCCATTGCCCCTACGACCAAGAGGAAGGCCAGAACGTAGCGTAGTTTTCTGGAGAGCGAATGCCTGACCAGGCCCACATACAAGTCCCTGAAGCGGAAGAAGGAGCGGTCGAACCAGAGGAAGAACGGCCGCAGAAAAAAGACCGCGTTTTCCGCCGGCTCATGTCCCTTTGCCACTGGCTTGAGCAAAGTGGTGCAAAGCACAGGCGTAAGGATAAGAGCCACAGCCACCGATAGCAACATGGAGGCGATGATGGTCACGGAGAACTGACGATATATGACTCCGGTGGAGCCCGGGAAAAACGCCATGGGGCCGAACACCGCCGCCAGAACCACGCCGATACCGATCAGGGCGCTCGTGATCTGATCCATGGACTTGGCTGTGGCCTCTCGTGGTGAAAGACCTTCCTCCGCCATGATTCGCTCAACGTTCTCCACCACCACGATGGCGTCGTCCACAAGCAGGCCGATCGCCAGCACCATCGCGAACATGGTCAGCATATTGATGGAATATCCGAAGAACCCCAGCATCGCAAAGGTCCCCAGGATCACCACCGGCACCGCGATGGTCGGAATCAGGGTGGCCCGCATATTCCCCATGAAAAGCCACATGACGAGAAAAACGAGAAAAATCGCAATGAACAGAGTCTTGATGACCTCATTGATGGATGCCCTGACAAAGAGGGTTGTGTCATAGGGATACACGACTTTCATCCCGGCGGGAAAGTAGCGGCTCATTTCCTGCATCTTCTTCTTGACGGCATTCGCGGTATCCAGCGCATTGGCCCCTGCGGCCTGGCGGATGGCCAGTGCGGCGAGCGGCTTCCCGTCAAAATGAGCCTGAACGTCATAGGATTCGGTCCCGAGTTCCGTGCGACCCACATCCCTGACTCGAATGATGGAGCCGTCCGGATTGACGCGAAGGGGAATCGCGGCAAACTCCTCCGGGGTCTTGAGCATGCTCTGGACGATGATGGAGGCATTCAGGCGCTGGCCATCCACGGCCGGAGCCCCGCCAAATTGCCCGGCTGAAACTTCAACGTTGTAGGCCTGAAGGGCCAGAATGACATCAGCAAGTGTCAGGCGGAAATCGGTAAGCTTGTCGGGGTTCAGCCAGACCCGCATCGCATACTGTGAGCCGAAATTCTGAACCTCGCCGACACCGGGAACACGCGCCAGCACCTTTTCAAGACTGGACTGTGCGTAGTCCCTCAGGTCGTTGCCGTCCATGCTGCCATCTTCGGAGACCAATCCCACAATGATCAGGTAATTCTTGGTGGATTTGCTGACCATGACACCTGAGCGCTGGACCATTTCCGGAAGGCTCGACATGGCAAGTTGGAGCTTGTTCTGCACCTTGGCCCAAGCCAGGTCAGGATTGGTGCCAGGTTTAAAGGTCAACTCAATGCGGGATGCCCCGGCCGCATCACTTGTGCCGGAGAGATACAGCATGTCTTCGAATCCGGTCATTTTCTGCTCGATGATCTGAGTGACGCTGTTTTCCACCGTCTCCGCCGAGGCTCCGGGATAAAAGGCATCAATGGCGATTGATGGCGGAGCAAGGGGCGGATATTGAGAGATGGGCAGGTTATAGATGGCAAGACCGCCCAGGACCATTATCACAATGGCAATGACCCACGCGAATACCGGACGATCCAGAAAGAATTTTGATAGCATCTCAAACCTCCGTTAATTTGCTTTTTCCGCCGGTTTGACCGTCGTGACGTCATCAGAACCACTCTTGCGACCAACATCAGACGGGAGAACCTTTACTGGTGCGCCTGGTTTCACCTTTTGCAGTCCTTCGACAATAACCCGATCTCCAGGTTTAAGGCCTGATGTTGCGAGCCATCGATTGCCAATGGCACGATCGAGCGTGAGCGTTCTCTGCTGAACTTTGTCGTCATTGTCCACGATCAGTGCGATGGGATTCCCTTTCAGATCGCGGGTCACCCCCTGCTGGGGTACAAGGATCGCCTGTTCATTCACGCCCTCTTCAATGACGGCTCTGACATACATTCCCGGCAGTAGAATGTGGTCAGGGTTGGGGAAGATCATCCGGAGAATGTACGAACTAGTGCTTTGATCAATGGTGACATCAGAAAACTTCAAGACGCCTTCTAATGCGTAAGGTGTACCGTCTTCCAGAAGCAGTTTGACCTTGGCCTGACTGACACTGTCACCCTTAAGATTCCCGCTCGCCATGGCCTCTTTCATTCGAAGGAGAGCTGCACTGGAACGGGGTACATCCACATAGACTGAATCAATTTGCTGAATGGTCGTGAAGGCAAGCCCCTGATACGCCGTCGCAAGGGCACCGATGGTCACCGCCGACTTGCCTATACGACCGGAAATCGGCGCAGTGATGCCGGTATATGCCAAATTGATGCGGGTCGTCTCCACGGCCGCCTTTCCCACTTCAAACGCCGCTTCGGCCTGCGTGAGCGCGGCGGTTATGTCGTCATAATCCTGTTGGCTGACTGCCTTGATAGCCACCAGATCCTTGTATCGTCCGGCCCTCAGTCGAGTGGTTGTAAGATTGGCTTCGGCCCTGGCGAGCTCAGCCCTGGCCCCGGCATGGGCGGCTTCAAAAAGCGCTGAGTCAATCTGGTAAAGAGCGGCACCGGCCTTGACATCCGTTCCTTCCTCAAACAGACGCTTCTGAATGATGCCGCTCACCTGGGGCCGCACTTCGGCGACAAGAAAGGCCGACACGCGTCCAGGCAATTCCGCGGTGATCGTCAAACGTTCGGGTTGCACCGCAACCACGACCACTTCCGGGATAGCTCTCTGTGGCGGTCCTCCCGCCCCTTTTTGTTCTCCACATCCAGCCAACGTCAGGCCGACGATGAGAACACCAACTGAATATCCAACTCGAATCATCTCCATCCAATTCATAAAAGCATCCTTTTCATGGGTTATTATGCCACGCTTGTATCGCAACTCTCATGCCAAGCCAAAACCATCAGATTCATTGGCATTTTTCACTGAATAGATTTCAAGAACACGACATGTCGCAATATCGAATGACGACATATCGCGCTTTCGCACTAGGTCGCGCCAAATAATCGCAGGTGAGTGGCGACTTAAATCTGTCGAAATAACATTGATGGGTGACCCCTGTTTAAATGACGAGACCACATCCCAAGAAGGCAATTAATCCAATCACGCCTCGTCGTCGCCATTCCGCAAGGGCGACCTTCGTCGCCCGATACCCTTCCGCGATCGCCTCTCCCGCCCGATCAAACTGAACGAAATTAATGTGACCTAGTTTGGGCTGAATCAGCAGGTCAGCAGGATCGGCTTGCAGGTTCGCCGTTGTGATCTGGGCTTGCATGATCTTGACGCTTGTCATCAATACTCCGAAAATGCTCGGCAAGGATTCTTTATCCATCCAACGCTTGATTTGTCTCGCCACAGGCAGGTCGATGGCATGAATCTGCTCATTTAGGAAAGCCGCAATCTTGTTTGCTGAACCTGTACGCAAGCCATAGTGGCGAATGCTCGATGTCGGAACGTAGCAGTTTCCTGAAGTTTCCCGGGGTCGTCTCCCAGGCACAGTGTCCGAGTTGAGATCGACCGCAATGACGAAGTCCGCTCCCATGCTCCTTGCGGTGCGCACAGGGAGCGGGTTCACCAAACCACCATCAACCAGTATTGTACCGTTTCTTCTGACTGGCGTAAAAATGCCCGGCAGGGAAATGCTGGCCCTTACGGCTTCGATTATGTCGCCGTCTCTCAGCACGACCTCCCGCCCCATATGCAAGTCAGTAGCAACCGCGCTGAACGGAAGAGGAAGGTCCTCGATGAGACCCCCGTGAACGTACAGGCGCACCAGGTTGGTTATCTTTACCCCGTCTACAAGTCCTGATTTCGGAAGAATCGCATCAACGAAGGAGAGCAACTGCTTCCATTCAAGCTGCAGAACCAACGCCTCCAGCTCATCAATCTTGCCGGAGGCGTAAACAACGCCTACAAGTGCGCCGATACTCGTTCCCGCCACGAAGTCCACGCGGATGCCGGCCTCGGTCAGAGCCCGTATCACACCGATATGAGCCCATCCGCGGGCTGAGCCTGCACCAAGGGCAAGGCCCACCTTTCCGACAATTTCATCCCTTCGTTCCGATATTGGATGCACGAACCACTCCTTTCGAAGCCGACCGCTTCCGCCCTGTCCTTGGACTAGGACTGATAGTCATGTCGACAACTGTCATTACATACTTGTCAGGAGGTGTGTCATTGCTCGGAAATATCATCTTTCGCAGCTCATAACTGATCAACGCACCCAGAAACACCTGAGCCTTCACCTCGGGATCCGTCATCACCAGACGCCCCTGCCTTATCCATGAGTTGAAGCATGAGATTAATAATGCGTCACAGGAAAAAGGGAAACGCATGCCTGATCCCGTGTTGTCATGATGCTGATCCCGACATGATACGCCACTGGTGTGCGCTGTTATCACGCAGGGCAGAATAACCTGTAGGCGCGCAAGCAACTGAAGACCAAGATGGTACAACGTCTGGCGCATATCTAAAACCTCACCACTTTTCATCATTCCAGCTTCCCATGACTCCATGACAAAATCCGATTCCATGGCTTCCTTAAACAAGTCCGCCTTTGTCTTGAAATGCTTGAAGAGTGAGCCTTCCGAAACCCCCGCCTCGGTCGCTATGAGCTTGACCGAAGCACCGTAACCATGCCGGAGAAAGACATGACGCGCCGACTCCACAAGCCGCTCTTTCCGTATGACGGCATGTCTGGACATTCGGCCCCCTTCTTTGCGTCAATGATCGTTTCGCCGAGTCATATGACGAATTATTGATTTGACGATTCCCGCCACGACAAGACACATGCCCACAATGAAACCAACCGTTGACAAACGCGTCAGCAGAAATTGGGTCAACACCATGAGCAGGATGCCAAGGGCGACCAGAAATCCCGAAACAGCCTTGCCGCCAAAATGTCGCGCCCAATGCATTTGTCCATTCATGATGTTGATTTCAGAACCTGTCTTCGTTGCCAAAATGACGCACGAACAACCAACTTGTCCTCACAGACGCAAACGTCTGGAGCACCCTCTTTTAACCGACAGCCAAGTGCGAGCTTCCGACTCATCACTGAAGGCATGGGCTTCACAGCCTTGACAGAACAACCGAAAGGTAATCAAGTGAGCCAAGGAGGCACAACCGTCCGGGGAGGCGACAATAGCGATGGCTCCTTGAAGGTGACTTTCAAGAATAGAGATCAGTTGAGTGATTTTTGATATATCACCTTCTGGAACCAGATCTTTGGAATTGACGATAATGAGGGTACCATAGCCGCACGAAAGCTTTTCATCAGCGACAGCAAGCATGGCGCGTCTCACGAAATCTGAGATTTCTTCCGGCAAGAACGCTTCAGAGCACCGAAAGATAAGTAGGCGGTCTTTCTCCTCAATGGTGTATTCATAGGGCATAGGGACGCCTTTCATCGGCAACCCGTACAGAAAATCCCTAGCAAACCAACTGTCATCCATTTCTCATTTGCAGATCTCTGACGGGTTTCTTCTATCATCTTGACATCGCAATTCTCATGCCAACAAGAAACCACTAGATTCATTGAAGATTCACATTGAAAACTGCGAGAGAATGCGATATATCACACCATTAATTAGCGATATTTCGAGTTTTGGCATTATCCCGCACATAACAGAAAGGGGCTGGAAACGAAACTGGACAAGGGCGAATTCTTCCGCGAGGTCACACTGCGCATCAGCGGCAGTCTAGATATCGAGGAGGCGTTGAGAAATGTCTTCGATTATCTGACAGACTTCATTCCCATGGATACCATGGGGTTACATCGCATTGATCTCGAGAGGATGGAGATAAATGCGGTCGCGGAAGTTGCACGGGATGGCGTCGTCAAAATGATACAGGACGAAGTCATGATTTTCCCCGTTGATGACGAGTTATTGGCGCTCATAAAAGAATCGCACGCCCGTAATGTTATGGTATCCATTCATAATCACCCGGAGACACTGCCAAAATCCGCAATACGTTGCTTTCCCCACTTGGCTTCGCGTTCTGTGATCACTGTGTCTTTAAGGATTCAAAACGAAGTCATTGGGGGTTTGGTGCTTTCCGCAGAGGGATACGACCGATACACCGAGCAACATGCGGCGCTACTTGAACTAGTCAAGGAACCCATCGCTCTGGCCATGAGCAACGCCTGGCGATTTCAGGAAATGGCCAGACTTAAAGACCTGCTGGTCGAGGACAACCGGGCGCTGGCCACAGATCTGGAACGAGTTTCCGGCACCCAGGTGATTGGCGCTGATACCGGGCTAAGCCAGGTCATGGAAATGATCCAAAGTGTTGCCCCCATGTCCAACCCTGTGCTGTTGCTGGGCGAGACCGGAACCGGGAAGGAAGTTATAGCCAACGCCATTCAACTTTTGTCACTACGCCACAATGGCCCGATGGTGCGAGTTCAATGCGGCGCCATCCCAGAAACCCTTCTGGATAGCGAACTCTTTGGCCATGAAAAAGGAGCCTTTACCGGTGCCATCGAAAGAAAACGCGGACGTTTCGAGCGAGCCAACGGCGGAACGATATTTCTCGATGAAATCGGGGAGTTGACCCCCGATGCGCAGGTTAAACTCCTGCGCGTTCTTCAGGAAAAGCAATTCGAACGGGTGGGCGGGAACCAAACCCTGACAGCTGATGTCCGGGTAATTGTCGCCACACATCGCGACCTTGCGCAAATGGTTCGTGAAGGACGGTTCAGGGAGGACCTGTGGTATCGCCTGAACGTATTTCCCATACAAATTCCGCCACTGCGATTTCGGCGACAGGACATCCCCTTGTTGATCCGCTATTTTGTGGAGCGAAAAGCCCGTGAAATGAATTTGGAGAAAATCCCCAAGATAAGTCCGGAAAACATTGAACGCCTCAAAGCATACGATTGGCCGGGAAATGTGCGTGAACTTCAAAACGTCATAGAGCGGTCGCTAATACTTAGCCGCGGTGGCATCCTGTCATTTCCCACGCTTGGGACATCTACGCGACCTCAGACTTCGGCTCGGATGTTTGCGCAATCCTCAAAATCAAAAACTTTAAACGAGGTAACTGCGGAGCATATCCGGCAGACGCTCGCCGAAACCGGTGGACGGATTGCCGGTCCCGGTGGCGCGGCGAGAATCCTGGCGATCCATCCAAGCACTCTCCGCTCACGAATGGGAAAACTCGGTATCGAGCAGTCGCGATCCTTCAAGATGAAGGAATAGGATCTGTCTCACTTTTCGGCTTACACTAATGCTGTTGCGCCCGCTCTCATTGACTTGCAGGTTCTATGGAGAACGACCGAGGAACATGTGGCTCCTTGGTGGCAGCCATGAAAGAGCATTCGTCCTTATAGGAGGTGAGATGAGTCATATCCACTTGAGACGGTTGACACCAGGGCGCTTGAAAATGTTTCTCGCAGCCTATGCAAACTCCTTGCCGACCTCGCCCTTCCGCAAAGCCTCACCAACATCATGGTACCCGCCACTTCCTAGCCTAGGATGCGGTCATATCCTGTCACCCCAGAACTTCGTCCATGCTCGGCCGAAATCGGATGCGCATCCTGAAAGGGCCATAGTCAACCCCAGGATCATGAGACCAAGTAAGGCCCTAGAGACAAGTCTCTTCATTCCGATTGCCCCTGGCGTATTGGTGCAGGGCGCCTGGATACCTTTTTCACTGGCAGGAATTGATTTGCAGTGTATTTCCATAGTCATAACATTCTCCTTGCATCTAACATCTACTACCCCGGAGAAACCGGGTCATGGCTCCAAATTATACACCGTTTCTTCCCGCCCGTTCCATTTCCTAGTGTAGCTGACTTTGCGCCTACCGATAGCGTGTGTCCGCTTCACTGGGCCGGGGCTATTCATGCCGGAGTGCTTCAATGGGGTCCAGGCGGGCGGCCTTACGAGCCGGGAAGAACCCAAAAACCATGCCGACTGTCGCTGAAAACAGGAAAGCAACGAGGATGATCGGCACGTTGAATACAAGCGGGATTTGAAGAACATTCGCGAGAAGAATGGCGGATCCAAGCGCCAAAATGATACCGATCAGGCCTCCAAAGGACGACAGAACCACCGCCTCCACCAGGAACTGCAGAAGCACCTCCCTCTCCAAAGCCCCGATGGCCAGCCGGGTGCCGATCTCGCGGGTGCGCTCGGTGACAGAGACTAGCATGATGTTCATGATGCCGATGCCGC
>Ga0209697_10003593_pt1 | contig 20835 bp, 8 predicted proteins | sample AliMusrvi5mmetaG_FD_184115 | JGI IMG/M metagenome (GOLD analysis project Ga0209697, IMG submission 184115) | Freshwater lake bacterial and archeal communities from Alinen Mustajarvi, Finland, to study Microbial Dark Matter (Phase II) - Alinen... | ecosystem: Environmental > Aquatic > Freshwater...
AATTAGGCGCGGTCGAGGCCTGGCTGGGCGGCGAACCGATGAAAGCCCGGAAAGATGGACGCTTCGTGGCAGCCACGATTCCTGTTCATGCCGCGACCGTGGCGTTGCGCGTGCGGCCCGCGCGTGCGGGCCTGACCGGCGGCGGACTCATCCCCGAGCCAGTCGCGGTTGAGACGGACGGCAGCGGTCTGATGGCTTTGGGCGACTGGTCGAAAGTCGGCATCCTCAACAATTACTCGGGCGGGGTCCGCTACCGCACGCACCTGACGCTCACGGCCGAAGAGGCGAAGGCCAAGGTGACGTTGGATCTTGGGCGCGTGGCGGGTACGTCGGAAATCTGGGTGAACGGCAAAATGGCCGGCGTGCGGGTCGCGCCGCCGTGGAGGCAGGAGGTCACCGGATTCCTGAAAGCGGGTGAGAACACGTTCGAGGTGCTGGTCTACAACACGCTGGCGAACCACTATCAGACGATCCCCTCGCGCTATCGCGGCGACCCGATCTCTGGCTTGCTCGGGCCGGTGCGCCTGCTCTCCCGCGAGTGGCCGGAAAGCTCAGGTGCCCTTGCGGGCGCGGCGGATACGACGGTCAACGAGACGGAAGAGCGCGGCGGCGTGCGTTACACGTTTGCGGCAGGCGCAGGGAAGGCTGCGGATGACAATCTGCTTAAGGACGCGACGCTGTTCAAGGCGAGCGGCAAGGCCACGCATCCGGGAGGCGGGCATGACTTCACGGCGCTCTTCAACGGCACCGCGCTGAACGCGGCGGGCAACGAAGAGTCGGAGAACGACGGGCGTACTTTCATCGGATTCGGCGAGGGCGACACGCTGACGTTCGCATTTGAGAAAGCTGTCACGCTGCGCGGCGTCAGCACGGTCGCCTGCCATCAGGACGCGCGGGCGTCGCAGCACTACGAGGTCTGGGCGGCCGCCGCCGCAGCTCCCGAGGGATTCGAAAAGCTCGCGACTGTCGATCACGTTGCCGAGTCCGGCCTCAACCGCGTCGCCCTCGTTCGCGCCGATGGCACGCCGCTCGGTCAGAAAATTCACGCCGTCCGTTTCCAATTCAAGAACGGCACCGCCGGCTTCAACGTCTACCGCGAGATTGCGCTACTCGGGGGCGTGGAGAAGTAAAACATCTTACACAGAAGGGTCATGGCAAATTGAAAGCAGGGGTAGTTTTCACCGTTATCACACTGACTACTTCGCTCGTCTGCGCGCAGGAAGTCACTGTTTCAAATCGGGTACATGTGATTATGAGGGGCATATACCCTGCGCGAGAACGGGGTACAACTAACAGTTTTCTTCGGCATGGGGATTCGTGGGGATTCAGTGGAATTCATGCAGGCATAATCGCGCTTAAAAAGTCACAAAATCGAGACGGCAGTTGGGGAAGTGCTGATAAGACGAGTCTGACGACTCCGCTTGTGTTGACCGCAATACTTGGAAACGGTGAGTCTGTCCGATCTCAGGATTTTGGAGAGTGCGTCAGAAAAGCTCAGGCATGGGTTATGGCGAACAATCCAACAGGAATGGCAGAGCGAATTGCCTCCGCTGTGGCACTTTCAGTTGCTGTGCAAAGCCAGTACAGTGAAGAGACGCGTTCACTCGCACAGCCATTGATCGACAAGGCAATCGTCTTGCTACGCGACCTCGCTTTGCCGACGAACAGCCTGTGGACAACCTATCTCATGGCATACGGACTGCCTTCAGAAGTTCAACGATCAAGCCATGCAACGAGACCCCGTGATATCAAACCGCTATGGCGGGGACTGGAGGTTGACTTTAACCCTACGATGCTTGACGGGTATCTCAAGCTTTATGTCGCCACATGTTTGAGATTTCATACTGGGGGAAAAGACGCATGGGCAAATTATAGCCGAGAATTGACGCCCCAGATGGTGAAATGGCAAAGAGAGGATGGCTTCTTTCCTTGTGTGGATGAGGCGGACCGGTACGCCTGCACAGCGCTTGCTCTTGAAAGTCGGCAGTTGTATTTTATTTTCAGGAAGTGGTAGTCAGCGGCTGGTTAGGATGTCCGATCGATATGCTAAACCACGCGCTACTGCAGCAGGATCGCGCGGTAGAAGCGCTGCGTCACGCCTGCCGCAGTAGAGTCCGTGAACGTGGACATGCCGGCCAGGGCCCGGTTGGTATAGAGCGGCAGCCAGACGGGCGAACGCAGATCGTTCTTGTACTGCACGACGTAGGCGTGACCCGCTGCGGACGGTAGGTCGAGGGCAACGGCATCGGGCGCACGGAAGGCAAGGGCCGCGACGTCGGGCGTGGGCGGTGTGCCGAGCTGGTTAGATGCTCGCGGCGTCCAGTTGGTCATGCTGTAAATGGTGTTCGTGTTGCCGTCAGGAAAGAGGCCTTGGCTCACATTCTGAATCTGTGGGTCGAACGTGAGCGCGTGTTGCCGCACTCCTGCGGGAGAGAAGAGCCCCAGAGACTCGCCGTCGTTGCTCAGCTTGAAGGCCGCGTGAAGGTTGCCGTTCGTATCGGTCGCGTTCTGCGCGGACTCGTCGTCGGCCCAAACTAACAGGAATCCCCGTGCGGCGATCACGGTGTTCGTCGGAATTGACCATTTCGCCGGTTTGGACAGATCGTCCGTGAGGGTGTAGCCGGAGAGGTTGACGGACGTGTAGTTCGGATTGAAAAGCTCGAACCAATCCTGGAACTTCTGGTCAGCCGGATCCGGGTAGCCTGCGGGGCCGACGTTGTCCGCCATCCATTCGTTGATGACCACGGGCTGCGGCGCAAGCAGGCCGAAGTTGGTGACGGTGATGGAATCCGACGCGTTGGTGAGCAGGTTGCCGCGCAGGTCATAGGCCAGCAGGTTGAGCGGATTGGCGACAGCCGGGAGCGGTACGGTGACGGTCCAGTTCGTCACGGTTGTCCAAGTGACGGAATATTCCACACCGTTGACCACGATGCTCTTCACGGTGACTGAGCCGGTGCCGCCGAGCGTCACGGGGCTGTTGGTGACACTGAAGTTATTGCCGAAGTTGTTGGTGACCGCAAACGGGGTTGATAGCGGAAGCCTGTTGCGGACGTAGTCGGCGCGGTTCTTGAGATAGGTCACAAGGCCGCTCCAGTTCTGGCCGAGCAGTCCGCCGTAATGCGAGGCCCACCGGCCCATATAAGCGGTATCGCCCGTGATGGCCGTGAGATCGTAAAGGTGGCCGTAATAGGCGTGCAGATTGGCGGGCAGGTTGATGATCTTCGCCGTGTTCGCCGAGCCCGTGCCGGGAAAAACCTGGTTGGTGTTCGCCGCCATGAAGGCGTAATCCATGTCCCACGGAAAGAACATCGCCTTGCCGTCCTCGGGCCGGAAATAGAAGATCGCATTGTGCGTGCTATACATGAAAATGTCGCTGCAGCCGATCAAGCTGATAAACGCCAAGCTCCGCATCCACTCGTCCACATCCATGAACTGCCGCGTCTGCGTGTCGAGCGCGGTGCCGGTCAGGCTGAAGGCCTTGGCCAGCGTGACCATCGGGGCGTAGTTGTTGCGGTAGGTGTGGTTCTCCTTGAGGAAAGTCCAGCGGTAAGACTCCGGATTGCTTCCGAGATCCTTGATGTCTGTGCCGAGCACAAGGTCGGGCTCCGGGAGCTTGGGCGACTGCACATCGCCAGTGACTGTATTAGTCGGGTAGTAGACGAATTCGAGCTTGAACAGTTCGCCGTCTCCGCCGTTCTTGTACTGGGTGTCGAGATACTCGCTCCCATACTTGGCGAGGAGAAGCAGGCCGATGCCGTTGTCTGTCGCGCGTGGCGCGAACACTTGGCAGAGGTCGTCGTACATGCCAGGAATGCCGCCCGCCTTGTTGATCGCTTGTTTGAGCAAAATTTCATCTGGGTCGCCGCCTATGCCGGAATAGCCTCCGGAGCGATCCACGGTGATGCCGTCCAACACGCCGCGGTAGGGCCTGTCCGAGGGCAGGCTTACGGTGAAGCCTACGCGCGAGGATTGATCGCGGCCCCGCTCGCTGCCCTGCAGATGCATGCCCGCATCGTAGGCCACCGTCTTTTCGTCCGTGATGAGCGTGCAGCCGAGACGCTCGTTGCTCATGACGTTGACGACGTTGTGCAGATAAGCCGTGTCGGCGGGTGTCATGACGATCCGGACTGTGTGAAGGCGTGGCGTGACAGCTGTTCCGTCGGACACCTCGAACAGGGCGCGCGAGTTCGTGCCGTCCGCAGGCCAGGTGGCCTTTGCGCCGAGACCGTCCGTAGCCTCGGCGTAAAACTGCACGATGCTTCCTGCGGCTTGGCCGGGCACGGTGGCCGCAAGCGTCACCCCGCCACCGGATGCGGCCTGCGGACTGATCCGGACGGTCTGCCACGCGCCGCTGTTCACCGCATAATAGAGCGTGCCGGTCACGACGCCGTCTGGGTCTGCCGCTGCCACCGACACGGTGACCGCCTGCCCGGCAGAAGGTATGACGGGCAGGTGTGACAGGTCGTGGAAGGTTGGGCCCATATTGGCCACATACGTCGAGTTTCGTGCGCCCGGAGTGCCGGCCAGGCTGGGAACGGTGAGCTCCGTCAACCGCGGCAGGCGGTTGAAATACAGGCGTGTCAGCAGCCGGTTGCATCCAGCCACCCATTTGGCGCGGAACGAGATCTCATACTCGAGACCATTGGTCACAGCCGTGCTGTTGGCCAGCGTGGTCTCGGCGTGGTTGTGCATATGCTCGGTGTAACCGTCGGAGACCAGCCGCAGCACGTGGTTGCCCGCGTTGTCCGGATCGGTGATCACCTCGCTGCGGCGGTGGTTACCGATGATGCGCCAGGCATTGGTTCCCGTTTCGAAGGTGCTGTTCTGGAGCAATTGACGGGCGACGCCTGACGGCGATTGGATGACGCTGACATCGTCGAGCAGCACCTCGCCCTCGTCGATCAGGCCGAGCACAAACTCCTTCCACAGCGTGGGGCTGCTCGCCGTCTCAACCGTGGCGGTGCCGCGATAGGTGACTGTCTGCCAAGAGACCTTGGCGCGGTCATCGCTGGCAGCCCAGGCCTCAGGCCTTGAATTGTCGGCCCGCGGGTCGCGCAACTCGAGGCTGCCGCCAAGGCCGTGCGAATACGAGGGCCACGGGCTGCTTCCCCCATAGATCACGGTATCTGCCGGGTTGCCGGAGGCGTCGAACACCTCGATCTTTCCGCCGCCGCCGGGAAGGCGGCTAGTCAGGTCGCCGAGAATATCAGCAGACGGATACAGTCCTCGCAGATAAGCGGCGTCGAGGGCCACGACCAGATAGCCACCGCCTGCGAGCGTATGTCCCGCAGGAAAAGAGAACGCGGTGGCACCGTCGATCTCCATGACCCAGTCTGTCAGATTCACGGCGCCCGTGCCGCGGTTGAAGAGTTCGACCCACTGTTCCGGCGAATGGGTCGCAGGCCCCTGCGGGTCGCGCGGGTGATACATGATTTCGTTGATCACGATATCGCTGCGGAGGGCGACGCAGTTGGTTGTGCCTGGAGTGGCCGAGTCAGGATGCAACCACGGGCCCGTGCCCTCGGGCCATCGGGCGCGGGGATAGTGCTTGGCGAGCACAGCGTCCACCACGGCCACTTTGTTGGGCGTATAAAGCACGAGCCGGTCACCCGGGTCTGCGCCGAAGCCGAGGGCGGCCCGGTCGAGGACGGTACGGCCGCCGGGCGGAAGCGTCTGCGCGGGCAGCACATACTCGAGGTCGGACGCGCCAAAGCGCTTGAAAACGTAGTTCGACAGATTGACACTCTGCGCACCGTAATTGAAAACTTCCACCCAGAAGGTCTGGTTGGTGACACTGGGCAATTCGTTGAAAGCAAGAGTCGGCACCCACGGAAGCGGGCTGTTCGTGATCGACAGCGACAAGGCCGCTCCGAAAAACAGGTCATTCGTGCCGGCAGGGAACTGGTGGACCTCCACCGCGAGGACATTGGTGCCGCTCACGAGGCTGGTTGTCGGCAGGCTGAAGGGTCCGGACAGGACCGCGGTGACGACGTTGGTTGTCGCCGCTGTTGCACGGGTGACGGTGCCGTCGGGCATGTTGAGGCGCAGCACTTCGGTGCCGTTGAGGTAAAAGACCGCGCCGTCGTCCACCGCCGTCCGCACTTGCATGACGGCCGTGTCCAGCGCGCCGCTCACAACGAAGGCTGTGCGGAAGTACTTCGTGTCCGAACCGGTTGCCAGCAAGGTGTTCGTCGGCATCCATCTGTTCGCCGTACCACTGGTTTCGACGCGGAACCCGGAGGGGCCTGCGCCCTCATTGGTGACGCAGAAATCAAGCGTATTGATAGCCGAGGCAAAACCGTTGGAGAGGATGAACGGCGCGCTGAACGCGGCGTATCCGGTGTAAGTCAGCCCCTTGGCGGTGCCGTTCAGAAGAACACTCGTGACCCGGTTGTCCGCAGCGACCCGCAGCGTGACGTTCGCGGTATTGGTGTCCAGGCCGCTGAGGTCGAAGGTGGTGCGGAACTGGTAGTTACCGCCCGGCACATTCGCCGTGCCGGACGCCACGGCACCGATCCAGCGCGACGTCGCGTTGTTGGCCAGCCAGGCGGAATGGTTGGTCATCACCGTGGCGCTGATGTTCGGCGGGGGTGGCGTGCTGTAGGCCGACGCCGTGAGCGCATAATGCGGGTCGGGCAGTCCGGACGCCAGCGCCTGTCGGGCGTCGTCCAAACCGCTGCTGTAGAGCGTCGAAACGGTTTGTGTGTCCGAGGATCGCCAACTGGCCGTGCCGCCGTAGAACATCCCCCGTCCCGTGTTCCAGCCGCGGTCGTCGTAGGTGGACGTGTTCCAGGCCGCGCCGGGATCGGAGCCGTCCGCGAGGTACCGCCACGCTGTTTCAAGCCCCACGGCGGTCGGATTGATGAGGAGGCTGTCGGCGGGCGCGTTAGTCGTACCCGGCGACCCACCCAACTGGCGGCTGGCCCGCCAGTTGGCCGGGTCGGCAGTGGCGCCGTCCTCATCGATCTTGGCGAGAGACGGGCCCGCCCCGTCGGGAGCCACGGGCCAGGCGCCGCTGTGCCGTAATCCAGCGTGTCCATCAGGCGGTCGTTGTTGTTCCGTAACTCCAGTGCTTCGCCGCTGTTACTGAGGCGGCCCGTGAACGGACCGACCACGTTCGTCACACCGGTGGCGGCTGTCAGGTCGGTTGGCGATCCTGCCACAACAAGGTAGCCGCGGCCCGCTATCACGGTGCCTTCGGGAAAGCGGTAGTCGATTCCTCCCTCAATGGCCCAGCCCGAGAGATCCATGTCCACGGCCATCTGGTTCCGCAGCTCAACCCATTCGAAGGCCGCCTCGTTCGTCTGTGTCGGATGGTACATGACCTCGTTGAAAACGACCGTGCAGTCTGCCCATGCCGCGGCGGCAAGGCCAAGCAAAACCGCTCCACTATGGAAACACCGCGTTTTCATCTGCGCACCGCCACCCTTATCAAGACCAGGCCTTCAGATGGATATCTCACGCAATAACCAACCCGTCACCGCCGTTCAGAATCTACTGAAAGAAAGTATCAGGTGCTGTGAGTGGGTGCAAGCTTGAAGGCTTTGCAAGCTCAGCAACCGCGTGACCTACTCCGATAGGCGCTGGGCGTCTGCCCCGTCTTTTTGGTGAAGGCGCGGGAAAAGTAATAAACGGTCGCGAACCCGGTCTGAACGGCAATTTCTGTGACGGGCAAGTCGGTGGACGACAGCAGGTCGCGTGCGCGGTTGATCCGGATCGTGTGCTGGAAGTGCGCGGGAGAGACGCCGGTCTGCTGTTTGAAGGTGCGGCGGAAGGTGGTGTAGCTGACTCCCAGCGAGCGAGCCAGAAGGGCGAAGTCGATGGGGTACGCGGCTTGTGTCAGTATTCGGTTCTGCGCTTCGCGGGTGATGCCCGAAAGATGTCCTTTTGCGCCGACGTTCTGGAGCCGCTCCTGAATAAGACCCAGGAGGTCGATGATCCGCCCCGCGCTTGAAAACGGCGCGCCCGCAGGATCGCGCTCGAGGCCGTCGACCACCGAAAGGAACCGCTGCCGCAACGCCTCGTCCACGCCGATTCGCAGAACTGGTTTCTTCTGCCGGAAAAACGGCGCGCGCAACAACCGTTCGGTCAACGGCCCGTTGAACCCGATCCACTGTTCGTCCCAGCCGGTTTGGGGGTCTGGCGCATAGCGGTGCCACACGCCGGGGAAAAGGATGAATACGTCGCCCGCCTCGATGGCTTGCCGCCTGACTCCCTTCGCTTCGAAGACGCCCCGACCGCGTGTGATGTACACCACCTGATACTCGTCGAGCGTGCGGCCGCGCTTCCAATCGAAGTGATATGCGTCTGGGTGACGCTGCGGGGGATATGGCGAGCCAGGCTCGATGACGGTGTAGCCGCAATCGGTCAAAAACAACCCCCACTGACGCTGGACGCTTAAAACGGGAAGATACCGGAAATGGGATTCCAACTTCATATGGGTTAGCCTTTGAGCGGAGGTCCCTTGTTGGTAAAGCAGTGTTCAGTATTTCACGATCCGATTCCCCCTGCCAACATGAAAATGGTCAAAAAATGTAAAACAATGGTCATGAAGTGCATGGCTATTTCTCGCTGAAACAATCATACTAAAACCATCAATCGAAGGAGGCGTTGCATGCAGAGCACATTCAAGGTCGGTTTTTTCAGCATAGGTCTCGACACCTACTGGGGTCAGTTCAAAGGGCTCAAAAAGAACCTGCTGGGCTATCATGAGCAGATCCGGCGCGAACTCAAGGGGGCTGGCGCCAAAGTGGTAGACGCCGGGCTGGTGGACAATCCGGCTAAGGCGCGGGAGGTTGGCAAGCTCTTCCGGGCCGAGGGTGCGGAGATCGTTTTTCTCTACATCTCGACGTATGCGCTCTCGTCAACGGTGCTGCCTGTGGTGCAGGAGGCGGGGCTGCCTGTGGTGGTGCTCAATATCCAGCCGGTGGCTCAATTGGACTATGCGGCCTTCAACGCGCTGGGCGACCGAGGCCTGATGACCGGCGTCTGGCTTGAACACTGTCAGGCATGCAGCGCTCCGGAGATCGCTTGCGCTTTCAACCGCGCGGGCATCGACTACCACTTGGTCACCGGTCACCTGCAAGACCCAGAGGTGTGGCGCGAACTCCGCGATTGGGTGGATGCGGCGAAGGTGCGTGCGGGGATGCGCGAAAACCGCATGGGCGTTCTGGGGCACTATTACTGCGGCATGCTGGATGTGTACAGCGATTTGGGGCAGCAGTCCGCCGTGTTCGGCACGCATATCGAACTCTTGGAAATGTGCGAGTTGCACGCCTTGCGCGAGGCGGTCACAAAGAAGCAGGTGACGAAGAAGCTCGCCGAGTTCGAGGAGAGTTTCGAGGTCGTGCCCGCGTGTGAGGCGGCCGAGCTGGAGCGTGCGGCGCGCACGGCCGTGGCGCTGGATGCGCTGGTGAAGAAGCATGATCTCGGTTCCCTGGCCTATTACTATGAAGGGCAGCCAGGAAACGCTTACGAGAACATTGTGACCTCGATCATCGCGGGCAACACGCTGCTGACCGGACGCCATGTGCCTGTGGCAGGCGAGTGCGAGGTCAAGAACGCGCAGGCCATGAAGATCATGGATCTGTTCGGAGCGGGCGGCTCGTTCTCCGAGTTCTATCTGGCGGATTTCAAGGACGACGTCGTGTATCTTGGCCACGACGGTCCGGCCCACTTCGCGATCGCCGAAGGGCGCGTGGGGCTGGTGCCGGTTCCTGTCTACCACGGCAAGCCCGGCAAGGGGCTCTCGATCCAGATGACGGTCAAGCACGGCCCGGTCACCTTGCTTTCCGTGGTGCAGCGCGGCGACGGGAGATTGATGCTGCTGGTCGCTGAGGGTGAATCGGTTCCAGGTCCGGTGCTGATGATCGGCAACACGAACAGCCGTTACTGCTTTTCCATCGGGGCGAAAGCTTTTATGAATGCGTGGAGCAAGGCGGGTCCCGCGCACCACTGCGCGATCGGCGTCGGACACATCGCGGAAAAAATCGAGAGGTTCGGCGCGCTGGCAGGGCTCGAGACGGAGCGGGTGTGCTGAGTGTTGAACGTTGATCGCTGTCTGTTGTAATCACTGGAGAAACATGAAAATTCTACAGAGGACGTGTTACCCGAGCTGGGCCCTGGCCGTCTTAGCGGCCGCCGCAGGTTGTTTGAGTTGCAAGGCTGATCCGCTGGCCGAGCAGTTCGCTAAGCCGCCCGCGTCAGCGCGGCCTTGGGTGTACTGGTTCCCGCTCGACGGAAACATCACGCGCGAGGGCATCACCGCTGACCTGGAGGCGATGGCCCGCGTCGGGATCGGTGGCGTCCTGTACATGGAAACGGACCAGGGAACGCCGAAAGGCCCCGCGCCGTTCGCAAGCCCTGCGTGGCGCGAGTTGATCCAGCACGCCTGCAAGGAGGCGAGCCGCCTCGGCCTGAAGATCAACATGAACAACGACGCCGGCTGGTGCGGCAGCGGCGGGCCCTGGATCACACCGGAGCTCTCCATGCAACGCGTCGTCTGGACCGAGACGGCCGTCACCGGCCCCAAGCGTTTCGAAGCCAAGCTCCAGCAGCCGAAAGCCGAGAAGGATTACTATCGCGACATTGCCGTGTTCGCCTATCCCACGCCCGCGAAGCCGTGCCGCATACCGCAGCTTCGCGGAAAGTCGGCTGCGGCGCGCGAAGACGTCCCTCTCCGGACAACGTATCCCGACTCGCCCGCCGATTCGGTGATTCCGCGTGACCGGATCGTCAACCTAACCGCCAAGCTTGCCGCCGACGGACAGCTCGCGTGGGACGTGCCCGAGGGCAACTGGACGCTTCTCCGGATCGGCCATACCTCGACGGGCAAGGACAACCATCCCGCGCCCATCGATGGCCGCGGACTGGAATGCGACAAACTCAGCAAAGAGGCCGCCGAGACGCACTTCAACAACCTGATGGGCAAGCTGGTCGCCGACAACCGGGCGCTGACGGGTCAGGAGAAGACCCTTGTGACGACGCACATCGACAGCTGGGAAGTGCATTCGCAGAACTGGACGCCGCGCTTCCGCGAGGAGTTCCAGCGGCTGCGCGGCTACGATCCGCTGCCGCTGCTGCCGGTGATGTCGGGGCGCGTGGTCGACAGCCTGGATATCTCGGAGCGTTTCCTGTGGGACGTGCGCAAAACAATTTCCGAGTTGCTTGTGGAAAACTACGCCGGCCACATGCGCGAGCTGGCCCATCGCAGCGGGCTCAACCTGTCGATTGAGGCTTACGGCGACGGGCCGTTCGACGATCTGGCCTTCGCCGGCCAGGCCGACGAGCCGATGTCCGAGTTCTGGTCGTGGAACCGTTTCGGGGCTGCGGAAACATGCACAGAGATGGCCTCCGCCGCGCATGTCTACGGCAAGCCTGTTCTCGGTGCCGAGGCGTTCACCGCGACCGATGCCGAGAAGTGGCAAGGTCATCCGGCTAACATCAAGGAGCTCGGCGACTGGGCGTTCTGCGAGGGCGTCAACCGCTTCGTTTTCCACCGCTATGCGCTGCAGCCGTGGAAAGACGTCCGGCCAGGCATGAGCATGGGCCCGTGGGGCTTGCACTACGAGCGGACGCAAACGTGGTGGGAGCAGTCCCGCGCGTGGCACACGTATCTCGCACGCTGCCAGTACCTGCTTCAGCAAGGGCTGTTTGTTGCCGACCTGTGCTTCCTGACGCCGGAGAATGCGCCGCAGGGCTTCCAGTCGCCCGTGAAAGGCAGCCATGACCGGACCGGCTACAATTTCGACGGCTGTCCGCCCGATGCCCTGCTGACGCGCATGGAGGTCAAGAATGGTCGGCTTGTGCTGCCCGACGGCATGAGCTACCGGATGCTGGTGCTTCCCCGGACAGGGGCGATGACGCCGCAGATGCTGCGCAAAATCCGCGACCTCGTGGTGGCGGGCGCGACCGTCCTCGGCCTGCCGCCGACCCGTTCGCCGAGCCTTGCCGGGTATCCGCAGGCTGACGCCGACGTGCGGCAGCTCGCCCAAGAGCTATGGGGCGACGGCAAGCCTACGACCGAGTTAGTGGAGCGGGCCGTCGGCAAAGGTCTCGTGCTCTGGGGGCGCGAACTGCTGCCGCAACCGGAGCCCGAATATGATTCAGGAAGTGCGTTGGGTTCGGCGAAGTGGATCTGGTTCAACGAAGGCCACCCCGAACGAAGCGCGCCGCCCGGCACGCGGTATTTCCGCCGCATCGTCACTCTGGATGCGGGGAGCAAGGTCGCATCGGCCCGGCTCCTGATGACCGCCGACAACGAGTTCGACTGCTGGGTCAATGGCCGCAAAGCCGGCCACGGCGACCGCTTCCAACAGGCTCATGCGATGAGCGTGGGTCACTTGCTCAAACCAGGCCCGAACGTGATCGCCGTGGCTGCGGTGAACACCACCGAAGCGGCCAATCCCGCCGGGCTCGTCGGCGCGCTGACGGTTCGCTTCGCCGACAAGAGCAAGCTGGATGTCGTCACGGACGGCTCGTGGGAGGCGTCCAAGACGGTTGCCGACACATGGAAGACCGATCCGGCGCCGGCGGGCCGGCTTACCGCGCTGCCACTCGGGCCCATGGGCATGGCGCCGTGGGGTGAAATCGAAGAGAACGCGCCCGGCGGCAGCGACACCACGCTCGATATCGCCGTGGCAAGCCGCGTGCTGAACACGCTCGGCGTTCCACCTGATTTCGCCTGCGCCTCGGCAGCCAACAACACGGGCCCTCGCTACATCCACAAGCGCATCGGCGATGCCGATGTCTATTTCGTGGCCAACAAGGATGCCCAGTGCCGAGAATTCGTCTGTTCGTTCCGCGTGCAAGGCAAGCGGCCAGAACTCTGGTGGCCCGATACGGGACGGATCGAGCCTGCGGCCGTCTTCGAGCAGGCTGACGGCTGCACCCGCGTGCCGCTCCGCCTGGACCCGAGCGGCTCGGTGTTCGTCCTCTTCCGTCAGCCGGTAGCGGGCTTTGACCCGGTCGTGTCGGTCGCCCGCAATGGCGAGCCGGTTCTGCCCTTCCCGAAGACCGCAGCGAACCTCACGGTTCAGAAGGCTGTTTACGGATTGCTCGAAGATCCAACCGCCACGCGGGATGTGACCGCAAAAGTGCAGGCCTTATTCGCCAAGGGAACGTTAGCCTTTGCGGTCACCGACATGGCGAAAGATGATGATCCCGCGTTCATGCAGGTGAAGACGCTGCGAATCGACTACCTGGCCGACGGCGAAGCCGCTTCGGTCAGCAGCACCGACGGCCAAAGAATCTCGGTGAGTCCGCCCGCACCCGCGTTGACAGCCACACTTCACAGCAGTGACGATGGAGCGATCTTGATTGAAGCCTGCCAGCAGGGACGCTACCAAGTTAAAACCGCTTCCGGCAAAACGCTCATCGCCGAAGTGACTTCAGTGCCACCCGAGATGGAGATCGCCGGGGAATGGGCCGTCGAGTTTCCGCCCAAGAGCGGGGCACCCGGGCGCGTCGTGCTTCCCAAGCTGATTTCGTGGAGCGAGCACGCGGATAACGGCGTCAAGTACTTCAGCGGCACGGCAACCTACCGCAAAACGTTTGAGGTCCCCGCAGCGATGCTCGACGCGAACCGGCGCATCACGCTTGATCTTGGCAAGGTCGCGATCATGGCCGAGGTGAAGCTCAACGGGAACAGCTTTGATGTCCTCTGGAAAAAGCCGTTCACGCTCGATGTGACCCGCGCGGTTCATCCCGGACAGAATACGCTGGAGATCAAGGTGGTCAACCTGTGGATCAACAGGCTCATCGGCGATGAGCAGCTACCCGACGACAGCCCGCGCAATAAAGACGGGAGGACGCTTTCGGCTTGGCCCGACTGGCTGCTGGCGGGCAAGCCGAGCCCGACGGGCCGCTTCACCTTCACCTCGCACCGGCTGTGGAAGAAAGACGACCCGCTCGTGCCGTCCGGCTTGCTGGGCCCCGTGAAACTGCGGGCAACGCAACTGGTTAAACCGGGAGAGTGATGCAAGACAATCTATTAATGTTAGCGGTTATAGCCTGTTTGACGTTAGAGATAACAGCTGCAGCAGCAACCGGAAGTCCGGCGGCGACGAACTGGGAACGCGAGTTCAAAGATCCGCCGCTCGCGCTGAAGAGTTTGCCGCTTTGGCACATGAACGGGAAAATGACGTCCGAGGGGATCGCGGCGCAGCTGCAGGATTCGCGCGACAAGAGCGGGTTTGCCGGCGTGGCGGTGTTGCCCGTCAAGGAAACCGAGCCGGCGTACCTGACCGACGAGTATTTCGCCCGCTACGGGGACGTTCTTGAGACGAGCAAGAAACTCGGCCTGAAGGTGGTCTTCTACGACGACATCGGGTTCCCGAGCGGGTCGGCTGGCGGCCTGATGAGCAAACGTTTTCCCGACGACACGGCCTGCCGCTTGGATAATGCGGAAACGAACATCGCCGGCCCGGTCACGTGGGAACGGTCGCTGCCCCAGGGCCTGTTTCTGGGCGCGGTCGCGATGAACACGCAGACCGCAGAGCGCCGCGATATCAGCGCTGCCGCGCATGACGGCCGCATCGCTTGGCCCGTGCCCGCTGGCCAATGGAAGCTTATGGTCTTTACCTGTGTGCGCGTCGGCGGACATGTGGATTACCTTTGCCCGGAGTCGGTCGAGAAGTTCATTTCGTTGACGTACGACGAATATTACAAGCGGTTCGCGCCGTATTACGGTTCGACCCTCTTCATGACTTATTTCGACGACGTGGGCGTCCGAGGCGCAGAGCGCCGCACGTGGACGCCTGCTTTCAATGAGAAATTCCAGAGTAAATACGGGATCAGCCCTGTCGCACTCTACCCGGCCCTGTGGCACGACATCGGGCCCGACACCGAAGCCGCACGCGTGGCGCTCTTCGGGTTCCGCGCTGAACTGCTGGCCGAGGGCTATCCTCGCCAAGTGCACGAATGGGCTGCCGCGCATGGCATCCAGTCGTCGGGTCACGCCATGGGACAGTACCATCCGCAGCCCGCTTTCTTGGGCGGCGACCACATCACGTTCTACCGGCACAGCGATATTCCGATGATCGATTCGATCCACTACTACGGCCACGGGCGGCCGGGTTTCAAACTGACCAGCTCGGCGGCCTGCAGTTACGACCGTCCGCTGACCGCTGTCGAAATCTACGGCAACTACAAAACATTCGATGCGGCGATGCTCTACCGCTCCGGCATGGAGCTGTTCGTTCGCGGAGCCAATCTGTTTCTGCCGCATGGCATGTGGTACGACCCCCAGAAGGTGCGCATCAAGCCGCTTATTTCACACTTCAGCAAAGAAATCGGCCCTGGACTGTCAGCCTATAACGACTGGGTAGGGCGGTCGTGCCTGTTGCTTCAGGGCGGTCGGCATGTTGCGGATATCGGCGTGCTGTATCCTGTGGCGGCGATGCAGGCCTTTGCGCGACTGGATGCCGTCGTGGATCAGCCCAAGGTCGCCGGCAACACCCATCCCGGACTCTGTGTGCCGCCGACATGCGATTTGAACGAACTCAGCGACAAACTCACAGGGGAGCTTCGCCGAGACTTCACCTATCTTCACCCCGAGATCCTTGACGGCAATTGCGCGGTGAAGGGGTCGGGCTTGCATTTGAATAACGTGACGAATTACGAAGACTACGGCGTTCTCATCCTGCCAGGCGAACGCGTTATCCGCTGGAGCAACCTGCAAAAAATCAAACAGTTCTGGGATGCGGGAGGAAAAGTCGTCGCGACCACGCAGTTGCCGTGCAAGGCAGCCGAATTCGGTCACGACAAAGAAGTTGTGGAAACGGTTCGCGCCCTGTTCGGCGAAGGGGACACGGGCGTTTCGCCCGTGCTTCATGGGCGAGACGCCCATGCCACGATGGGTGATGCAAACGCGTCGTATTCCAAGCGGACCAACGCCGCGGGAGGTGCGGCCTATTTCGTCCCGAAAATAGGCGGCGAAGGGCTGACCTCTGCGCTCAACGACGCGTGTCCGGTTGCGGACGCTTCATTTTCAGAAAAAGGACCATCGGTCGAAGCGGAAAAGGGCATGCTCTCGTATCTGCATAAAGTCAAGGATGGCCGTCAGGTCTACTTTGTGGCAAACTCGGCAGACCAGCGTGTCGATATGGACCTCACCGTTCGCGGGCACGTATCGTTGCAGCGATGGGATCCGCTCGACGGCAGCGTTGCTGCCGCGGAAACAAGCGACCGCATGGTGGGCGGGCAGCCGTGTACGCGTGTGCATCTGCTACTCGAACCCGTAAAGGCTGTGTTCTTCGTCGAGGCCGTGGAAACGGGCACACCCTGAATGACTCGAGAAACAGAGTGACCGCCGCGCTCATGCTGGGCGCTTTTGCTATGTCCGCGTGACGGCGATGTAGCTTTGGAGCCGGCAGAGCGGCGACAAACCGTATTGCTTTGCTCTCGCACAACGTGAGGCGTTCTCGGACGGACGGAACGTCGCACAGAAGACCGCGGTGACGGCAAGGGACAGCACTGAGAACTGGGGCTTGGCCAAGGCGAACCTGACGGCTGGGCCGCGTTCTTCAGCACAGGCCGAAGATGAAGAGGATGCCCTGAAACCGTCTGCCGGAATTCAGCTTCGAAAGGAGTTCGTGCTGGAGAGGGAGGTCAAACGCGCAGCCGTGTATGTCTGTGGCCTGGGCCATTACGAATTACAGGTGCTTTCGGCCTCCCGATCAGCGCCCTCCTGCTCACGCCCTTTCGGTGTGTACGTTTCGACCTCGAACGCCTCTGCGTAAGGCGCGTCGAGCGTCAGCTCGCGTGCGATCTGCCGGTTGCCCTCCAGAATACGCTCATCGAACCCTGATCCGCGGGTCGTCAGATTTCGCTGATGCTGGGTGTCGTGGAACCGTAGGAGCTGCGCCTTCCACGCGGCTTGTTTCTCGTCGAAAGGCATGTACAGATCCGTGCGCATCGCGACGGTCTTGGGGTCGCGGACGAGGAAAAGGATCGGTGGCTGATCCAGGCCGCCAACGAGTTTGCGGACCATCGCGTAGAGCGCGCGGTGTGCGCTGTTGGTGTCGTTGCCGTGGGGGATGAAAAGGATGTCGGGCTTCCTCTCAGTCACAAAGGCCGTCAGCGTGGCGAGATTCGCGGGCGTTTCGCGCAGCTGGCCTTCCCCGTCGTCGTTGTCCAAGGAGAAAAAGGTGACGGCGTTGTCGGGCAGGCCGAAAAAGCGCATGCTGTTCCGTTGTTCACGCTCACGGATATCCGCCTTTTTCCCCCACGTCAGATCGGAGGCATAGGTGTCGAGCACGCCGCTGCCGGTGCGGACGATGCCGGCAGCAAGGGGGTTGCCTCCGGTTGTCAGGCAGCGCAGAGTCACAGCGATCGCATCGAAATCATCGGGGTGCGGCCCAAGCACCAAGAGCCGTGTGCGGTGAGGGAACATGTTCTGCCGAACTGGCTGCGGACCTCGGATATGCGCAAAAATATGCGGTGATTTGAACATAGGCAGCGTCCTTCAGTGATATCGTAAGCATAGCACGCGCAACCGGGAACACCCAAGAGCCATCTGACGAGACGAAGGGTGTTAGAGGAAATAGCCTTCCACAGCGCTAGGTTTTTTTGTATTGTGATCACAATAAATCGTGTTTTGTGTCGCATCTCTTGGGGGAAGAGAGCATGAGCAACTACCGGGTTCTTACCGCCTTTTTGTCAGTGATGGTCGCAGCGGATTTATCGGCTGCCTCCTGGTGGCTGACGCAGCTTGATCAGGTTGAGGCATTCAATAAACAGACGGCGGAGTCGCGCGAGGCGATGCACGCTGCCAATCCTGGCTGGAAAGAATTCAAGACGTTCATGCAGCCGCTGGAGAGCGACGTCGAGTCGGTCCCTGTGCGCGTGAAGATGACCGGCATCCGCAAGGTGTGGCTCGGCTCGATCGGCCGCGGCCAGTCTTTCGTCGGTGAGCCGGTCTGGGTGGATGCGAAGGGCAACCGGTCGCCGGTCGCCATCGCCACGAACGCGCCGCTCGCGGGTAAACCGGTGGGGTTCACCATCCGCGCCGCTGGAAAGAACCCGTATAAGCTTCGCGGCGGCAGCAGCAAGACGTACGCGTATGGCTATTTCTTCAACGAGTGCCAGGCGCTCGCAGAGGCACCGGAGGGCACCGAGTGGTTCGAGGCCACAGCCGGGCAGAACAACCCCAACAACACACGTTCCGTCGTGCGCCTTGTCCTCGAACTCGAGTCGCGTCTCGCAAGTGCGGAGTCGCGCACCGAGACCGCGAAGGATATCCAGACCGATGTCGCGCGCGAATTCAATACGCCGCAGGACGTTTTCGAGCAGCTTCTCGAGCAGAGGGAGAACATCTGGGGCGGCAGCGCGGTCTCGTCCGATCTGCGCCAGCTCACCGACCGCTTCACGTCGGCCTGCCCGCCCGGCCTGCGCGAGAAGGCGCAGAAGCTTCGCCCCTACACACGCGAAAACCTCGAAAAAGTGCGTGCGCTCTACTACCTCGAACAGGCTCGGCAGCGGCTCGACCTCTGCCGTAAGACCGCCGACTTCGTGACCCGCGAAGGGGGCAGCGTGCCATGGGCCGAAGCCGAGATCGCCGCACTTGAAGCGAAAGTGAACGCCGCGATCACCGCCGCTCCCAACGGGGACACCGGGCTTTTCGGTGAAGTTTTCCATCTGCGCCGCAAGATTCTCTTCGCGCATCCGAAGCTGGCTTTCGATACGTTGCTCATCAACAAGAACGCGCCCACGATGTACAGCCACAACTGCGATCAGTACCTCGGCCGCCACAGCCGCATCGGCGAAGGTCCGACCCTGCTGACGAAGTGGCAGAGCGATCAACCCAAAGAGCGCGTCCTCATCAAAGACCGGCTGCCGCCCGGTGCGTTCTACCGCCCCAGCCTCCATCCCGACGCCACGAAGTTTGTCTTCGCCTACTCCGACCATACGACCAACAATCCCAACTTCTTCCGCTATTTCCTGTACGAAGCCGCGATCGACGGCTCGTGGGTGCGGCAACTCACCGGTACGCCGCGCGACCCGCTCAAGACCATGGATAACCGGTCGACGGTGATGATCGAAGACAGCGACCCTTGCTATCTGCCAGATGGCGGCATCGTCTTCGTCTCGACCCGCTCTCAGAACTACGGGCGCTGCCACGGAGGCCGCTATACCCCCGCGCTGATGCTCTACCGCTGCGATAAGGACGGCGGCGCCATCCGCCCGCTCTCCTACGGTATCGAGAACGAGACCACGCCCTCGGTGCTGAACGACGGCCGCATCATCTACACGCGCTGGGAATACGTCGACCGGCACGAGATGGAGTTCCACAAACTCTGGTGGAAGCGTCCCGACGGCACCGGCGTCTCCAGCTACTACGGCAACGACACCATCTACCCGCTGATGATCTCCGAGGCTCGCGCTATCCCGGGCTCGCAGAAGATCGTCGCCACTGGCGTGGCCCATCACAGTTTCCACACCGGCACAACGATTGTGATCGACGTGCAGAAGGGCGAGAACGGCCCCGACCCGGTGACGCGCATCACGCCGGAGCGCAAGTTCCCCGAGTCCGACGAACCTGGCGGTCCCGGCCAGTTCTGCACGCCCTTCCCGCTGACGGAAAATCTCTTTTTTACGACCTACTCGCCGAACAATATCCCCTTCCAGGGCACCGTTCCCGACGCGACGGGTTACAGCATTATCCTCGTCGACACCGTCGGCGGACGCGAACCGATCTTCCGCGATGCGGACTCTTGCTGCTTCTGCCCGCAGCCCGTGGTGCCGCGCCCCATGCCGCCTGCCCTGCCCTCGATGCTTCCTGAGCATCCCGAGAGCGACACGGGTATCTACGCGGTGCAGAACGTGAACCTTACGCGCAACGATCCGAAGGGAATTCTCAAGCCGGGCCAGATCAAGTACCTGCGGTTCAACCGCATCTTCGTCAAGCCCATCGCCTCCAACGCCGCGCTCAACTGCCGCGTGGGCGTAGGGCTGGCCAAGCGCATTCTCGGCACCGTGCCGGTGGCGGACGACGGCTCGGTCGTGGTGCGCGTGCCAGCGGGGGTGCCGCTGCAAATCCAAGCGCTCGACGAGAACGGTCTGGCCGTGATGACCGAGCGCTCGTTCCATTATCTCCACGCGGGTGAGCGCCGCGGCTGCGTCGGCTGCCACGCGGAGAGTTTGGCCTCGCCGCCCGACAGCGCCTCGTTGCTCATGCGCAAACCGGCCGAACTCACTCCTCCGGCCGGGCCGGCTTACGAGGGCGGCTTCAGCTTCGTCAGAACCGTGCAGCCCGTGCTGGACCGCTACTGCATCCGCTGCCACGGCCTCGGCGAGGGTCAGCCGCCCAACGGCGTCAACTTGGTCGGCAACCAGAACGGCAGCTTCTCGCAGTCGTACGTCACCCTGGCGCGCTACACGAATCCGATCGGCCTCAAGTCTGAGACCCACGGCATCGACAAGAACGTTAGCCGGCCCATGGACTACTACGCTCACGGCTCAAAGCTCGGCAAGATGCTGCTGGAGAACCACAAGAAGGTGAACCTGCCGCGTGAGGACTTCCAGCGCATCATCGATTGGCTGGACCTGAACACGCAGGCCAACGGCGACTCGTCGCACAACCGCATCGAACACGCCCGCGAAAACGGCGAAAAGGAGAAGGTGTTGCGCGAGGCGGTCAAGGCGCGTTTCGGCGAGGCGCTCGCCAAGCAGCCCTATCACGCGCTGGTCAACCACGCCCAGCCCTCCGAAAGCCGCCTGCTCATGGCCCCGCTCGCCAAAGAGGCCGGCGGCTGGGGCCAGATCGACAAGGGCTGGACCTCCAAGAGCGATCCCGAGTACAAGAAGTTCAGCGACCTGATCGCCGCCACCATCGAC
>Ga0209697_10003597_pt1 | contig 20825 bp, 9 predicted proteins | sample AliMusrvi5mmetaG_FD_184115 | JGI IMG/M metagenome (GOLD analysis project Ga0209697, IMG submission 184115) | Freshwater lake bacterial and archeal communities from Alinen Mustajarvi, Finland, to study Microbial Dark Matter (Phase II) - Alinen... | ecosystem: Environmental > Aquatic > Freshwater...
GCCTGAATCTCAAAATGCAGAATCACCTCCGGCTCGGTGCCGGCCACCAATTCACCCGCAGGCACCTCAGGGTCAGGCAACTGCAAGCGCAACTCCTGGCGGAATTGCTCGGGCGGGTGGCGGTTTTCGCGCAACAGGATGGCCGCGCCGAGGGCATCCATCCGCCATAGCGCCAGCCGCGTGCGTTCCTCCAGGTCGGCGCGCCGCTCCGCCGCCACCCGCTCGTGCTCGGCCACCAATCGCTGGCGCTCGGCGGCCAGCACGCCGCGCGTCAGCCACGTCATCGCCCCGAACACCGTCGCCGCACACACGGCCAGTGCCAGCCAGATCAGCCAACTGCGCGCAAGTTTCATGAGGAAGGATGGCCGCCGAAACGATAGCCCTTGCCGCGCACCGTGACCAGATTGGCCTGGTCCTTGTCGCCGAGCTTGGTGCGCAGGTGCATGATGTGCATGTCAATGGTGCGGGTTTCGGTGCGGTTCGGGTTCAAATGCCAAACGTGTTGGAGGATTTCCTCGCGAGTGACCAGCCGCCCCGCCGAGTCCATTAGATAGCGCAGCAACTCCGCCTCGCGCTCCGACAATTCTTCGTGCCGGCCATCCTCAAACACCAGCTGCCGCTGGCCGAAATCCGCCACGCCACCCGCGATCGGCCGCTCGTCACTCGGCGCCGCCCGCTCGCACGTGCGGCGCAACACCGCATCAACGCGGGCCAGCAACTCCTTCATGCTGAAGGGTTTGACCACATAGTCGTCGGCCCCGTTGGTCAAGCCGCGCACCCGGTCGTTTTCCTCGCCCCGCGCTGACAGAATAATCACCGCCTGGCCGCGGCGCTTGCGGCGCAGCGCTTGCAAAATGTCAAATCCGGACGGCCCGGGCAATACCAGGTCTAGCAACAATAGCCGGTAGCTCGCCTGCAGCGCCAAGTTCATGCCGGCATGGCCGTCGGCCGCCTCCAACGTTTGATAGCCGGCATACGCCAGCACGTCCACCACCCCGCGGCGCACGGCGGCGTCGTCTTCGATCACGAGAATGACGGGTTCGTTCATGGCGAGGGTGGCAGGCTGGCAGATTTGGCGGCGCACGGCAAGGGCCGAGCACGGCAAGGGCCGCGCCCCACCGCGCGATGGGTCATAACCTAGACTGCCGCCCATGTCTGTAAAGGCTCGGTAAAATCCCGCGAAGCCGTTGTTGCAGCCACATGTTGGCGCCCGGCTCGCCAGAACCGCGGCAATTTTTCGCGCCTTCCGGCCTCACCCGGCCGCGCCTGGGCTCTGGGAATCCGCCGGAGCCCCCCGGCTGCCGACCCATTGGACCTGCAACGGCATGGCGGTGGCCAGATGCACGTCGCGTTGCGGGAACGGCACGCTGAGGCCCGCTTCGCTGAGGCGTTTCTCGATCATCAGGCGCAAGTCACTGCAGACCACCATCGGGTTGGTCGGCCCCGTTAGCTCCAGCCAGAAGTACAGGCCGAACACCAGCGCGCTGTCCCCGAAATCCTCAAACACCGCAAACGGCGCGGGCTCCTTGCGCACCAGCCCGTGGCGCCCCGCTGCTTCCGTTAGGATCTCCATCACCTTCGGCGGCGCCGTGCCATAGGCCACGCTCACGCTCAGGGTGCGGCGCATCCGGGTGTTGGACAGCGTCCGGTTGGTCACCCGGCTATCGAGTAATACCGAGTTGGGAATCATCGTCTCCACATCGTCGGACCCGCGCACCACCGACGAGCGGGTGTTGATCTCGATGACGGTGCCGGCGATGCCATCCACGTCCACGATATCCCCGACGCGCACGATGATGCCGCTGATGAAATTTTTGATCAGGGTTTGGGTGCCAAAACCCAGGCCGATGGCCAGCGCGCCGCCAAAAAACGCAAACACCGTCAGCGGAATCCGCAAGAACGCCAGGGTGCCGATGACGAGAAACACCCCGACCACGATCATGCCCCAGTTGCGCAGCGTGCGGGCCTGGGCGTCGGCTATGTGGCCGCGCGCCACCAGGCTGCGGTGGATGCGCCTGGCAATGAGCGAGGCCAACCCGTAACCCATGAGAAAGAATGTCACCGCCCGCAGCAACATGCCCAGTGTGACGGGGATCTTGCCGGTGATCGTCTGGCCGTCGACCTCCACCTTGTCCTCAAAGCTCATCACCTCGAAGGACCAAAGGCTTTTGACCGCACTCCAGCCGGTGGCGCCGAGGGTGGAAAATCGGCCAAACATTCCGACCTTGTTGGATTCCGGGGTATATTCCAGCACCCAGCGTTTGACCAATTTGCGCTGCGCCTCGACGGCTTGGGAGAGGCGCTGGAACAGGGCGAGTTTATCACTGGTGTATGCCCGCTGTTCATTGAGCAGGCTGAAGCGCGGATCATCGGAACTGACCGATGCCGCCCGCGTTTCAAGTTTGCTGAATTCGGCGCTGGTGCGGGCCAGCTCGTCATCGACCACGTTGACCCAGGCCCATAGATTTTCACGCGGTACGCCCAGCGCGTCGAGCGCCTGGGTCCGCTGCTGCAAACTCTTGGCTTCGACGAGCGCCCGCCGATCCTGATAGGCCTTGAGCGCGACGTTTTCCAGTTGCGTTAGACTCTCCAGCCCTTCAATGAGTGCCTGCATGGTTTCCACGCGACCCTCAGCGACCTCCAAGCGATACGTTGCGAGTTCCAGATCGGGTGACTCGGCGGACGTGGCGGCGGTGGTGGTGGCGAGCGCTTCGAGAGCGGCTTGTGCCTGACTGCGGGTGCTAATGGCAGTCTTGAGCCGCTTGGAAACCGTGTCGAGTTCCTTGCGAATGGCTTGTTTCCGCTCTTCCGAGATCTTGCCGAGCTTGGTGAAATCCTCGTCGTAGAAGCGCGCGCCAGCCTTGGCGATATTCACTTGGCGCTCAAGCAGCGCGAGATCTATTTTCGCCGCGGCAATGCGGTCCTTGTGGCTATCGATCATGGCCTGGAACAAGCCGGCCCGCACAGCCTGGATCCGTGAGCGACCGCGCGCCGCGTCCAGCCGCCATTTGGCCGCCGCAACTTGACCTTGGGCGGCCTTTTGCACGTCGCCAAGCGTATGGTTCACGTCTTCCTCCGCAGCTTTGGTCTCTGCCACCACGCTGCCCAGGATCCGCTCGAAATTGGCCAGCGAGGCCTCGAACGAGCCAAGGTTCGAGTTGACCGCGTCGCGCTCGTTGAGCAGGTCGTCGATCATCAGCAGCGAGTATGGCGGCTTCTTCTTGAAACCAGTCCACGCGGCATCCGCGGCGCGCGAGGTTTCGAGCGCCTTGCGGGCATCCTCGACGACGTTGAAGTTCTTGAGCGCGCGCGTGGTTGCCAGAGCCATCTGCTCCAAGTCGCGGCGGCGCTCGTCGAGATCGTCCGTGGTGATGCCTTCTGGCAGGGCGGCAGCGGCCCCGGGAGCATCCAGCCGTGCCAGCGTGTCGCGGGCCTCCTTGCCCCATTGCTCGAGTCTGGCGCGGGGATCGTCCGGCTTTTCGGCCGCCGCGGGTGTCCCGTCCGTCAGGTTGTCCGCCGCCCGTTTCAGGGCGGCAAGCTGGCCCGGCGCGACAGCTGGAAACGCCGCCACCAGCCAACTGGCGAGCAGCAGCCACCGGCGCATCCCGGCTCTCATTGGCGGCGAAGTCATGGCGCGAGCATGGCGCGGACCCACCCCAAGATCAAGCCGGATCCCTCAGGCCCGGCGGTTCTTCACCCGCCTTGGCAACGCGACTCTGAGCCTATCGTTGTTCTTGACACCGCTGGCTGAGTGCCACTCAATCCGCCGCGTCATGAGACCCATGTTATTTTCCATCGTATGTGCTGTGCTGGCGCTGCCCGTGTCTGGCCAAGTTGAAGCGAAGTTTCAAAAGGATGCTGCCGGCGCCAAGGATCACCCGCAGCTGAAACGCATCGCGGGATCGATTATCCTCAAGGCCGGCGGCAAGAAATTCGACTCCCACACCATTCCCTTGGAACGGATCGTCTTCGACTACGGCACCCAAAAATTCAAAGACTGGAAGAAGCTCACGGTGGAAGGCACCCGCACCACTTTGTTCTATCGGGAACCAGCCGATGCCGGCACCCTCGAATGCATCCGGGCCTACCAACAAGACCTCAAAGGCCGCGGCTTTGACGTGTTGTTTGAAGGCGCTAGCAACAGCGCTCCCACCGGCGATACCAATCAACTCGACAACGGCTACGGTCGCTTCATCAAGCAGGTCTATGTTAACGAAACCGACTACGGCATCCAACAGTACACCCTGCCGGGATGCGACGATTACCGCTTCATCGCGTTGAAGAAGCCCGCGGCCGACGGCGCCGGCGACACTTATGTCACAATCTTCTGCGGTGCCACTACCGGCGCGTGGAAGGATCCGCAAAAGGGGATCGCCGAAGGCACCGTGCTGGCACGTGTCGACGTGCTCGAAACCAAAGCCATGGACAACCGCATGGTGGTGGTCAAGGCCGATGAAATGCAGCAACAAATCGACAAGTCCGGCCGCGTCGCGCTCTATGGCATTCTCTTCGATACCAACAAGACCGAGCTGAAACCCGAGTCGGACTCCACCTTGCAAGAGATCGGAAAAATGCTAACAGCTGACAGCTCGCTGAAATTGCTCGTCGTGGGACACACTGACAACGCGGGTGAGTTTGAGTTAAACCGCGATCTATCGAACCGGCGCGCGGCGGCGGTGGTCGATGCGCTGGTCAAACGGTTCCATGTCTCCAAGGAGCGCTTGTTCCCCTTTGGTTGCAGTTTCTCCAGTCCCACCGCACCCAACACCACCGACGAGGGCCGCGCCAAGAACCGCCGGGTCGAATTGGTGAAGTGGAATTGAGCCTGGCGTAGCGGCACGAGTCCGGCGCGAGAAGTCCGCCGGGTTCGTCATGGCGCTCCGGGTTCTATCAATCCTCCTGACATATCTGCTGATTCCCGTGGGCTTGAAGATGGGAGAATTTCGGTTGTTCCGATGAAGGAACCTCCGACGGCTCGAACCGTGGGGCCGGGGCGGGTGGCACCCGGCGCGGTGAGATGAGGCGGAAGACGGCTGTGCTTCGAATTCCGTTGCAACGTGGAGAAGTATGGTCCACCCTCATTAGGGCGGGCCACCCCAGGCTTTCTTGGCCCAGACGTCCATCGGACCGTACTTGTCCTCCCAGGTGGTGTACATGGCTCCAACGATACCCGGAACGTCCTTGGTGTTGTTGCGCCATGCGGTGATGGCGGCGCCGTCATCATCGCCGTCGTAATAGCCGGAGAGAATCTGTTTGAGGCCCAAATCGGCGAAGAACTTGCAGTTCTTGCCCTGCAACGAGCCATACCAGTTGACGATTCCAACATCCTTGTCCAAGCCTTTCCACGAGCCTTGGAGCGACCCGTTCACCGCATAGAAATGATCCACCGCGTTATGCAGCGGATCAAACATATCACTCCAGACCCAGATGCCGGCATCCGGCCGGATCCCGCGGATGATCTGTGCCGCCTGCCGCACGTTCCAGGCTAACAGTTCTCCCGGTGTCATCTTCTTGCTTTGGCACAGCGCGCACTGGTTCATCACCCTCAACTCGTCGTGCGACATGAGGAAAGCCGCAGGATGAATGAGGTCGTTGATGCGCCTTACGTCAGCCTCCCACTCCGTGAAAATCTGCGGCTCGCTGAGGCAACTCGTAATGCGGTCCTCATAAACAATGATGGGATGATAGTAACTGACCCGCAGCCGTTCGCCCTCCTTGATGCGCGTGTTTGGGGCCAGTTTGATCGCCGGTTGCTCGTGATAGGCCACCCATGGATGCAACTGCGGATCGACGATTCTGCCGAAATCGCGGCCTTCCTCGTAGGGCGCGCCGTTTTCGCTTCGCACCGCGACCGGACAGCCCGGCCGGCGCAGAACATTGACAAGACCGATTTCCTCGACCCTGAGATCGTCCCACCACATCTTGCCGTCCTTGCCATTCCAGGATCCAAGATAGAAATTGGCGGTGCTATTGTCCATGCTGTTGAAACTGATGTCATAGTGCTTCCAATCCTGCGTTTGCTCGACATGCACGGTCTGAAAACTCAGCGCGCCCAGCCCATCGGTCTTGAGCACCTTGACCTCGGGATCAGCTGGCGACAGGTTTTCTGATTTCAGCCAAAAAGATATGCGATACTGGCGCTGCGGTTGGAGTGTGATCTGCTGCATGATGCGGCAGTGCCGCGCCGGGTTCTTGCCGATATGCTCCATGCGCAGCGAAGCGGTGCCGCCATGTTTCACCTCGCGATCCACAAAACTCGTCACCCCTTCATCGTCCTGGAACGCCCAGTTCTTGAAATGGTCGCCGGCAAACTCCTCGAACTCGCCATTGACCACGCGGGTCGGGTTGTCGGGAAGCAGGGTTGCGCTGGCGCCATGAACCACAAACAGGGCATCCTTCACCGGCAAGCCCTCGACATAGTTGCGGTCATGGGTGCCGCCCATGACAAGTGCGATGAGCTCTAGCCCGTTGCGTTTTGCCGCTTGCCGCAGTTCTGCCGCCTTTGATTCCGCCAGGTCGCACGAGAAAGCCACCCCGTTATAGCCGGCGGCCTTGGCGCGGGGAAACCGCTCGATCATCCGATCCACTTCCTTGGGGTCTTTCATGTCCCGAAAGATAAATAGCCAGCGTTTCTGCATCGACCCGAAGGAACGGGCATCAGCCGCCGCTCTAACAGGTTGCATTGCTGCGCCAACACCGCAGGGTATCGACGCGGTGAGAATCATGATGGATACCACCCATGCAGAGATGTAGTTAGGCTTCATATCATATTCCTTTCAGTTATCGTTGCCAAATGGGTCTGCCCGCCAATCCTTGGTTCGGGGGGATCGTGGCACCATGAGAGGAATGCCGTCAACGCCAATTGCTGAGCGGCGAACCCGGAATCGCCCTGAGGAGCGGGGGTATTCCTGTCCCCGGGGCCGATGTGATGCGCAAGCTTGGCCGCTGCGCGACTCTATTTGCCCTCAACATGGGTGCCACGACAGCAATGGGGTGACTCCTTAACGGCCGGAGTCCGCCGCGTTTCGGGCGTGCGGGAGTTTTAGATGTGCGGCCTTTTGGAAGAACAGCTCGAGATTGCCGCCGCACTGAGCGAGCAGGTCTTGGAATAGCGGCATCTTGTCGGCATAGATGTTGAGCGAGACGATATGGGCGTTGTTGATGTCTTCCTGGAGCCAGTAGTCAAGGCCGCGCCCACCCCAGCGGCGGCGGAGGTCGCGGAATTGATCGCGCAGTTTCGCTAGAATCGCCGCCTTCTTGAGCCGCATGCCCGCAACCGGCTGGCCGGACGCATAGAGCGCATCGAGCTCCCGGCGGGAGCGATCGACCTCCTGATAGAACTGGCGCCGCCGCACGAACCGGCCCTCGTAATGGCGCAGGTCAGCCAAGCGCCCTTGGTGGCGCAGCCAACGTTTCACGCCTTCCTCCGCGACGACGTTGGCGAGCGATTCATTGAACACGGTATCGCCGCGATGGAACACCTTGCGGTGGGTCAGCTCATGGAAAATCGTCTCCGCCAGATCGATGTCCGGATAATCGACGAAGGTGTTGAGCACCGGATCATGAAACCAGCCGAGAGTCGAGTACGCGTCCACCGGTCCGACCAAGACCTCGTAGCCCTGCTGGCGAAGTTGGGCGGCAAGTGCGTTGCTGTCGTATTCGCGGAAATAGCCGCGGTAGTCCATTTTCCCGATGGCGGGGTAGGTCCAAGTCTTGGGTTTCAAGGAAAACTCCGGCGCGGCATACACGACCCACACGACGTGCTTGCGCCCGAGATTGGCATATTTGCCATAACTCGCATTGCCGGGAAGTGATAGGTAGGCGCTGGCAAAACGCCGGATCTGCTCCACCCCCTCAAGTTGGCGGCGCAGCGTGGGCGAAGTCGCCGGATCCGCCATGACCTGGTTGTTAGGGCGGCTCTTGCGCAGGATCTCGAGTTGCCCACCGACCGCTTGGCCATAGAACCGCAGCGTCTCGCAGGAAGGCAGCAACACCAGCGCCACGAGCGCGGATTGGATCAGGGTCGGAAGTCGGAACATGGCAGCGAAAACATTACCCCGGAAGCATTGACCAGATTGGGGCCGATCACAAGCGGGCCGCGTGGTTTTCCACGCGGCCAAGTCCACCTTCTGGCGGACTACGGCGACCTCACTGCTGCTGCCGCAGGCGAAAGAAGCGCCGCGGCTCACCGGAGCCGGGATGGTGATAGATGCGCTCGGTGGCTGAGATTTCGACGGGATCGGTAATGCGGGCCCATGACGCCGGATTGGCGAGGTCGAGGGTCGTTTCCAGGTTGGCACCAATCAATTCCAGCGGCCAAGCGAGATCGAGCAAGGTTCCGCGCGGGGCGCTTGCATCCGGGACGCGGATAACAATTTGCACCCCGGAGAGATCGGACGCCGCTGGCTTCGAATTGGGGTCGAGTGGGTCGGTGCCGGCGAGATATTCGTCAAGGTTGCTGAAGCCGTCGGCGTCGGCGTCGCCATTCGGATCGGTGATCCCGAAAAACTTTTCCCAGGCATCCGGAATCCCGTTGTGATTGGCATCGACAAGCGCCGGCGGCGCAACCAGCGGCGGAGCGGCAATGACATAAGTCGCGCTTCGCAGCGGCGTGATGTCATCGACTCCCCCAAACGCCGAACCGGCGTAGGCTTGAAACGTGGTTGTCGCGGCAATCTGCGGCGGTGCCGCGGGGTCGTAATCGGTCCACGGCTGGTTAGAGTCGGTGCGATAACGAATCTGCAAATCGGGGATGACGCTGAGCCGCACGGTGAGCATGGTACCCCCAGCTGGGTGATAGGTTCCCGGTGGAGGGGAAAAGGTCACCTCGCCGACCGGCGGGCCGACGGCAGGCGTGAGCGTGGCGAGGCTGGTGTCGCTGGCGGTTTGATTGAGGGTAGGAAAATCATTGTCGAACCCGGCGCCGAGATCCACCACGGCGGGCGAGCCAAGCCCGAGCGTGCCGCCTAGCGAGCGCTGCGAGGTGACTTGAAGCACGCCGCTGTGGATCGTCGCGCTCACACTCCAAGCGCCGGCTTGGAGCACCTTGAGCAAAGGCGCGTCCGGCGTGGTATTCGGATCACCCGCATACACGAGCACATTGGCGCGACGCGAGGCGCACGGCGAGCTGGGCAGCGAACCACTCGCGACGAGCGTGTGCTGGGTGCCGTTGAAATTCCAGCGTTGCCAGCCGGTGGAGCTGCCGTGGCCGCCATTCGCGCCGTTGAGCAGCAGGAAGTGGCCGCCGCCGAGCGCTCCGGCCAGGGAGAATTGCATGCCGGTTGGGGCCGTGAGGGACTCACGCTGCACCGGTGCGTTGGTGCCATCGAAATCGTAGATGCCCGCCGAGGCGCCATCGCCGAAGATGACGAGCAATTGCGCGCCAACCGGCTTTGGAATGACAATGATTTCGGCGATTGGCTTGCCGAAATCGAAGGTGCTGCCGCTGCCAAAGATGAAGCCAAAATGGCCCGAGCCCACTTGAACCACCGGGCTCACTTGCAGCGTCGAATTGCCTGCCGCATAGAACAAGAACTCCGTGAGACCGTTGTTCGCAAAATCGTCCGCCACCCAGGTGGCGTCAGCCGCCAGCGACGCCACGCCCGGCCCGCCGTCGAGCGGACTGTACGGACGCGTGATGAATTGACTCCCACCTGCAACCGGCTGCATCGCCGCGAGCATCCACGGCTCGGTGTCGGAAAACCGCGCGCGATTGCCGTGAACCAGGGGCGCATCCAGCACCTGCATGTAGTTAGATGTCGCGCTCGTCCCGTCCCAATAGCTTCCGCCGAGCGTGCCGCTACCCGGCGGATCATCCGATTCCGTGCCGATCACGAGATCATCAATTCCATCCGTGCCGAATTGGCCGCCAAAAATATCAAGCGCAACGACCAGGTTCGGCGCCACGCCGGGCGGTGCGGCGGAAGCTGGCACGACGCTTCCACTCGGCCACACTTGCACGCGATTCCATGGCGGCGCCGCCACGGCAAAACCCTGCGCGATGCTGGCCGCAGTGAAATTTCCGACGGTCAGCGCGCTCACCTGGTCGAGGCCGACGGACACCGGATCGAGCCAGAGAAAGGTGCCATCCGCCTGTTGCAGCGCGAGCTGGCGCACGCCGCTGAGCTTGTCCACGACGAGCAAGTCCACGTTGCCATCGCCATCGGCATCAAGCGTCGAGCTCAGTTCGGTTGGAGTTTCGTAGGTGAACGGCGCGGCTAGCAGCCGGCTGCACGCAGCCAGTGCCACGCCAACAACAAAGTTGATCGCTCGATGTTTCATGGCTTTGCAGTGATGGTGATCTCGCCGCACGGGATCGTCTGGATCGGTTCGCCGAGCGAATTGAAACGCATCAACCAATAGCGGTAGCACGCGCCGGTGACGACCGGCTGGGTGTCCACAAGATAGAGTTCGGCCTTGGGATTGACGGTATACAGCAGCAGGTCCGGCCCTGGTCCGAGCCATCTGAAAAACGGGTCCATCAGTTTCGACATGGTCCAGATCGGAAGTTGTGGATCGACAAAGCTGATCGTCGGGATTTTGGTGATGAGAGGCGAGGCCTGGATCACATCACCCGATACGGATGGAAAGGCGGCGTTGCTCACTTGTTGGCGATACAACACAAAGGGCAGCAGCCTCTGCGATGCGTCCGTGGCGTGTGGATAGATCTGATTGTTAGGGTCGCCTTTGCCGCTGCCTGTGTAGCCCGGTCGAAACCCGAGGACCATATTGCCGGTGCTGTCAACGGTGAAGATCGTTTGCTGATCCACCGGCACCGCACCGACACGGATGCCCACCGGCGTTTGATCGGGAACCACCGAGTAGGTTGCCGTGACGTGCCCATAACTCCAGTGCCAGATCAACCGGTTCGGATCGACATTGCGAAAATCAATCACGCTGATGCCACTGTTGAACGCGCCCACGGGCGGCAACGGGCGGGCGGGCCAGGCGATGTTAGGCGGTGGCGCGACCGGCGGCTGCCACTGGAAATCGAGGCTGCGGCTCGAGTCTCCCAGTTCGCCGCCGGGACCTAGCGCACGGAGCCAGACGCTGTAATTGAGATTGGGGTCTACCGTCATGGTGACGGAGAACTTCGGCCCGGCACCGAGGCCGGAGCCGACCTTGCCGGTTAGAAAACTCTCGTTCACGGGCGCCACAAACCGCAAGGTCTGCTCGAATTTGCTAGTGACCTTGTGGACACTCGGCAGCGTCGCCATTCGCAACGAGAAGTTTGTGATGGCCGCGATCCCCGAGCCCGAGCCGGTCCCGGTCGATGGCTTCGCCGTTTTGAAAAACACCTCGAATCGATCGACATGCTCCGGCGGACAAATCCACGACAGAGTCACCGTCGGCGCGGCGAGCGTGCCGCCAAAGTCCGCCGGCTTCGGCGTGAGCAGCACCGGGGTCGGTGGCTTGTCACCGGTGAAGCGCAGCGAGCCAAGCCGCCGCATGGCGCTCGGGCGGCCGCTTTCGTCGAGCAATTGTGCGAAATAATGCACGTGCCCGTTGGACACGGGCGGTGCCGGGTCCTCCCAGTTGAGGGTGGCCGCGCCTCTGCGCAACCCCTGCGCGATGAGTGTTAGGGGTCCGTCCTCCACGCGGCGATAGACCCGATACTGTTCGGAGCTTGTGGGGAAAGGCAAGCTGAACTGCGGATGAAAAACCCGGCCCGTGTCCGGTGAAGAGGTTAGATGCACGTCCGCCGGCCAGTCGCCCGCGGGCGCACCCAGCGACGCCCACAACGGATCGCTCGCGTGGTCCGCGTCCTGCCGTTCGCCTTCGGAAATGGCGCCCGCGAGAAAATGATAGAGCACGAATTGATTCCCGGTCGGATCCACGCCTGCCGCGCTGGAATCCGCCCAGCTGCTCAAGAAACCCGTGGTCGATTCCGCGCGGCATTGCACATCGAGGGTGTCGGATAGGGACACCAGCGGCAGCGTCCATGAATACTCAACCATGTCGTCATCCTCCGGAAAAACCAGAGCCGTCTCCGGTACCACTTCCGTAGCGCCGTCCATGACGTGAAGATGTGCGGCGATCACGCCGCGATTTCGCCGCGCGCATTGCGCGGTGAATTGGACAACCGAGGTGTCGAGCGGATCGCTGGAAGTCGTGTTGGCCGCTGGCAGGTCGCTGATGCATGCGACGCGCAGGCAATCAAGCACTGGCGGCGCGATGTCCGCGGCAGCCGGTGCGGGCGGCGCGCTTTGGTTACGCAACGCGCCGAAGACCGGCGGACTCAACGCGGAGGTGAGGTCGCCGCAACCCGGCGGGCTTTGATGCACCGCCCGCACGGCAAACCACCACGTCTTCCCCACATTCGGGAGTCCACCGCCATCGTCGGCGACGTGCAGCGTTTGCTGCGCCGCGGCGGGATCGGCCACGCTCGCGATACGGGCGATGGCTGTCGGGTGTGCCGGATCGATCGGATTGGCGGTCAGATCCAACAGCCCTTGCTGTGCCGCGGCGTGCGCCGCCAGATCGTCACCACGGAAAATCTCGTAGGTCGTCGGGGCTGTCCCGTCGCCCGCGGCATTCGTCAGCCAAGTTACGTCGAGAGACTGGCTGGTCGCAAGCGTCCAAATATTGGCGACGGCGAGGTGCGACGGCACGTGCGGCGGGATGCGGCCACACACCGTCGCCAGTACCCCTGCGGAAACCGCGCCCGGCTTGCCTAACGCATCGGCACCCGCCGCAAAATAGTAATACTGCGCGCCTTCGGTCAGCGCCACGCCGCCCGCTGCATGGCGCCCGTTATCATCTGCTAGATAGGATGTCGTCGCGTCCGCCACAAAATCCGCGACATCGCTTGCGGCGAAAAGTTTTGGTGAAAAAACCGGGCCGCCCACGCGCTTGACGTCGGCGGCGTTGCCAAGCGTGAGCGCATCGAGCGCCGCGCCGGCAGGCGGCGTGGTGGTGAACCCGTGGCTTTCGGCAAACGCGCGGCTCACCCGCCAGACCACATCGCCGTGATGCCGCGTGCCTGCTTGCCGCAATTCCAATGGCGTGGCCCAACGCAATTTGATCGCCAAATCGCCCGCCGCCGTCGTGTCGGGCACCACCGCCAGCGGGCCGGGCGCGGGCAGCAACGCGGGCTGCCCCGCCTTGAACGAAACCCGCGCGAGCACCGCGCCGTCGCTGCCAGCCGGCGTGCGCTCGCGAACTTCCAGCGTGGTGTCCGCACCGACCGCAACGGTGAGCGGAGCGGCCCACGCCGTGCCGCGCACCAGGCGCACGGCTGGGTGCGCCAGGCCTAACATATCAAGCAACTGGCCGAGCGACGTGTCACCGCCCGCGCGATTGAGCACGGCGGCAAGGCGCTGATTGAGCGGCATCGGGGGCGGATCGAGCGACGCTGTCGTGCTGCTGTCGAAGGTGTTGATGAGCAAACGGTGCAAGCCAATGACCTGGGCTTCCAGCGCGCCGAGGTTATCGCCGAGGCTCGCCGCCCGCGCGAGCATGACGTTGATGACGGACGGATCGGTGCTCGCGCCGACGACGCCGCGGAATGTGAACGCCGCCGGCGCGTCGGGCGTGCCGGGCTTGACGTAAACTCCGAATGTGCGCCCGTCGAGCAGTCCTGGCCTGTTAGGATTGAAGACGAGATAGGCCCATGGCCGCCCCCCAGCATCAAGCGTCGTGGTTGCAACCGTCGCGACCAGCGGCGGCACGGGCTCACTGGCATGCGCCGTGACGCAACCTAACCATATCCCGAGTGAGATGATAGCGCAACTGCGCGCCAGCGGCTTTGTTGCAGAGCTTTTGCGGGTCGCTTTCATCGGTTAGAAATCGAGTGAGTTGACAAAGAAAATCCCCGGTGGTGGTGCAAAGGGCGGCGGCGTGTATTTGCCGGTGGCGGTGAAATGGAAATCCTGGCTGAAGGGACCCGCCGACGCGGTGAATTTTGCGGCGATCGCGCCGTGGATTCCAACTGGCGGCGTGAACAAGGTCTTGGCAATGTCCGCCACATTGTCGGATTGCAGCAACGGGAGCGGATCGAGCCCGCCAAGCGCGACGAGCTCCGCGCTCGCCGTGACCGGACCGAGGCCGACGCTCAGGCCTGAATCCCAACGCATGCCTGGGATGACGTGGGTGAGCGAATCGTCGCAAAACGCGAATCGGCCCTGACCGCCGCGGCCTTTGAGCGTGATGACATCATCCGGAATTCCGAACAGCCGGTTGAGCACCACGTCGCCCACCGCGTTGAAATAGTAACCGGTAATCGGATGGTTGATGTCAACCGCCGGCAGCGACAGCTTCGCCAAGACCTGGTCGAGCAATGGATCCACTTTTCTAACAATGGAATCCTGGGTCGTTCGTCCGATGAATCCCTTCACCTGCGCATCGAAGATAAGAATGCTTCCCGAGGCCTCCGCATAAAGATAGTTGTCCAGTGCGCCAAACGCGAAATCGAATTCCGCGTGCCGCAGCGCGAGGATGTCGAAATGAATGTCGCTATCCACGGAAAGCGAGCCTGAGACGCCCAGCGGCTGGCCGCTGCTGTTCATGGTATATTGACCCATGGCTTTGGCATCCACCGGCGGGCAGCCGGCGATGCTGGCGTTGCCCTCGGCTTTGAGCGTGACCTGCATGCGGCCGTCCGCGCCGGCCCCCGCCACGCCCGGCACCGGCTGGTCGCCGCGCAAGTGCTGGAAATCGACCGACCCTGTTAGAGTGACTGGATCCGGCACATGCAGCGAGAGCGCGGCATTGATATGCGCATTGTCGAGGACATTGCCGATGATGGTGGCGCTGCCCTCGGTTTTAGACAGGCGGAAGGTGTCATTGAAGGCGCCGATCGCGCGGTTGGCATTGGCGAGGTTCTCGTTGATATGGCTCGCGACCTCGTTGCCGAGCTTGCTGAAGGCGGAGCGCACGCCGTCGTTGATGACCGCATGGATTTGATCGAAAGCCCCGCGATATTCCTCGTGCAAGGGTTCCACCAGATCGCGCACCGTCGATTGCAGGTTGGTGATGAAGCCCGATTCGTTGAGCACATCGCGCGCCGCCAGCTTGAGCTGGGCCTTGAGCGTGGCCGGGTCAATCTCGCCGAAGTAATGCCCTGTCGGATCGTTGGACGGAATGACCTCCTGCATCCGCGCCAGCGTGTCGCTGACGATCTGGCCGTTGGTGGCGTCCAGCGCCACCTGCAGCAAGCTTTGCAGTGTGACGACGGCGTCCCGCGCCGCGCTCACGTCGCTGTGAAGTTGATCAACCGCATTTTTGATTTGCAGCAATGTCGGTGTCACTTCGCCCACCAACCCGTCAACGGCGTCGTCAAAGGCCTGGCTTTCCTCCGGGGCCACCGAGCCCAGCGATTTGCCGATGGCCTTGATAGTGTCGAAGATCTGGAAATTGTGGGTTGTGGGATTAACGGCGAGCAGCGCGTCGGCGGTGGTCAGACCGTCGTCCACATCGGCGAGCGAGTCGGCTATGGTCTTGAGCAATGTGTTGGCATCCTGTGGCGAAGCGCCGACGATATTGCCGAGTGCGGTGCTCAGTTGTGAACTGAATGTGGCGATCTGATCCCTGACATTTTGCGCGGAGGCATTGGCAGGCAGGCCGGCAAACATCTGGTCGATGATAGCTCCCACCGCCGTGTCCGCTGCATCGCTGATGAGTTGGTCGCTCTTGCCATTCAGCAGCATGTCAAAGGCCTTGAGCGCCGCGACGAGTTGCGGGCCATTCGGGATGAGGTCGATTACTTTGTTAGTCGCCTCGTCTTCGTCGATGACGAGCGAGGTCAGGTCCATGCGCGGGAGTCCGTTGAATTGAAGTCCGAAGCGGATCGCCGCACCCGACGGCGCGAGCTGGGTAATGACACGCTCGGAATTGAGCACGAGAAAATCGCGGGTCTCCGGCACCGAGGACGCAAACTGCCGCAGTGCCGAATCCCAGACGATTGGCATGTCGAAATCCACAAAGCCCATCCAACTTTGCTTCGCATGCGGATTGTACAGGTCGCCCGGGTCCGCCGGATTCTCGTAGGCTGCCAGTCCCACGGGCGGAAAACCGCGGTTGGACGGATCGAATTTAGCGTTGCTGAAAAAGTCCCCGCTCGCGTCGCTCCAGCCGCGGCGCACGGTCGTCTGGCTGCCGTTGGCCCGCGCCAGCACATGCACCTTGAGGTCTTCGAAGAAAGGCACCGCCACCGTTCCAGCAAATGAAACAAAGCCGGTGTCCGGCGCGCCGCCCGCAGACGGATCATTGAAATAAACGTCGGATACCGGATGCACCGAAAACGCGGGTCGCGAGGCGTCAAGAAACGAACCGGTGCCGTGCAGCCCGATGAGCTTGGGCGGCTTGAGCCGCGAGGTGACGCCTGGGAAGCCGTCGCTGGCCGCGACCATCCGGCCGCCGGGGAAAAACCCCAGCGCGCCCCGAATCGGATCCTTCACCACACCTTCTAACATAACCTCGGCGCCGATAACCAGCGCAAACAAGTTTGCGTTGGTCGGGTGTTGCTGAAACTCGACGGTGAGCGGATGAAACTTCGCATTCCAATAAGTGAGCGTGTGCTCGAAGTTGTTAGGTTCGGGCAGAACCACCTCGGACGGCTCGCCTTTCGAGGTGAGCTTGAGCTGCGAAAACGGCTGCGCGAGTCCCGCCAGGGTTGGCCGCGGCGCGGGCACCGTGACCACGCCGCCGACGAGCGAGTCATGCATGGTGTTGTCGAGGAACGAAAGCTGGAAATTGGTCAAGGCAAGCGGGAAGCCATGCAGCACGAGAGAGCCGGCCTGCGATGCGAATGCCGAAGTTACGGCCTCATGGATGCCGCTGATGCCGGCAGGCCGCACATAGTATTTGGAGGTGGCACGCAGCGGATACGGGCCGACGCTCGCGTCCCCGATGAGGCTCGTCGCGTTTTGCGCGCCGTCCGCAGCGACGCGCAAATTCAAGCCCGCGTAATCGGCGAGACCCAGCGCATAACTCGCCGCATTACCGGGTCGCTCGCTATAACTCGCGTTACCAGGTTGTTCCCAACCCGAATAGAGCACTTCGCCCGCGCGGTTATCGCTGCTCGTGGTTGCGAGTACTCCGCGCATGATGTGACCCGGCAGATGCGCGCTGGCCGCCGGGAAGTTATCGGTTAGGTTGGCGAAGTGCGTCGCATCGCGGGCACCCCAGCGCAACGGCGCGGGCACGATGAGGCCCTCCGCGTGCAGTCCGCCGTCGGGCGTGAACGACCACGCCGCAGCGCCGGGCGAAAACGTGAACGTGTCGGTGCCGGCGGGCTGGGGACTTGTCGGCGCGCCGGGTGATGTGGTGAACGACGCATCAGTCGCGCCGGGCAGGCTGCTTTGCGTGGTGTCTATCAAACCGCCCTGAATCACGACGATCCCCGCCTGTGTCCAAGCCACATTTGTGCCGAGTGGGAAATGGGCGGTGTAGTTGGAAGGCGGCAGATCGATTTGCGCACTGGCTATCACCGCGCGGCCTTGCGGGTCGGTGCTGATGACCACATCCCACCCGGCATCCGCGGCGGGATTTAGCAAGTAGCCGTCGTTTGACGGGCGATCCGCGGCACTCGGATCGCTGAGCGAGGCGCGCAGGGCTGGGTCGTTGAGCATGCTCATTTCGGCGGCCCGCACATGGAACGTGTTCAAGCGATGAACTGTGAACGTCCCCGCGGCAATGTCCCAGTCGATGCCGCTGGATTGAAACATTTCCGGCAGTTCGTCATGCACCGCATAGAACGCGTCGGCATTCACGCTCGATGGACTCAGGCTCACCAGCCCGGTCACGCTCAGCGCGCCGTTGAGCGCCAGGGTGCCCGCTGGAAATGAACCCAGCAAGCGCCTCGTGTTGCGGCCAATCCCAACCCCGAATCCCGCGGGAAACTGTACCGCCACCGCCGCAGTCAGCCCCCCCGTCGCGTCTAAGACCACATTGTTGCGACTGAACGCGACGCCATTGACGGTGCCGGAGTCGGGCGTGGTTGGAGCTGCTAGAACGACGCTCCCAGCCGTGACTTCCGCCGTTCCATCAAGGTGAAGCAAAACGCCGAGGTTGTCGCCGGTGCCAAACGTATATGTGGGATTCGAGGCAAGCGCGGCACCGCCGGGCGGAATGCCAAGCGTGCTATTTTCACCCACACCAGCCACCGTGCCAAGCGGTTCCGGCGCATTTGCGATGGCACTGATCTGCGTCACCGTGCTGCCGAAAAGCAGCGTGCCGTTGAAATATAGCAGTCGTTGCGACCGGAGCGTGGCGGTGTCGGCGAGAGTTTCCACTGCGTCCGGCCCGGCGTAGGATAGCATGACCGTGATCGAGTAGCTGTCGGTCGAATCCAGTTGCGCCGTGGGTTGGAGCGCGAGTGTTTGATTGATCGCGACGGCGGACGGACCTCCTGCCGCGCTGTGATTGGCCAGAGCGGCCGCTAGGGTCGTGCGGGCGTTGACCAGTGCAATGGGTCCGCTGACGTCACCCGTGATGGATGCATCCAGATAGATGTTGTAATTGTCGCTGGCCACCGCTAGCGCGAGTTGATCGAGGCGGCCGAGCGTGCCGCCGACCTGGACTTGAAACGAATCGCCTCCCGCGATTGTTGCCACCGCGTAGGGCTGCGTCACGCTGTCGCTCGTCAGGAAGCCGACCACGCCGGCCGCGCTGCCCACGTCGACAATTCGGAAGCGATACGAATCGCTGAGCGCCGCGAATCCAACCGCGGTGAAGTTGCCCGGCGTGGTTTGGCGGTAGAGCTGCGCCGAAACTTGATAGACAGTGTTTGCCGCAAGCGAATTGGGCGGAGGGGTCAGCGTCGCGGTCTGGGTGCCGCTTCCGCTGGAATGGCCGAAGAGGCCGAAACCAAACGTGCCCGTGAACACCTCATTGACCGTGGTACCCACGCCATCCACCAGGCGGAAGCCCATCCGGAAAGTCTGACTCACCAGACTTCCGTTGTTGTTCGTGAGGTGAAATCCCGCCTGAACCGGCAGCGCGCTGAGCGATCCGTTCGCCTGCTTGACGATGATGCCAGTGTAGCTCGTTAGAGTGGAATCGTTCGCACCGCCGAGCAGATTTTGCGCGTCCGCCATGCCAACAAAAGCCAGCAGCAGCGCAAGGGCCACGGCCACCCCGATCCGTGCCGAGGTCAATGGTTTCCCCGCCTGGAGCGCCATCGTGCTTGCAGGCAACTCGCTTTTCGAGTGCCTGCTCCTCAGGGAGTCAACGTGCGGATTGAACATCGGATTGAGGGGGGCTTGCGTTTGCTTGCGTGGCTTGCGGGGGGGCCTGGGTGCGAGTGTCGTCTTTGACCTCTGCCTGCTGGCGCGGGAGAGGTTTGTTGAAGCGGTATGCGGGCAGGGTTCTCCAATGGTAACTCAGGCGGAAATCACCGAATTCAGGTATTATCCGACAGGATAGCGTGATTGATTTCCAGCGCAAGAAAAAATCTTCTTTTTCTCGGGGTGCGCGTCCTGGCAATCCCGCTGAAGCCGCCACGGATCGTGTGCGCCGGCGCATTCCCGCAGGCGCGTGGGCCACCACGGGTTGGGGGTGATGGAGTGCCGGCTTCAGCCGGCGTGTAGTTGACGAGCGGGGCAGTGGCGACAGCAGCGTGTACGCGGGACTCGTCCCTCACGCATCTCTGACGAATGCGCCCGGGAGGAGATAGACCTGCGGGCTAAAGCCCGCGCTCCGTGGGCGCGTGGGTCACAACGCGTTGGGGGTGATTTTGAAACAGCAGAGGCGCACTCGCCTTCTTATTACAGCGTTTCAGCGTTTTCCTCCCGGTCACTGGGCGACCCGCCGGGGAATGGGCGGCGGACTTGACGCCATGCCGGAAAGCAGCGGCGGGGCCGGCTGGTCGAGGAAGAGCGAGCCGACGGAGGTGTCGGCCAGGACGCGCTCGGACATTTGCAGCGAGGCGGAGACGGCGCTGACCTGAGCGGAGAGTTCGCTGGTGTCGCGCAGGGTCATGCCGACCTCGCAGAGCTGGTTGATCTGCTGTTCGGTCTTGTCGATTTCCGCGCCCACCAGCTCGCGGTTGTCGCTGGCCTTGTGATGGTTCTCCAGCCGCTCGCGGATCGTCTCGCTGCGCTCGCGGATGGTGGTCGCCAGGCGGCTTTCCACGCCGTCGGCGCTGCGCGACAAGGCGTCCTTGAGCTGGTCCTCGGAGCGTGCCAGTTCAGCCTCGATGGTGCTGCGCTCGGTGGTGGCGAGGAAGCGGTCCAGCCCGGCTTTCTGATGCAACAGTTTGAGGAAGAGCCAAAGCATGTGATCGAGCGATTCGCCGCGGAAGGCCTCGCTGCCGGCCGACGAGTCCTTCGAGTCCATGGTGCGGCGCAGCTCTAGCAACCCAGCGCAGCGCCGGCGCAGCGTCTCGAAACGGTTGCGGTCGTCGGCTGCCAAAAATTCTAACATCTGTTGGAGTTGCGGCGTGCCGGCAGCGGTCGGATCGCGGCCGGCGGCTTTGCCCCGGGCGCGCAGCACGGCTTGAAACCGCGGGTTGAGCCCGAGAAACCCCAGATAGGCCAGTTCGAGCCCGCCGACAATGGCCAGCAGGCCCAACGGCAGCGGGCTGAGCAGCGCGAGGGCCGTGCCGGCACCCACGCCTAGCAAGTTCCAGTGCCACTTGGCGGCAAGCTTCACACTGTCGAGGATGCCGGATGGATCGCTCATGCGGGAGAGGCGGCTGTGGGGCTGCTGCGCGCGGCTTGATCGAGCAGGTGGCGCACTTCGCGCACCGATTCCTGGAACGCGGGCACGGCCTGCATTTCGACACTTTTGCGGTCCGGCGGCGTGATGGCCATCTGTTTGAAGATGGTGCCGGGCGAGGGGCTGAAGATATACAAACGGTCGGCTAGAAAGACGGCCTCGCCCAC
>Ga0209697_10003599_pt1 | contig 20821 bp, 20 predicted proteins | sample AliMusrvi5mmetaG_FD_184115 | JGI IMG/M metagenome (GOLD analysis project Ga0209697, IMG submission 184115) | Freshwater lake bacterial and archeal communities from Alinen Mustajarvi, Finland, to study Microbial Dark Matter (Phase II) - Alinen... | ecosystem: Environmental > Aquatic > Freshwater...
GGCGACGAATTTGGCACCCGAACCGGTCTCCGTTGACCAAGTGGACTTGGCCGCCCTGTCAGAGGAGCAGATCGAACGGCTGCTCGAGTCCGGTGCGGCGGAACTCGCCGACCAACCGGCACCTGCAATCCTAGTCTGAAGCCGCTCATGCCCGACGACCAACGAACCCGACTGAAGCTTTGGCTGGAAAGCGGCGAGATCCGCCTCCAACCCTTGACCTATCCGCAGCGTGAGTTGTGGGAAACCTCACCGGTGCCTGCCGGGGATGTGTCTAACAATATTTGCGCAGTGATTGAAGTTCGGGGCCGGCTCACACAGGAAGGCAGCATGGCGGCGCTGCAACAGGTGGTGGACCGGCAGGAGGTGTTCCGCTTGTCGTTTCTCCCCGGCAAGGAGCAGCCGATGCAACTGATCCGTCACACCGGCAAGCCAGCGTTAGGTTTCCGCGAGCTACCGGTCTGGCAACGGCGCTCCGAGGAAATTGAAATGCTGGCCGCTGAGATCTTCGGAACGCCCTTTGATTTGGTGCAGGGCCCGCTCTATCGGGCAGAGATGTTTCGGCGCGGCCCCGATGACCATCTTCTGGCTATCTCGATCCATCATTCCATCGCCGACGGTTGGACTTTGGGGGTGTTCGTCCAGGACCTGATGGCGGCCTACCTACAGATGGTGCGCGGGGGGGCTGCCGGCCTGCCGCCCGTGCCGCTCTCTTACTCGGATTGGGGCGCGGCCGAACGGGCATTCTGGCAACCCGCGAACCTCGTGGCACGCGCTGAATACTGGCAATCCAAACTGGCGAATTCCCCCAGACTGTGGAGCCCGCCCACCAATCCGGCGACGGCTCCATCTCCATTGCAGCGCGTAGTCTCATTTGTTCCGGCAAAGTTGGGCCGAGCACTGCGGGAAGTGGCCCGCCTCCACGGAGCCACCCTCTTCAGCACGCTTCTAACAGCATTTCGAATCTCCTTGTCAAAATGGACCGGTGCCGATGACGTCGTAGTCGGCACGCCTGTAGCGAACCGTGGAAAAAAAGCCATACGCGAGACCATGGGTTATTGCTCGGGTATCGTGCCGTTGCGCTGCCAGATCGATCCGGCACGCAAATTCTCTAACAGCCTGCAACAGGTGCATCTGGCCACGGTGGACGCCTTCGCCAACGCGATGCCCTTTGCCGAACTGGCACGCGCCGTGGGCGCAACTGCGGCTCTTGGCTTCAATCCAGTATTTGATGTGCGCTTTGCCCTGCAAAACCATCCGGTGCCCGACGTCGCGGTACCGGGACTTTCACTCAAGCTCCGCATGCGCTCAACCGGCACCGCCCGCTTCAATCTCGCCTGCGAGATCAACGAGGACGGTGAAGCGCTGGAGGTGGCCTGGCTCTTCCGGCAAGGGCGGTTTGCCCCCGACGCAATCGCGCACCTCGGACGCATCTATCTGGCGGTCCTGGCGGATGGCTGCCGCAGCCCGGATACCGTGACATTTACCATCCTGAACTCACTGCAATGACCCAGCTAACACAATCCATGACGGAGGAGCCATCCAACAACGTGCGTACCGCCGCCATGAGATATGTATTCGAGGCCAACGGCCTGTGCAAGGACTTCGACGAAGGCCGGGTCCGGGCATTGCGAGGTGTGAACTTCAGGATCGCCCAGGGTGAGTTCTTGGCGATTATGGGTCCCAGCGGCTGCGGCAAAACCACTTTGCTCCAATTGCTCGGCGCGCTCGATCTGCCCACTTCGGGCTCATTGTTGTATCGCGGCGTGTCACTCCCTGCCCTGCCCGACCCGGCGCTCTATCGGGCACGCGAGATCGGCATGGTCTTCCAGGCCTTTCATCTTCTACCAACCTTCACCGCAGTGGAAAACGTCCAACTGCCAATGTTCGAAATCGAGCGCTCCGCAAGCCAGCGACTCAAGCATGCCATCAACTTGCTGAAATCCGTCGGCTTGGAACACCGCCTCAATCATTTTCCGGGCATGCTGTCCGGCGGCGAACGCCAGCGCGTCGCCATCGCCCGAAGCCTAGCCAATAACCCGTCCGTTCTTCTCGCCGACGAACCCACGGGCAATCTCGACAGTGAAAATGCTCATCACATCCTCGATCTCATCATCCGCCTGAAGCGCGAGCGCCAGATGACGCTGGTGCTCGTCACTCACGATCCATCCATCGCCCTTCTGGCATCCCGAACGATTCGCATGATCGACGGCCAAATCGCCGCCGATCCGCCCGCCCCCCAGTCGCACTAACACACATGACCTTCTTTACCATCATCTATCGCGGCCTGCAGCGGCGCCCGGTGCGCACGGGTCTCACGCTGGTGGGCATCGCCATCGGCATCGCCGCAGTGGTCGCGCTCGTCGGTATTTCGCGGGGCTTCGAGCAAAGTTGGGCGAGCGGCATGAAGGCTCGCGGCACGGACATCGTGGTCAGCAACATGGGCAGCGCGCTCGCCCCAAAACCGTTCCGCGCCGCTGTGCGTGATGCCATTGCCGTCATCCCGCAAGTTGCCGCCACCTGTGCCATTTTCGTCGATCTCACGGGCATCGAGGATTCCTCCATGATGGTCGTTTCAGCCCGCGAGTGGGGCGGCTTCTCATGGCAAAACCTCAAACTCGTCGCCGGGCGGATGCCCAAAGACGCCTTGGAACCTGCCCTAGTCCTCGGTCAAAACGCTGCCGAGGCACTCAAAAAAAAGACCGGCGATTCCATTCAATTGGAATCAACCGAATTGACGGTCGTGGGCATCGTCGATGGAGGGGCGTTGGTGGAAAACGGCTCGGTGATCCTGTCATTGCCACTCTATCAAAAACTCTCCGGTAACGAGGACAAGATAAACATCATTGATGTGCGGGCTGTCCCCGGGTTGAGTTCCGACGAGCTCAAACAACTCTGCGCCCGAATCAACCACCAAATTCCAGAAGCCCGCGCGATGCCGGCGGGCGAGCACGTCGGCAACAGTGAGGCCTATCGCTTTATTCGCGCCATGAGTTGGGGTACCTCGCTGCTGGCGGTGATCGTCGGCGTGCTCGGCGTGATGAACACGATGCTCATGACCGTCTTCGAACGCAAACAGGAGATCTGTATTTTGCTGGCGATCGGCTGGAAGCGCCAGCGCATCATCCGCTTGATCCTCTGGGAATCCGCCTTGCTAGGTCTGTTAGGCGGCATCGGCGGCGTGACAATCGGTTTCGCAGGCGTCAAAGTGCTGGAAACCCTGCCCGCCATCCACGGGCTGCTGGAACCGGATCTGAGCCCGCGCTTGATGGTCATAGCCGTGACCATCGCCGTGATCGTCGGCGTCATCAGCGGCCTCTACCCGGCTTGGCGTAGTTCTCGCCTCAACCCCAGCCAAGCCATGCAAGGCTGAGCCCCTCGTCAACCACCATCCATCCATGATGAAATCGATCTATCAACTCATCCACCGGCTCACCTTCATCGCGCTGCTGGCAGGGTCCGCTTCCGCTGCCCCTCCCCCGCCGGCGATGACGGCCAAGGACCTTGCAACGAAACTCGGCGCGTTGCAGCAAGATGGCTCATCCTATGCGCGTCTAACGCTGGAAGTGAAGCCGCTGCCTGATTCCCCCAAGGTTACCCTACAACTCCAGATCAAACAGCGCCGCAACGCCACGGCCACTGAGATGATCTATCAGGTAATCTGGCCCAAGGCACGGGCCGGGGAAGGAGTGCTGCTGCGGCAACCCGCCGGGCAACCGGCAAGCGGTGCCTATTTCACTCCGCCTGACACGCTGCGCCCGCTCACTGCCTCCCAGATGAAGGAAGCATTGTTCGGCAGCGATCTGACGCTTGCTGATGTGCTGGAGAATTTCTTCGTTTGGCAAAACCAGACCATCATCGGCACCGAGGTGGTGGATCGCGTCAGTTGCCAGATCCTCGAATCCAAACCTGGCAAAAGCCAACACTCCAATTACGGCAGTGTGCGCACTTGGGTGGACCTCCGCCGCATGGTGCCCCTGCGCATCGATAAATACCTGCCTTCAGGCACGCTGGCCCGCCGCATTGCCACCACCAGAGTCGCCGCCGATGATCTGGAGCGTAGGATCCCCGCCGATCTCACAGTAAGCGGAGTACGCGCCGACGCCTCCACCGACCTCAGAGGCTCACGCATCAACCATGCCGTGAGTTATGCCAATGGAACATTCACCGCCGATGGTCTCAAAGACCCGAGCGTCCCACGCAGAACCGAGTCACCCTGAAACGCACCATCCATGATCACCTCCCCTAAAGACGTAACCCTGTACTGCTGCGGGCTTGCCTTGCAGGTTGTCGCCGGGATCTTACTCATCGGCTTGCTCGGTGCCTGCTCGGACTCATGGCAGGCTGCCGGACAGCGCGGTGGCAAACACGCTTTCATCGTTTACTGGCCGCCGCCCAAAGAGGATCATTCGCTTCGCCTGGCCGTGAAGGACCTCATCGATATGCAGGGGGTGGTGACCACTGCCGGTTCCGAGTATCTGGCAAAAACCCGGCCGCCAGCCGTGCGGGATGCCCAATGTCTCGAGTTGGCCCGAGAAAGCAATGTTCGCATCGTCGGAAAAACCAATCTAACTGAATTTGCAGTCACCGTCTCCGGCAAGAACAGCTACTTCGGCACTCCCGTCAATCACCGACATGATCAAGCCAACCTGATCCCTGGCGGCTCATCCAGCGGCTCCGCCGTCGCGGTCGCCACCGGCATCGCCGACGTGGCTTTTGGCACCGATACCGGCGGTTCTATCCGTGTGCCTGCGGCTTGCTGCGGAATTTACGGCCTCAAAACCACCTATGGCCTCGTCTCCACCAAAGGGGTTTTTCCGATCTCACCCAAACATCTCGATACGGTCGGACCCATGGCCAAGGATCTGCCTAACCTGGTGATAGGCATGGGCTTGCTACAGCGCGATTTCGCCAAACTCTACAACGCGGCGCTCGCCGCCAAACCCACCGCCAGCCATATCCGCATCGGACGTCTCTATCTCGACAACACCGACCCCGCCATCGATCAAGCGATCGACGAGGCCCTCATCGCAAACGGCTTCAAAATCGTCCAAATCGGTCCTGCTTTCAAAACCAAATGGGCGCAGGCCGAGGCGGATGGCAAGACCATCGCGCTTGCCGATGCGTGGCTCAGCGATCAAAAATATCTCAAGGAAAATGGCGTGTGGAGCACCACCAAGATCGTCATCAGCATGGGCGAGATGGACTACGCGATGGGTTACAAAGGCGCGTTGAAACGACAGAAGGCTTGGCAGCGTGAACTCAAACGCGTGTTCGAGAAGGTGGATCTTATCGCCGTACCGACTCTCCAGACGCTACCACCCGCCAGGCCATTCTGGAGTTCATCGATTGCCTTTGAGTGGATGGTCTTCAACTCGCAAAATACCGTAGGGGTGAACTTCGCCGGCAATCCCGCGCTGGCCATACCCATCCCGATGCCCGCACACGGCAAGGCCCAACCCGTCACCAGCCTGCAACTCATCGGCCCACGCCGCAGCGAAGCTCAACTCCTGAATGCGGGCCGCCTGCTCAACACCAAAATCCCCCTCCCTTTCGGTCGCAGACCGCATCACGAGGTCCCCGGACAATCCAAATCATCCCTCTGACAAGCCATGCGATCTTTATTCTCTATCCAACCATGGGCGGCTCTCACCGCAATATGGCTAACATGCCAGTCGGGATTTGCCCAGACAGCGGCAGAACTCATCGCCAAAGGTGATGCGGGTGATCGCACCTTCAATGCCGCCGAGGCCCTTAAAAGTTATCTCCCGGCCGAAAAATTGGAACCAAAGAATGTGCAATTGTTGGTAAGCATCGCGCGCCAATACCGCCATCTCATGGCCAAGGCCCCGATCACCAAAGAAAAACTCAGGCTCGGCGGCCTCGCCCTGAACTATGGCTTGAAGGCTGCTGCTCTCGATCCTAAGGATTCTGATGCCCAGCTATCCCCGGCAATCACCTATGGAAAAATGCTGCCTTTGCAGGGCAATCAAGCGCAAGTGGACGCCACGCCGCGCATCAAGACAGCCGTTGACAAGGCGCTGCTCCTCAATCCGCGCAATGATTCGGCCTGGCATGTGTTAGGCAGATGGCACCAATCGCTGGCCAATGTCGGAAGCGTCAAACGCGCTTTCGGAGAGATGTTCTATGGTGAATTACCGATAGGCACCAACGCCGAAGCCATCAAGTGCTTTGACAAGGCTATCGCCATCAATCCCCACCGCCTCCGCCACTACGTCGAACTGGGCCGCACTTATGCCCAAATGGGTGATCCTGCCAACGCACGCAAGTATCTATTGAAGGGCTTGTCGATGCCGAACACGGAGAATGACGATCCGGAATTAAAGCGTCTCGGACGGGAGTCGCTGGCATTGCTTCACTGATCGCCGGTAGGAGAATCCCCCTTTGGCCATGACTAGCCTTCGCTCTAACATTATCACCCCAAATTTCAACAGATATCCTATCAAATTATGAAAAAAAATCGCGCTATACAACTGGCACTGCTGATAGTGGTGATATTTGCTACCTCGGGCTTCCGGCCCATCGATCTGATCAAGAAGCTGATATACCCCGAAGCACCGGCAGAGATGCGGGCGATTCCGATCCCCGCCGATGTTACCAAAATCGGCGACGCGATTCTGGATGCCTACGCCAGTGAGATGGTTCCCTCCGGTGACAAGGATCCGGTAATTGGGGACGTCAACCCACGCGAGGGCCCACCAGGCACGGTGGTGAGCGTGACCGGGCACGGCTTCGGGTCCGCGCAGGGTCTAAACGCCGTAAGCATCAATCTAACCGAGGCCCAACCCCTGGTGGAGGTGCTGGAGTGGAGCGATAGCAAAATCCGCTTCACGGTTCCGATTCACTGCACATCGGGCGACGTCAATGTGGTGCTCTGGGACTATCTGCGTACCGAAATCACTCCCAATGGTAGCTTCCGGACGGTCACCCGCAATCCACGCGCATCCAAAGGCATGGCGTTCCAAGTTCTGGGCCAAGAGGAGAACATCAAACTGGGACATGCGATCTTCTTTGGCTGGACCCAGCTCAATGAGCAGGCATCTTCCAAACTGAATATTCCGCGCACCAAGATCGCTGGAGATCCCATGCGGTGGAAAAAATACGGCTTCCTGCCGCGCGCCAACGAAGTCGATGAGGGGGAGGCAGATCGGTTTTCCATGAAAACCCCAATCGTCGGGGTTCGGTTACAGCATGGCATGGACGGCCAGTTCCGGGTGGGTTACTCGTGTGCCTTCTGCCATACCGGACGCGATCCGGCCACCGGCAAGATTGTCCCGGGCTTGCCGTCCAGCACGCTTCAATTCGGCAAGCTCATCGCGACCGCCGACAACCTTCCCGAGGACATGCGCTTGCAGGCTGAGCGCTGGCCTCCGGGCACTGCGGACCTCTCATTCCGGTTCTTCCCCGATGGTGTGGAAAACCCCACCGCCATCATGCTGGCACGTGGCATCCACGGAATGCGCCTGTGGTCCAGCGCCGGAATTCCGATGCCAGAATACCAGCGCCACTCCAACGCATGGCTGATGCAGGGCTCTCCCTACATGGCCACCCTGAAGATCTCCTTGTCGCTATGCTGCTACTTAACCACCCTCAAGCCTATCAGGAATCCCAACGTGGACCTGGTACAAGCTGAATTTGGCCGCAAGGTGTTCTTTGAGGCTCGCTGCGACACTTGTCACGATCCAAGTCTGGGCCTTTACACCAACCAGCGAGTGATCCCGTTTGATGCCCTCGGTTCCAATGGTCCCCCCACCAACCGGATGAAGGACTCCGGTGGCATTCGCGTCACCACCCTGATGAGCCTCTACGCCACAGCTCCCTACCTCCATGATCAATCGGTCCCAACCCTCGACGACCTGCTCAATCCGGCACGCCTGGTGCCCACAAGCACGATCTATCGTAAACCCGTCACCATCGGCCCCGCCCATCCCTTTGTAATCCGAGATGATCAGATGCGCCGCGCCCTGGTCGAATTCTTGAACTCAATCTGAAACCCATAAGCCCCAATCGTCAATCAATCCGGTTCTGGAGAACTTGACTCCTTCACAAGGACTCTAGTCGCGCCGACATGGGCACTGGGTGGCGAGGAAAAACCCGAAGAGAGCCCCGGCCACGATGCCGATCCCGACTACTTGATAGAGATTGCCACGCAGCGCGACGTCCGCTGCATGCGTTCCGTGGATCGCTTTGCCGCGGGCGGCGGCATAGACTTCCCCGATGCGCTCCAATCCGGACGCAAGACGCTTGCGCGCTTCCCCAACATGGTCTCCGGCCACCCCGGCAGTCGCCGCCAGCAATGCGCCTGCGTCCTCAGCCAGTTGTTCCATATCATTGCAGATAGCTTGTGTTGTTTTATTCATGGTTTCTGTGGTTAGTTAGGGTTGGGATCTATTCGATTCGGCTTCCATCACCACCATCAACGATGAACGCATATGCTTCTATGGGGTATATCCCTACCCAACTGGAAATGCTTGATCGATTTGATTCCCTGCCGGAGTGGGCCGTCGTTGAGTTGGAGTCTGCCGCCACAACCCGCCCCAAGGTGGCTAAAAAGTAGGGAATCACCCCATCGACTCACGCCCACGCTTTGATTAGATTGAACACGCAATTGAGAACAACCAACTAACAAACAACACAGTTATTATGAAACCATCACACAATCGTCTGACCCTGCTTTTACTCGCGGCCGCATTGATCTCGCTCTTCAGCGCAAGCTGCCGAAACACCGTCCGGGGTGCCGGAAAAGATGTTGAGAACGCCGGCGATCATATTGAACGAGCGACCCACTAATCTCCTGCTCGATTCAAGCCTGTGGCGTTGCTGACCACCCTAGCAGGTCCGTTGGCAACGCCCTTTGCTTGCAAACGGACCGGATGCAATAGGTCGTTGAGTAGTGCCCACTGATTCCACGAGTACCCATTTTCATGAGCAAAGCGCCGCGCACACCACTTAGCCATATCGCCAAGGAGAATTTGGGCAAGACAGCACGTCAGCTCTGGCAAATCACCAAGGCATTCTTCAAATCGGAACGACGCAGCAGAGCACGCGGGCTGCTAACCGTGCTACTGGGGCTGTCGGTGGCTTACGTCGGGGTCACGGTGCTTACAAGCTACGCGGGCCGTGACCTCATGACGGCCATCGAAAAGAAAGACGGTCCCGCCTACTGGGGCGCAATGGGCAGGTATTTGGGTACCTTCGTCGTCGCGGTTGTGATCAACGTCTTCTACCGGGTGTCCGAACAGTCGCTGGCGTTGCTATGGCGCGAATGGCTGGCACAGCATCTCATCAAGCGCTATTTCAACAACCGCGCCTACTACCGCTTGCGTGGCTCCGAGAGTATTGACAACCCGGACCAACGAATCAGCGAAGACGTGCGCAACTTCACACTTGATTCCCTGAGTTACGCCATGATGGTCGTCACTTCGGTGATGACCTTGGTGGGCTTCCTCGGCGTGCTCTGGAGCATCTCCGGCACTCTCGTCGGCGTCGCCTTGGCTTACGCGATTGCCGGCACTTTCATGTGCTTTGTCATAGGTAGGAGGTTGGTTGGCCTGCACTATGATAGGTATCAAAAAGAGGCCGATTTGCGTTATGGTTTGGTCCGCGTGCGTGATAATGCGGAGTCGATCGCGTTTTATCGGGGTGAAAAACGTGAACATGTTGACCTCTGCCACCGGCTCGGAGCGGTGGTGGCCAACATGCGCTCGATCATCGTGTGGAACCGCAACCTTGGCTTCTTCCGCAACAGCTATAATTATCTCGCCCTCATCGTGCCGATCCTGATCGTTTCCCCCTTGTTCATGAGCGGAAGTATCCCTTTCGGAGTGGTGACCCAAACCCTCGGTGCCTTTGCGCAGGTGCTCGGTTCGGTGTCGATCGTCGCAGATAACTTCGAGGGCCTCAGCTCCTATCTTGCCGGTATTCAGCGGCTGGGCATCTTGTGGGATGACCTCGATGATTTCGACGCTGAGGAGGAACGCAGTGCCCGCGAAGGTGAGCATCGGCTCGATGAGACCAGCAGCAAGGTAAAGCTTGACAAGCTCACCGTACTGACTCCGGACGGCGGAAGATTGCTTGCAAAAGACCTTTGCTTCGAACTTCAGTCGAAGCAAAGCATCATTATCATGGGTGCCAGCGGGTCGGGCAAGAGTTCCATTATTCGTACAATCGCCGGTTTGTGGCCCAGTGGTCAGGGTACCCTCGAACGTCCCGCGTTGCACCATCTCATGTTTCTCCCTCAGCGACCCTATATGGTGCCCGGGACCCTTCGCGATCAATTGCACTACCCCGCCCATGATAGACGCGCTGATGACGAGGAAATCCTCAGGGTCATCGGGATGGTCAATCTTGCTGATGTACTCGCCCGCGTCGATGGTGATCTGGATAGGGCCATCGACTGGACGAACGTACTTTCCCTTGGGGAGCAACAGCGCGTCGCCTTCGCCCGCCTATTCCTGCGCCGACCCAGGTTTGTTTTTCTGGATGAAGCGACCAGTGCTCTCGACGAAGATAATCAAAGGCGCATTTACGAACTCGTGCTAGAGTCGAACATCGGCTTCATCAGCGTTGGCCACCGCGAGACACTTGTGCAGTTCCATGAGCGCCTGCTGCAATTGAAAAGCGCAGGAGCATGGGAGATGACTCAGAATCCGTCGGGATCGTTCTTGCAACCGTAGGTCATCACAGAAACCGGTCGAGGATCCTGCGACTGGTGGCATCCAGCGCGTGCGGGTCGGGGATCAAGAATTGAATGCCGCGGCCATCTACGATCAATAACGCGGGTGCGGCCAAGCGCCGGATGTCGTCCTCGGCATTGAGTACCAGACTGGTATTGCCGCGATCGGTCTCCACTTGCCAAATGCAAGGGGTGGCATACCCGGAAACCCTGCGCACCCGCAGGATCTCCGGCATGAACTCGCTCATCGCCAATTCATCTTCTAACACCCGGCGAGTTTTATCTGTTAGATTAGCGAGGCTGGTGATCCAGTCGAGTTCGTGGCCATCTTTGCTCAGCACGGATAGACCCTCTTTCGGCGCAGTGATCGGAAAGGCCCGCTTCAGTTCTACGGCAACGGGTTCGGAGCCAATCCTATCTGTGAGAATCAGCTGCCCGAACAAGTCGTGGTGAAATTCAAAGTTGTCGCTCATGATTCGCTACATTTCTTTCGTTGACGCCTTGGTGGCTGGGGATTCATCGTCATCGTCATTGCCTTGGTCGCTGTCTTCGGATGGGGAAGCTGACCCACCGTTAAAAAACATCGTCTGCGCCCGGTCGAGACGGAAATAGGCACCCCGTTTCGCAAGTAGTTCCTCATGGCGACCTTCCTCGACGACTCTCCCGCGGTCGAGCACTACCAAGCGGTCAGCACGCCGCAAGGTGGACAGGCGGTGGGCGATCGCCAAGGTGGTGCGGCCGCGGATCAGATTTTCGAGGGCCGATTGGATTTCGAGTTCGGTTTCAGTATCGACCGACGAGGTGGCCTCGTCTAGAATCAGGATCCGTGGGTCAATGAGCAGGGCACGGGCAATCGAAATCCTTTGGCGCTCCCCACCGGACAGCGCCTGCCCGCGCTCACCGACCAGTGAGTCATATCCTTGGGGCAAGCGCAGGATAAATTCGTGGGCGTGTGCCGCCCGCGCCGCCGCAGTGATCTCCTCTCGCGTTGCTTTGGGTTTGCCGTAGGAGATGTTTTCAGCGATCGTGCCGAAGAACAGAAACGGCTCTTGTAGGACTAGGCCGATGTTGCGCCGATATTCCGCCACCGGCAACGAACGGATGTCCACACCATCGAGGCTAATCGAACCTTCCACCACGTCATAGAATCGGCAGATCAGGTTAACCAAGGTGCTCTTTCCTGATCCGCTGTGGCCTACCAGGCCAATCATCTCGCCAGGTGAAAGCGTTAGATTAATGTCGTCCAAAATGGTCTGCGTGCCGTATCGGAAGCTCACCTGGCGCAGTTCGATCGCCCCGAAAACTCTTTCCAAGTGCAGCGGTTGGCTCGGCTCCGGCACGCTCGACACGTGGTCTAGAATATCAAAGATACGCTTCGCTCCGGCCGCTGCACGTTGGGTCACCGTGACGATCCGGCTCATTGACCCGAGCCGCCCATAAAACCGCCCGGTATAGGCCAGAAACGCTATCAAGACGCCCACCGTGATCTGGTGCTTTGAGACCTGCCAGATTCCAAAACCCCACACCACCAACAGTCCAATCTCAGTTAGAACATTCACAGTTGGAGAAAACAAGGACCACGCCTTGTTGACGCGATTGTTGACAGTCAGATTGCGGGCGTTGGCATCGCGAAACCGCTGTGACTCACGTTCTTCCTGTGCGAACGCCTTGACGACCCGGACGCCGGGAATTGTATCCGCGAGAACGTTGGTTACTTCCGACCAGATCCGGTATGCCTGTTCAAAGCCGTGACGAAGCTTATCTCGCACCAAATGAATCAGCCACGCGATGAAAGGCAGGGGTAGCAGAGTGACCAATGCCAACCACGGGTTGATCGAGAGCAGAATAGCCGCCGTCATCACGATCATCAGAGCGTCGGTAATAAAATCCAGCAAATGAGACGCGAGGAATACGCAAATGTAGTCGCTGCCGGACGAAATGCGGGCCATCAGGTCGCCGGTGCGTTTGCCACCAAAGTATTCGAGCGAGAGCCCCTGTAGGTGGTCGTAGGTGATGGTCCGCAGATCGGAGCCGATGCTTTCGCTGACCAAGGCGAGAATATAAGTTTTGATCCAGTCGAGGGCCCAGGCGAGGATGGCCGCACCGACCAGCCCGCCAAGCAGCAGTTCGACTTTGGAGACATCGATAGGCACTCCGTTTTGGAACGGGATTAGCACCTGATCCATCAGTGGAATAGTTAGGTAGGGAGCAACCAAGGTGGCCGCTGTTGCCAACAGGGTCAGCACTAGGCCTGCCAGCAGGGAGTTTCTGTATGGTTTTGCAAACCGCCACAACCGAAGCAATGTCCACACCGAGGGCGGAGCGTGGACCGTTTTCGCGCAAATGGGACAACGTTCGTAGCCTAGCGGAATGGCGTTCTCGCAAATCGGGCACACTGCCTCTTCGGGCGGAACGACCGGGCGTTGCTCGGCCATGGCCGCCACATATTCCTGAAATTGCTCGGTGAGCCGACGCACGGCCGCCTCCCGGCCAAGAGTATGCCGCCAGCGGGCTAGCAAGCCGTTTTGATCCCGCAATTCGAGGATGCCGAGGCCGGCACGGTCGTGGTGATCGAGCACTAGGCCGGGCCGCAGGTCCCAGCGCTGCCAATCTGCATCGCTCAGAGATTTGGCAAGTAATCGACGGTCTGTGAGCACAACGATACCAGCTCCAAAATGCAGTCGCAGATCGAGATCGAGATCAAGGCAGGCGATGACTGTTTCATCGTCGGCCACGACGATGCCAATCTCATTGCGCCACTGATCTGGAAGTTGCATTGGAACGAAGGCCGGATAGGTGAAGGCTTAGGAGATTCATGGGATGAGTGATGGGTTTGCCCTAGCGGGCTGGTCCAACACTCCGCAGAGGGCGAATCCGGGATGAATCCGCCAGCACTCCGTGTGACGTGACAATCACAGGAATATTGGATCTTTGCTATAGGGTGTTCCCCTACTCATTATCAAGGATGACATCACGGTGCGCGGGAAAATTAGCGGATTCGAAAGGCAGTCATCCGAAAAACAGAATAGAGGTGAAGACCCCATGGCGGACTCCCAGCACGCGGTGCTAGATTGAACCGCGTTTCAAACGATAGATGAGGTGATTCATGCCAAAGCAATTCTTAACGGCACCCATCCCGAGACGCTGGATTACCATCATCAAGCGGTTTCACCACCCGAGGCGATCGAAAAATATCAACGTCGGGAATTTGCATTCACATGTTCGAGTACTTATGAGAAAGCCAACCAGCAGCCCCCCATTGCATGTGTCATCCCATGTCGAAACCTGTTTAATCCACCACTTGTGCTGGGCCGTGGTGGCGGGGACATGGCTTATGTCCAGTGCCGATCCCCTGACCGTGGTGCCAAACCGGATATTAAATCCGCTGGATTTTCTCATGGTGGCGGGTTCTAATGAACGGTCTCCAGAACGAGTTCCTAGGAGAGTTGAGGATTTGACCCAACCGGCGGTGCAGACACGCTTGCCGAACGGCGTAGGAAAGATCGGCAGCAGGACGGAGATCCTCGCTGTGGATTCCAACGACGCTCGCCGAGTAAACATTGATGAAGCCATTGAATTCATCAACCAGATGGATCGTAATCCGTTAAGCGCCACGGAAAAAATAGATCTGGCGGAGATTCTGAATCTGTGGCAGCCTCCAGCGAAGTATTCCCCCCATGTCAGTACAATTCAAAGATTATTACAGCACGCTCGGGATTGCCCGGGATGCGAGTGATGCCGACATCAAGAAGGCGTTCCGCAAGCTCGCGCGAAAATACCACCCTGATGTGGCGAAGGATAAGGCTTCGGCCGAAGAGAAGTTCAAGGAGATCAATGAAGCGAATGAAGTGCTGAGCGATCCGGAGAAGCGGAAGCAATATGATCACCTCGGTGCCGACTGGCAGAATCAAGGTGCCTATCAACAATCTCCCCATGGCACGCAGGAAGGTGGTGAGGAGTTTCATTTTGGTGGTACCGGATTCAGTGACTTCTTTGAGCAGTATTTCAGCGGAGCGAGCCGTTATGGGTTTTCGCAAGAGTCTTCCGCATCGACTCCCAACAGGACCCGGCCTGGACGCGGCCATGACATCGAAGGCGATATTCTCGTCACTTTGGAAGAAGTCATGCTTGGGGCGATACGGACCATTTCGCTGCAATCGGTGAACCGCCAGACCGGCAAGACAGACACACAGTCGTTTCAAGTGCGTATTCCCCCCGGGGTCACCGATGGGCGGCGAATTCGCGTCCCGGGTCATGGCGAATCGGGTCATGACGGAGCTTCCGCTGGTGATCTTTACTTGAGGGTCCGCCACGCCGCGCATCCGGATTTCTCAAGCCGCGAAGCGGATCTTTTCCGTGAACTCAACATCGCACCGTGGGAAGCCGTTCTGGGTTCCGAAGCGGTCGTACAATCTCTCGATGGGCTGATCAAACTCCGCATCCCCGCTGGGGCAGAGAATGGCCAGCAACTTCGCGTGCGCAGCCGGGGTCTGCCCAAGGGCAAAAGCGGCGGGCGCGGTGATTTCCATGTGGTTCTCAACATCCAATTCCCTACTATTCTGCCTGAGGAAGAACGCGTCCTTTGGGAGAAACTCCGTGACACATCAACCTTTCGCCCACGTCCCGCATGAAACCCGATATTCCCCTACAAGACGAAAGCCGAACGGTCTTCGATCCAGAAACCGAAACCGTGTACTCTCTCGAGGTCGTCGCCGATCTGGCATGTGTGAGTATTCAAACCGTGTTGCATTATCATGAGATTGGCGTGATATCTTCGGCCACGGAAGAGCTGGAATTTAACACCGAGGGTCTGCGCCAACTCCGCCGCATCGAGCACTTGCGCCAGGGTTATGAGTTGAGCGAAAGCGGCTTACGATTGGTTTTGGATCTATTGCATCAGGTCGAGCAGTTGCACCAGGAACTGCGGCAACGGTCCCGGTAGGGTTTTTGCCCATGACGGCATCTTGCCGGTATAGACGGGCTGGTAGATGAATCCGCTGTACAACAATGCGTAGAGGTAGGAAGCCGGAGTTGCAGACTTTCGTGTATGTCCTAACCAGCTCAAAGTCCACCCGGCTCAGGGCCTCGGAGTGACCGCCACTCGGTAAAATTCGCTGGACCTCCCGGAGGGTGCGACCTGCCACGCACGGTCTGCGGCCACGGTGATCCGCACGCTTGGCACCGGTAGCCAAGTACTTAGGTTTGAGGACTCTTCCACCACTAGCGTGGCGAAGTTTTGGGCCGTAATCGACGGGATGAAACGCATCAGGCCGTTAGCCGAAAAAACAAACGGCGAGTCCGCATGGGTCGGTGAAGTGCCGAGCATATATTCGGCTAGATTTGAAAGTCCGTCGCCATCGGGATTGGCGAGGAAGTCGCCAACCTCGGCCGCCCAATCGAGGTAAGGCTGGTCGGGATTGAGGCCAAGAACAGGGCCGAGAATCTCACGGTTGGCAAAGCGGGGGATCGTGCCAACCGTTGCTCGGTTGAGCGCGTCCACCAGGATATCGGCAATAAGGGTCTGGGCCATTGTGGCGGGATGGAAGCCATCCTTGCAAAACATTGGCCGCGGCGTGTTCTCCGGGCTGGGCGGATAGATGAAAGTGGTGCCGTTGAGTTGGAATGGCACTTCATCGAAAATCCGGTCGGTTAGGGAGTCGATCCGCGCCACCGTGGCCCCGCGTGACGCGGCCATCGCTATCAAGGACGCATTCATCGCAGCGATGCGGGTGCGGGCCTGGAGGCGAAGGGTCGGATCGGTGTACTTGCCGGCCACATCCGGCGTGGCGCCGACGTCCGGAGCTGTGGCTAGGATGATTGGCAGGGAAGGTGCGCGGCTTCTAACGAAATCATGGATTGTGGCGAGGTTTGTGACCGATTGGGTGAGCAGAGACGGCGGTTGGAGGGCGCTGTAGATGGCGGTATAGGTGGACTTCAGGTCATTGCCGCCGAGGAAAATGATGACGGCATCGACCTCGGCAAGATTGTTGATAAGGTTGATCTTCGTGGGATAGTGCAGGGCGATGATCGGGTCACTCGATAGGAGGTCGAACGCCGTAGATTGACAGACGCCGACCCAGTCGTTGGTGGTGAAACCGGGGACGCCATAGTTGTATTCGTAGCCGCCATCGCGCAGATCCAACCACGAAAGCAGGGCGGATCGATAGGAACCCAAAGTAAGCCACGCCGCTCGATGGTTAGTGAGAATTTCCGGCCAATTATCTATATTGGCGTTAGTAGGATTGGAATCCGGCGCGCTGAATGGCAATTCGAAGGCGTATTCTTCGGTCATGCTGTCGCCAATCGTCAGCACCCGAAGCGGTGTGGCGTGAAGCGCGGAGAATGCCATTGCGGCGAGCCAACAAGCGAAGATAGAGGGAATCATGAATTTCGCAATTCGAGCATAAGCGGGCTCAACCTGTTGTCCATCTCCCGAGTTACAATTTGCAATCAAGCGGAGGATGCCTCCGCAACCCACAGGTCCCTCGACTGGGCCAAAGGTGCTAGGGGTAACATGGTTGACTGCAGTTTGGGGCTTGGTCATTTTTCGCTTCCACATCTGGTGATTCTCGCGCATCACGCCCCAAGCTCGCAATGGGGTGAACGCCCCAGTCGGTTACGCCAAGAATTTGCCCCAGTTCTAATTTTGACAGCAGTCGGGCCACTGTCGGAAGAGTCAGAGAGAAAATGTGAATCGTGAAGCGCATTGCCTCGGCAATATCTCGGCTTTTGACCTTTGGCACACCATGGGGGAAACACCCCATGGCAAACCAACTGGCAAAAGATGCACAATGGCCCACCATGAATCATCTACTACTCACAGAAGATACATCTAACATAGACAGCAACGATTCCGGTTCGGTGACTCGAGGAATGATTCGGAAACGCGCGATCGAACTCGCCATGATCGATGGCCGATCAGCGCTCGAAGCTTCCAAATCCGATTGGGAACAAGCCAAACAGGAATTTGGCGGACAGGACGGGGATCAAGTGCAAGGGTAATCGCTACCCCAGGAACATAAAGAAATCGATCACTAACATAAAAGCCTCCCCGGAGGAACCGGGGAGGCTTAAAAGCGAATGGTTGGGGATAATGTTAGATTCTAGAACCTGAAGTTGGCACCCATCACGAAGCCGGCCAAGCCGATGTTGCTCGAGCTAAAGGTTGAAAGAGCCCACCATTGACCCTCCACTCCGAGGCGAATGTTGGAGGTGATGCCGCTGAAGCTGAAGTCATACTGCAGGCCGAGGCCCAGCTCGCTGATGGACACCGCAGTATCGCTGCTACTTTCCGGACTGGTGGTGGAAGCATATTTGCCGCTGCCGAAGACCACGGACTCCTTGGCGGTGCCGTAGATCGAGAAGCTGTTGCCCAATGCGCGGGTGGCGTCCACACCAAGCACAATTCCGAGACCTTGGAAATCGTCACGGCTGGCGTAGAACGGCACTGTGGTAGTTCCTGCCACCACGGGATACGGGGAGGTGTTGAAATCGGTGTAACCTTGTTGGCCCACGGCCCAGCGCAGACCCACATATGGGGAAAGTTTCAGAGTGTCGGTCGGTTTGAAGTTTTGGCCAACGACCAAATCGATGTACGACGCACTCATTCTGCCGCTATAGTGGTCCAATTGGCCGGCCGTGATTGCAGTGTGGTCTGTGAGATCGCCGCTATAATCAAAGTAGGTCGCTGTGACGAAGAGCCCGTCGGCGAACTGATAGCCAAGCGAGCCACGACCCGCGAAGGTATAATCGTTTTTATCCCAGCTGCTAGATGAATAGGGGGCTAGCGCCATGGGCTCTATACCTAAGGTCAATCCTTGTTCGGTGTTGTATTGCGATGCGGGGACCGGAGTGGGAGCACCGGCAAAGAGCGGTGATGCGGTCAATAATAGTATCAGGGTGTAATTTTTCATACATTTCAGAAATGCGAAAAATTCTTGAATCCGTCAATCGGAAAATGATTATATATGATTCATGATTGACAATATTCTCGGGATCTGGCGGACCGTGGTGGAATGGGTGACGTCACATGCTGACAATACCTACCGGATAATGCCTAATGCGGTGCGCTGAGGGCGGGTTAACGGCGCTCTGCTCCCGATTCTACAGCCGAGGAGTCCTGAATCCACGCCTCCGGTAGAGGCGGCAGATGCCCGGCGACATGAGAAATTCGGATTTTGAAGAGACAAGATTGCGTCCGGCGGGTTTTTAGGCCACAAGACGTCCCCGCATGAGCCAGCTTTTGATTGAACCCGCCCGTCGCACTGGTTGCGAGGATTTGCCCGCACTCGCCGAAGTTCTGCGGGGCGCGGCCCAACGCCAACGTTCCCCCATCGATGACGTGCTCGATTCCGGCTTGGTCAACGAGGAGAATTACCTGCGGGAATTGGCCGGAGTGCTTCATTTGGAGTGGCTGGCGAGTATTCCGATTGCCGAGGTGCCGCTGCCCTTGCGCGAGGCCTGCGGGCCGCGCATCGCCCTGCGTCACCGCTTGCTGCCGGTGGCCATTGAGGGCGAGGGCGACCAACGCCGCCTCAAGTTGGCCACCTTTGACCCCTTCAATCTGATTGCCCGTCAAGCCGCAGCGCAGGAACTCGCCCTGCCCATCGACTGGTGTATGGCCTCTCGCAAGCGCCTGCATGAGGCGTTGCGCCGTCTCTACGGGGTTGGAGCCGACACTTTCGAGCAAATCCTCGAAGGCCGGGACTTTGACTACGACCACATCGAAGGCGGCGAAGACCAAGCCAATATCATCGACCAAGACGACGACGAGGAGGCCAGCGTGGTCAAGTTCGTCAATCAGATTATCCGCGAGGCTCTCGATCAGCGGGCCACTGACATTCACGTTGAGCCACTGAGTACGAACCTGCGGATCCGCTACCGGATCGACGGCCGCCTGCTGGAGATCGCCGTCCCGGAAAATATCAAGGCCCTGCAAAGTTCGGTCATCGCCCGGCTCAAAATCATGGCCCACCTTGACATCGCCGAGCGTCGCGTGCCTCAAGACGGCCGCATCAACCTCCAGTTTGAAGGCCAAACCATCGACGTGCGTGTCGCCACTGTCCCAACGGTTGAAGGCGAGAGCGTGTCGCTGCGACTCCTCAACCAGGAGCGCTTCAACCTCGACAAGCTGCGAATGGAGCCCTACATCCGACGCAAGATCGAGGCCTTGTTGCACTTGCCCAACGGCATCATCCTGATCACCGGTCCCACCGGTTCGGGCAAAAGCACCAGCCTGTATTCCTTTCTCAGTGAGGTGAACCACCCGGAGCAGCGTATCGTCACCGTCGAGGATCCGGTTGAAAACAAGCTCACCGGCGTAATGCAGATTGCGGTGAAAAGTGAAATCGGGCTTACTTTCGCCACGGCCTTGCGTTCCATCCTTCGCGCCGACCCGAACATCGTGATGATTGGGGAAATACGCGACCTGGAAACTGCAGAAATTGCGATCCGCGCCTCCCTCACGGGGCACCTCGTCTTTTCTACCCTCCATACCAATGACGCCCTCGGCGGCATCAGTCGCTTGATCGACATGGGCGTCGAGCCGTTCTTGGTATCCGCGGCCGTGCGGGCCTTCCTAGCCCAGCGCTTGGTGCGCCGCTTATGCCCGGCCTGCAAGGTTCCCCGGGCGGTGTCCGATGAGGACCGCCGCGAACTGGGTATGCCGATGGACATCACTGGCCAAGCTTACTCGCCCTCCGGCTGCGACCAATGCCGCGGCACCGGTTTCTCCGGCCGCCTCGCCATTTACGAAATGGTCCTGCTTACTCCGCCCATGCAGGACCTCATCGCCCACAGCGCCCAAGCCACCGACGTCCGCGCCCAATCCGTGCGCGATGGCTATATCCCGATGCGCGGCTACGGCTGGCACAAGGTGATGCAGGGTGAAACCACCATCGAGGAGGTGGTTTCCGTCACCTCGTCGGATATCGGCGGTGCCGATTGATTGACCCGGCCGCTTTCGTCCCTTCCTGATTTCCCGCCATGCCGCTGTTCGCCTACAAAGCCCTCAATGCCCAAGGATCCATCACTTCCGGGGAGTTCGACGCTGCCGATCGCAACGAAGCTCTGCGCCTGCTGGATCGGCGCGGCCTCCAACCTGTAAGCCTGCGCGAAAGCGCAACTGCC
>Ga0209697_10003600_pt1 | contig 20820 bp, 21 predicted proteins | sample AliMusrvi5mmetaG_FD_184115 | JGI IMG/M metagenome (GOLD analysis project Ga0209697, IMG submission 184115) | Freshwater lake bacterial and archeal communities from Alinen Mustajarvi, Finland, to study Microbial Dark Matter (Phase II) - Alinen... | ecosystem: Environmental > Aquatic > Freshwater...
CGCTCGGGATCAGGTTGATGATCTTGGTGGCAAAGGGGGTGAAGCGCAGGATGTGCAGCCTGTGGTCCACAAAAACGGTGGCGATGCCTGTGCCAGCCAGCAGATTGCTCATGTCGTTGTTGGCCTGCGACAGGTCCGCCACCTTGGTTTGCAACTCGGCGTTGACCGTGGCCAGCTCCTCGTTGACGGATTGCAGCTCCTCCTTGGAGGTCTCCAGTTCCTCGTTGGTGGACTGGGCCTCCTCGTTCAAGGACTGCATTTCTTCGTTGGAGGATTTCAGCTCCTCGCATGAGGTCTCAAGCTCCTCAATGGTGGACTGGAGATATTCCTCCTTGGCCCGCAGCTCCTGCTTCAGCTCCTCGACAAGCCTGACAGCGTCTATCTCCTGGGCTTCCGGCTCGGAGCTGTCCGTTGGGGCAGCCAAAGGCTGTTCCTTGCCGGGTGCAGGCGCTTGCTCCAGGATGACCATGCACAGGGGCTCTTCCTTGGCCTTGGCAGAACCGGCCGCCACCAGGCAGATGGTCAGATTCACCAGGGTGTGGTGGCCGTTGGTTTTGACGCGCAGGTTCGGGCAGAGCACTACCTCCTTGGTCACCACGGCCTTCCGCAGGGCTATGGTCAATTCGTGCCGGAGTCCTTCACGGGCCGTCTTCAGTATGTTGTTGATTCCAGCTTCTCCCGGTGCCAGTTCCAGGTACATCCCGGTGCGGCCGTGCAGGTAGAAAATGTCGCCGTGGCCATTGACCAGCGCACCACAGGGAACAACCTGCTGCAGAAGGGTCTGCTCGGCCAGTTCGCGCAGCGACCGTTTTGCGGGGAAGGCGGTTTTCCCAGGGGACTGCTGCAACGCCGCATTCATGGCGCTCACAGGTGGCAGAAAGCGGCCCAGGCCTGCGCGCTGCACACTGTGCCGGTCATCTTTGCACTGGAACAGCTTGAACTTGCGGTCCACCACCGCAAACAAGTCCGAAGCCTCGCCCACGTTCTCCGAGGTGCCCAGAAAGAGAAAACCGCTTGGGTGCAGCGCATAGTGGAACAGGGGCATGAGCTTCTTCTGCAAGTCCCCGCTTAAATAGAGCATGAGGTTGCGGCAACTGATGAGGTCGAGCTTGGAAAAGGGTGGGTCCTTGATCATGCTGTGCTCGGAGAATACCAGCATGTCGCGGATGCCCTTGTGGATGCGGTATGCCCCGCCGCCGGGCTCAAGGGTGAAGAACCGCGCCAGCCGTTCCGGCGAGATGTCCGCCGCGATGCTGGCCGGATAGACCCCCGCCCGGGCCGTGGCAATGGCCTGGCTGTCTATGTCCGAGGCGAAGACCTGCACGATGAAGCTTTGTTTCAGATGCTCCTGGCGCTCTGCCAGCAGGATGGCCAGAGAGTAAGCCTCCTCGCCAGTGGAGCAGCCAGCGGACCAGACACGGACCGTGTCGCTGGAGCGCTTGCCTGCAAAGAGCTTGGGGATGACCTCCTCCTCAAGCACGTGGAAGGCTTCCGGGTCGCGGAAGAAATTGGTCACGCCGATGAGCAGGTCGCGGAAGAGCGCTTCCACCTCGGCCGGGGCCTGCTGCGCATACTTGACGTATTCGTCTATGTTTTTGAGCTGATGCACGGCCATGCGCCGCTCAATGCGGCGGTTGATGGTGCCAGCCTTGTACTTTGAAAAGTCATTGCCGGTCTGGGCTCGCAGCAGGATGAAGAGCTTTTTCAGCGCGTTCTCGGTGTTCGCTGCCGGGACAGCGGTGGTTCCTGGGGGCCGAGCGTAAGCGCGCGAGGCATAGGCCATGAGCTGGGTGGGCATCTCGGCTGGCGGCAGCTCAAAGTCCACCAGCCCAGTGCCCAGGGCGCTGCGGGGCATGCCGTCGTACTCGGCGGAGGCGGGATTCTGGGCCATGACCATGCCGCCCCCGGCCTTGATGGCGCGCACACCTAATGTGCCGTCGCTGCCGGTGCCCGAGAGCACAATGCAGATGGCGCGCTCTTGCTGGTCCTGGGCCAGGGAGCGGAAGAAGAAGTCGATGGGCATGCGCTGGCCGCGCGGAGCAATGGGCTCCAGCAACTGCAGCGAGCCGTTCAAGAGGGCCATGTCGCGGCCCGGCGGGATGATATAGGCGCAGTTGGGCTCAACCACCATGCCGTCCTCGACCTCGCTGACCTTCATGCGGGTGTAGCGCTGGATCAGGTCGGTGAGGATGCTCTTGTGGTCCGGCGCCAGGTGCTGCACCAGCACAAAGGCCATGCCTGGATCGACATCGGCGGGCATGCCAGAGAAGAAGGCCTCGAAGGCAGCAAGTCCGCCAGCCGAAGCGCCAATTCCGACTATGGGGAAGGGCACAGGGCTTTCTGGCTGGTGGCCGCCAGAGAATAATTCCGTCTTGGGTGCGGTCCCAGCAGAGTCGATAACTGCCTTTGCAGGCTTGGTGCTTTTCTTCATGGCTCACCTTCGTAGGAATAACTTCACCCGCAAGCGTTCAACCGCGCGGCATGATCTTTTTTTGCGGAGAATGATGACTGATATCCTACTAAAAATTACTACTTTGTTTTCGTGAAGATGTCGAGGGCGACAGGAGCGATTAGAAGACAATGAAGAATAGAAACCGCTGCACCATCGAGCGCGCGCCATTTCCGGCCGGATTGTCTCCCTGCAACACGTCTGGTCAGCCTTCCCGGCTGGCCTTTTCGGCCCCTTGAAGCCTTATGCAGGCCATTTTCGTGTTCACAGGGAGCCCTACGCCTACAAGAACAACGCCCCCACCCTCTTCTCGAGTGGCAGGGGCGTTGAACTTGGTGGCCATCGCTGGTTACTCATCCTGGCAAAGTGTCTCCTTGATCCCGTACCCGATGCTTGCGGCGACGAAGACAAGGGAAGCCGCTGCCCCGACAGCGAGGATCTTGGCTGGGTGCCCAGTGGCGTGGACCATGATCTGCTTGTAGAGTTCGAAGGCGAGGGTGAAAGTATGGTCGCTCATGCCGCGCACCTACTGCCTGACCATGGATAGAATCTGACCGCCAACTCGCTCCAGATGCAGACTTTCTTCCACTTCAAGGGCACCGTCCTGTGCGGCCCTCGTGTACGTGTTCAGCACGTTGAACATGGTCCTGCCCTCTTCCAGAGGCCAAGCCCGTTCTACGGCCTCCGCCATCTTCTTGGTCAGCAGGAACTGGCTGTTCAGGCGGGTAAACGTCTCCTGGGGATTGGCCACTGCCGTCTGGGTCGAAATCATGAACTGGTTCTGGCTCCGGCCAGACTCGGACACCACTTGGCCCAGCAACTCCGGGAACTCGTCCAGGGCTCTGCGGCTGGTGTGTCGGAACCGGGAGGACGCAGCTGCAGCCAAGGCTATGAGCCCATTCGAGCAGATAAGCCTGTAGAAGTAGGCTTCCAGGCAGAAGGCCAAGGTGCCGACCTCGCTGTTGCCCAGGCTTACTCCAGGGACGATGCGGTCTCTGGGAGCCACGGAAAAGGTGGAGTCATAGTGCGGCACCTTGACCAGCATCAGGGACTCGTCGAGCGAGAACTGGACTTCCTGGGTGGGCGCAATCCCGTGCTCAAGCATGGCGTACAGAACTTCAATGTGGTCGATGGCTGTGTAGCGGTCCGTGAAGACGGCACGGAGCCCATCACCAGAGAACCGGCAGAACAGAGTCTCCCGGCCCTTGGCTTCCTCCCGAACCCAGTGATTCAGGTTGTGCGCTTGAAGTTCAGTCGGACAGCGCTCCAGATAAGTCATCGGGATTCGCAGCTTGTTGGCCACCAGTCTCTGGGCGGACGGAAGCACGGCAACTTCCTTGCCGCTGATCCTGGCAGTGCCCAGGCTCTCGAACTCGATGTCCGACACAGGGATAACCTCGTCACGGTTGCCCCGGCTCTGCATGTGCACACGGCCAACAAGGGCCTCAAGGGTCGTTGTGCCTCTCATGGGCTTTCTCCTTTTGTTCGGGTGTCAGAAACGACAAAGCCCCTCGCGGTTGATGGACCGGGAGGGGCAGCATGGGGAGCAGGGTCTGGGAGTGGGCGGGTCTACCAGGCTTCGCAGGCCTGGCGGTAGGCACAGTCGGAACAGAGCCAGCCTCGTGTCGGCACGAAGATGCGAGCGTCGATGCCAGCCAAGGCGGCCACAGCTATCTTGGCGAACCTGCGGCGGTCCTTGGCAGTTCTCACCGAGTCGTAGCGCTCGAACTTGGGAGTCTTGAGCTTCCGCAGGACGTCCATCCTGCAATGAGTGTTCGAGAGGGCTGGAGCGTGCCCACCGGCGGTGATCAGGTAGCTGTAAGCGGTCAACTGGAGGTCGTCGTCCACGGCGGACTGGCTCTTCTGCTGGGCGGCGGTCTTGTGGTCCACAACGATCAAGTTGCCCTGGCCATCTCGCAGGAGCAGGTCGATGACGCCGACCAACTGGTACTCGGTGGCCTTGGAGTCGCTGGAGTACAGAGGCGCAGAGAGAGGCAGTTCCACAGCCAAGACCTCAGCCCCGCCCAGGTCAACCTCTTCATGGAACGTCTTGAGCATGTTCCTGCCCATGGTGATGGCCGATGTCAGATCCGGTGTTTCCTTCTTGAATATCACTGGGACGTCCGTGGCCTGGATCTCTCCGGTCAGCTGCTCGGAAAAGAGGTCCTCCAGGATGTCCAGGGGCTCAGTGATGCCCTTTTGCTTGCCAAGGTAGTAGCGCTCGAGCGAGGCGTGGATCGCCTTGCCGAAGGGTAGGGAGATGGAAAGGCGCTCGGGAGGACGGCGTTCGACGTACGCGAACTTGTAGCGAAGCCCGCAGCTCAGGTAGCTGAAGATCTGCCCGTGGCTGACGTGCAGCAAATTCTGAAGCTCAGCGAGGGCTGCGTTCAATGGACACCTCCGACGGTTTGGCGTTCAGGCTGCTGCTTCGCCTGGGACGGCACTGCTGCCTCCATGCTGTTGAACTCTTCGATCATGAGACTTGCCTCTGACCTGGTCACATGGTCCAGGACCACGCCAAAGCGCTCGATGCACAGGGCGTCCACTTCGCGGCGGGTCAGGCCATGGCCACGGGACAGGGTCAGGAGATAGGAGTGCTGCTTGGAAGAGAGCCTGCCAGGGCTAGGTGCAGGGGTGGTGGTGGACGGTGCAGGAACATAGTCAGGACTGGGGGCGGGCTGAGTTCTGGGCTCGGTCTTCTCGCCGTAAAGATGGAGCCCAACGCCGAAGAGGGTGGCGCACTTCTTAATGCAGTCGGTGACGCATTTCTTGTAGTCATCCCCGATGGATACAGCGGCCTTTGTCTGCTTGTTCCTTGTGATAGCTGTGCTGCCAAACTGCATCTTCACGACGTTCTCGGCAGTGAGCTTTCCGAGCACACATATTTCGTCATTGGCCTCGTCGATGCCATACTCCGTCACCTCGAAGGACCACTCACCTCCGAATGACTCGTTAAGCCTGGAAATTACTGTGTGCCCCTCCAGATAGGAGATGAGCTTGCCATGGTTGCCCTCACGCTGCTTGATCTCGGAATCTAAAAACTGCTTCTCGAGCAATTCTCTGTTCATGGTTCTTGCCCTCCGTGCGGATTGACGGTTGCACAAAGAAGAAACCGCCTGACACCACAAGGCATCAGGCGGTTATGAGACATCGTGCGTAGAATCTGATTCTACTTTCTTATAACAAATGCAGCATCATTTTTTGATAAAATCAAATTGAATCAGCTGTGTATGGCATCGCGCTAGTTGTAGTCCCTGGCGTCCTCCTCTTCTTCATCATGGTCGTCGATCTCGTAAAAGAACGCGACGTTCTTGACTCCATCGACACCGTACCGCCAGATAAATCCATACTGCGCGCAATGTTCGCCAGACTCAGGGATCATGAGGACATGAGCTTCCTGGAGGGTCGCAATATCTTCATCTGAGAAATTCTTTGACAGGTAATCAGCTGACTCTGTGTGCATCTCCTCGAACTCATAAGGGTTAAGGATAGAGCCTACCTCTCTGTCCATCAAATTGAATCTTGCCTGCTTCATGGTAAGCAAAAGCTCATGAGCCACCTGGATGTTGTCAATCTTGGAAATATACATATTGCAGACTCCTGACTATTGTCTCAGTTAGAGTAAACCCCGTTGCCCAACTTGGGCAAGAATTCCATCAACGACTTGACCTGCAATGATTCTTCTCGTGCGACTGAACAGTACCTCCCGTGCTTGAGCGCGTTTGTGTTGCCAGGCTGAGCGCCTGATCCATGTGCTCCTCCGTGCATCCGGCAGCGGACCTTGTCGGTCACTGGCGGATTTCGGCAGGGCTTGCCACTTCTTGTCCTTGCCCCGCATGAACTTCGCGGAGCATCGTCACCAAATCCTTGCACGGGCTCGTTTTGGCGCTTCATATGCCGCCCCCGCCCGTCTGCACCTGGCCCATGATCGCCATCTGCTCGACGTGAATGTGTTCCACCACAATGTGCTGCTGGGGCTGTGACTGGCGTCTGTGAGAATCGATAGCCTTCACGTGAGCCAGGAACTGCCGGAAGAGCTTGTCCGAGAGGTTCATCCGGACGTCAGAGAGTCCGGACAGGTTGGTCGAGCCCGAGCGACCAAGCAGGCTCATGGCGTTTTGAAACAAAGCGCCAGCTGCGCATGCCATCATCGATTCCAGGCCGTCCTTCGGGCCGATAGCCCCAAGGACAGCGAGGAGATCGTTGGCCGCTGATACCTTGCCGTCCTCCCTGGAGGGCAACGCCCGGATGCCCGTGTTGAGGAGGGACAGGGCATGGGCCTGGTCCGTGTCGCCCATCAGCGAGGACAGGTCCTCCATGAACTCGGCGTGCGACCCCGCCGGAGCCATGGAATCGCCGTCCTTGACCAGCTTGGGAACGCGTGGTGGCTGCGACGGAAGTGAGATGTTGTTATGCATACTGACCGGCTCCAATGTATAATAAACTTGACATGTACATGCTTACGCAACGTTTTTGTTTCGTTGGATGCTTAGTTATGATCTTGTTCTCTTTAGCAGTATGCGTTGAGCGTATAACAAATAATGGTTCCTGGAGAGAAAGAAGTTCAGTGCTGGCGACAAGAATATGAAATTTTTTCTTATCCAAGCGCTCATGCTTTGTCGTTGCTACGTAATAGTTGGGCAGCTTTGCCACCCATGCACTCTATGGTGCGGTGCCTTCACTGTGCCTGAGAACCTGTTGCGACCGGGGAGTTGCTCCGCTGGTGGCTAGGTTCCCGATCAGCCCTGACAATGTTCCCGTGGCCTGCCTTTAGCGGACCGAGGAGCACGTGCAGGTGGAGGGCATAGTTGGTCTGTGCTCAGCCAGCAGGTTTCAACGCTGCTTTCGGGGTGTTCCAACACTTGGCTCGGCAATAAACCTTGTTGTCTGCGGACGGGGTAAACGGGTTGCCGCACCCCAGGCAGAGACGGACAGGGAGGCCAGAGCCCGTGCTCATGGCTTCGGCTACATTGTTAAGGATCTCGACGGAGGCAGGCTGCTCAGGGTGGAGACCCTGGTCAATCGGAGCCGTCAAGACTTCCTGGCGAATACCAGTAGGATGAACTGAATGATTCAGGTCCTGCGTGGCCCTCAACATCTCCATCGGGGTAATGGCGGGAGTGGCGGGAGTGGCGCGACTTTCTACATTATCCAGGAAGGCATACTGAACCGGCACACCCTTCTGCTTGCGTCTGGCCTTCAGGATTTCCATCATGCTAGAGGCGCGAGTGGCGTTAGTGGCGCGACTTTCTACATTATCGCGGGTGACAGTATCTATCATGCGGGGCTACATGGAGAAGCGACGGGTGCTATTACCCATGGGGACATCCTCCGGGATAATCTCCAAACACGCGCCACTCCCGCCACTGATGCCACCTTCAAACATGGCGTGCTTCGTGAGCCTGAACCCCCACAGTACTCGTGTGCCGTTAGTTCCTTTCCCCTTTTCGGCCCCGAGTCTACACATGCGGTCGGTGAAGTTCTTCTGATTCAGCGTCCTGCGGATGCCTACGTCCTGCGCCCAAGCCATGTAGAGCCGGTAAACGTCCGACGAAGTCTCCTTGTGCCCAGTGGCAGCAACGCAGCAGTCCTCAACAAACTGAGCAGCCTGGTCTGCCTCGATCCTCCACTCCGCCTTGGCAGCTTCGCACGAAGGAGGCGTAGTGAATTCATTCCGCTCAAACACACCCACCATGGCCTCGAGCGCCAGGTTCAAAATCCCTGGAAGTTCTGCCCGCAACTTGTCCTTGAGCTTCTTGTCCTGCTCTGCCGCACTGAAGGTACGGTTGAAGGGCAGGATGATGGCCCGCCGGAACATCCCTTCTGAGAAGTCCCGCGTGTGCGGCATGTGGTTGGTGCCGAACCAGCAGGTGCAGATCGGGTAGAAGTCGAAGGGCGGCTTGAGTTTGTGCTCTGCCGTAGTCCTTTCTCCCGACACCATGGCCTTCAACTGGGCGTCTGCGATTTCGGCTCCCTCGGCGATCTCTGTCACTAGGTTCACCAGCTTTCCGTGAAGATGCGCCCGCTGGAACCTGTTCTCGAACTGGCTGGGCTGGACAGCGGCTGTGTTCGTGGATCCGACCAACCCAGCTAGCGTATCCATGAGCACGCTCTTCCCGTTGGCACCAGAGCCAATCAACAGAATGAACTTCTCGAACTCGCAGGTGGACATCGTCGAGTAGCCGAAGGCCTCGTAGACCAGCACCATCTTGTCTTCCCGGTCATGGTCATCCCGGAAGACCTCATTAAGGAACTCCTCGAACCTGGGGGCCTTCGCCTTGGGATCGTACTCCACCGGGATCTGCGTGGTCCGGAAGCTCTCCCGATGGTGCGGGCGGAGTTCGAACTCGCTACCGGTCCAATGGAGTTCGCCGTTCAGACAGTTGATGGCACGCTGATCCCGGTCAAACTCATGGTCAGGCCGGTAGACCTCGTTCTGCACCAACGACATCACGTCGCGGACAAAGCCTCCCGTAAGCTTCTTGCTTTCCGCTTCACGGCGCTGGACGACCTGCCTGATCTCGATGTCTTCAATACGGCACCAGACACCGTATCCGCGCCAGCGCCAGAATGAACCCTTTGTGTAGATCAGGTTTCTGCGATCCATGGTATTCAGAGCGTGCAACGCCGCGACGTAATGGGGAGTCTTTGCCTGGCCGGGCTCTTCCTTTTTGGCCTCAGGCTCGACCAGCGCCAACTCATCACCAGCGGTATTGCCCTCGGCAGCGACCGCCTCGGGTTCAGATCCAATCCGCTGGAACTCAGCGTCAATGACCACGGGTGTGGTGTCCACCTGGTCCGGCTTCACCTCCACCTTTGCTGAAGGCTTGGCCCCAATGCCGAAGCGCTCGTTGGCGATGACCATGAACTTCTCGGGGGTGACCATGTTGCCCTTCACCCACTCTCCGAGCTTGTCAGTGTCCCAAACCTCGGCTTCGGCGTCCGCCAAGTCCCAGCCCTGCTTCACATCTGCGGGGGGCACGATGATTATCACGGATGCAGCGCCGACGGCCTTGAGCAGTTCCGCCAGTGCAAGTGCAGCCTTGAAGCCTGGCTCATCCGCGTCTGGCGAGATGGCCATGTGCCTGCCAGACAACGGTGAGAGGTCCACTTTGCCCACGGCGTTGGAACCCCCTGGCCAAGTCATGCAGATGGCGTCAGAACCAAAGAGCCGTGAAGCTGCATCTGCCGTCTTCTCGCCCTCAACCAGGAGGACGGCGGTCTCGACGTTGGCTTTGGCCAGCTTGTCCAGCCCGTAAAGGGGACGGGGTTCCGGGAAGCCCTGAAAGCGCCATTCTGTCTTCCCCGTGGCACTGCGGCAGTAGGTAAACGGCTTGACAGCTTTTTCGCCGTCCGGGAAGTCGAAGCGGGTCGCGTAGCCAAAGACCTTGCTGTCAGCGTTGAGGTACTGCCACACAGCACTCGGCTTGCCATTCTGATTCTGCGAGAAGGACGGAGCCGGAGCATCATCCGGCACTGGCATAATCGCCACCCACTCTGGGCGCTTGGATTCGCCCTGCCTCGCCTTTTGGTGGGCCTTGAACCGAGCAACATTCTGGCTACTGCCACCCGAGAGACCGAGTTCCTCAGCAAGCGCACCCTTCGCCTCGCCCATCTTCATGTCATGGACTGCGGCATAGAGGCTTACGAGGTCGCCCCCTTTGTCGCCAGTGGCGAAGTCGCACCACTTGCCCGTTTCAGTGTTGACACTGAGCGACTTACCGGGGCCTCCCGTGAGATCCCCGCACACGTACTCACGGCCGTTGAGACGACCACCAGGCAACAGGGACTCCAGCAGACCAAGGCCGCGTGCCTGGGCAGCAGCATTCACATCGTCAAAGCTAGGAGAGGTTGCCATGGGGCACCTCCTTCGCATCTTTTCCTCTAGACTGTAGCAAGTTACCTTCTTCACCAGGACGGTCCAGGGCCAGAAATGAGTTGACCCATGCGGAGCGCCATGGTACTAATTCAGTTAGCAATTATTCGTATTCTGCCTTTGACAATGTGGCGGCTCGGGTGTTGACGCACCAGGGCCGCTCGCCTTTTTGAGGAAGGCGACTTTTGCACGCTAAAAGTGCTGTAGATGCGCTATTCAGTTGTCAAAGAACGGTCTTGAAAGTCTCTGGCGAAATCAGAACTCTTACGCTGGCGAAGTTCCCCTGAGGACCAACAGCGTTTGCCTCCTGGTCTGGGCAGGGGTCACAACCACCACCCTCCAGGTCATCAGCACCGGGCATTGCCTGCTGTCAGGGTTCTTTTTAGGGTTCTCCATGAGGCTAGCTTCTCGCCACAGACTGGCCAGCACGGGTGCGCATCCACGCCACGAAATCGGCGCGAGTGTAGCCGACCTTCCGGCCAACCTTGATCATGCGCGGCCCCTGGCCTAGGCAATCAAGGTTTGCAAGGCGTCCGGCGGAGATCAGGCCGCCTGTGAGCCTCGGGACTTCAACACGGGAGAGGATGGGGGGGAGGGTGAGCTCAAGCTCGGCGTAGACGTCAACTTCCATAAGGTTCCTTCGACCCGAAAGTTCACGCGGACTATCCGCATGAATTCATCCGTGATCTAGGAACCACCATGCCACGCCAATTAATTTGGTAGCAATGTGGGCAACTGTGGGCAAATGGGTGGGCAATGGGGGCAAATGGGTGGGCAATGGGGCAAATGTTATTTTTTCCCGCGCAACCTCTGGCCTTGAGATTTCGCAGCCTCGCGACTGACAATAGCTCCAGGTCTCGCAGGTAGGAGTCTGCCTAGCTCCACGTGTGACAGCTGCCCGGGAAACACCTTGTCGACCTCTGCGGCCAACTTCTTTTTATCCATGATGCCTTGTGCCCTGAGGTCCTCAACCAGGGACTCAGGTGTGGGTGGGGCTCCACAGTTGCCTCCCGCCGCACCTTCTGCCGGATCTTTGGGAATTGTAGCACCCTGACCAGCCGATTCCCCAGCAGTAACCTTGTCTGCATCTGGTAGCTGCTCCGCAGGATTCTTTAACACCCTGGAATCACCGCCCCCTGAGCCGGTCTGCTGAACTCCTAATCGCTCTAGCCCTGTTTCCGCAATTTTACGCCATTTAAATTCCGGGTGTTCTGCTTGAAGACGTTCCACGTCCTCCATATTAAAAACCATGCATTTTACGTTACGTATACTCCTCGCCCTGAAATCCTGCAAATCAATATTCGATCCGCAGACTGAGAACTCCTGGCCGTCAGGGTCTACAACTCTCTTGCTAAATCGGTAGGGCTGGAGTTGCGAGGAAACGGCCAAATCCCTTACTTCACCAAACGTGATACCAGGCCAGAGGGCCAGGAGATCCATGACGTTAATAATGTCGCGTAATCGGACAAACTTTTCTCGCATGCAATAGCCTCATTTTCTGCTGCTGGCTGGCTGAGACTTGGGCCTTGGCAACTACCACCGCAGATTTCAGTCCTCTCGTCTTAACCGCTCTCGTTCAGACAGCATTGCCAGTAGCCCAACTTGTTGCTTGCTAAAAAACAGCAATAAACTGCTAAAGCGATTGGAAAAAGCGTTGTGGTCGGCCGGGCTGCATGGTGCTGACCGACATTAACAGCACCGCCGGGCTCGGCACAATCTGCCAGCCTTTGCTGCCGTTCCGCCTAATTCACGTGCTGCAATACCTCAGCCACCCACTGGTTAAGCGACTTGCCGTGGGCCTCGGCCTGCATCGCCGCGCGTGCGTGAACCTCTGGAGGGATGCGCAGCATCACCTTGCCAGAATATGGCCGTTGTGGCTTGATCCCTTCACGTTCGCAGGTTTCGAGGTAGTCATCGACGGCCTCTTCGAAGGCCGCACGCAGTTCCGCCACGGAGTCGCCGTGGAAGGTGACGATGTCGCGGATGCCAGCCACGCGACCGATGAAGCAGCCGTCCTCGTCGCTAAACTCAATCCGGGCGCTGTAGCCCTTGTAAGTCATGGTGCTCATGGCTTCACTCCTAGTTCTGCCAGAAATTCCCTCGCAGCCTTCACCTGGTAAGGCTTGGCCTCCTTCTCAGGGTGGGGCCGGTGAAAGGTGGCAACCAGCGCCCCCGCCACAAAGCGGACACGCGAACCACGCCCCTCTACAACCTTTGCTCCTGCGGCGATAAGCAGACTCTCGATGTCTGCCCAGGCCAGGCGAGTTGAGGGCGTGGCTGAGAAAACCGCCACCAGGGTTTTTCTGTGCTTGCTGTTCATAGAATGTCGCTAGCAGATTGTGATATCAATGTCTACCAAGTTCAGCCTGAACCTTCGCTCCGCAGCGAAACGAGAACACCTCCACCTACGCGGTGTGCCGAACGCCATGCTTCATACCTTTTACGGCAGACAAACTGGTCCCGGACTCCACCTCGTCATTCACTCACTTTAACTGAAACAATGGGGAGAGGATGGGGAGAGAATGACGTCACAACAAAAAAACAAAGGGCCTGCGGCAGACCAATTCTGCACAACAAGCCCTTGATTTTAATATGGTACCGGGAGGGGGAATCGAACCCCCAAGGCGTTGCCACCGGTGGATTTTGAGTCCACTGCGTCTACCAATTCCGCCATCCCGGCACGAGACGGAATTCATAGGAGAACCGACCTCTGGTGTCAAGATGCATGACTTGCCAGCCAGAGGCCCCCATGCTAGCCATCGCGCTTCCGATTCACCCTGCAACCATGGAGAGACAATGGTCCTGCCCACTGGCGCGCTCGTCAACGCCGCCGCCATCATCCTCGGCAGCGGGCTGGGCATGGCCCTGCACGGCCGCTTTGCCGAGCGCTACCGGCGCATCGTGTTCCAGGGATTGGGCCTGTGCGTGCTGTTGATCGGCCTGCAAATGGCCTTGACCGGAAAAAACGCGCTCATCCTCATCTTCAGCATCCTCCTTGGCGGCCTGTTGGGTGAAGCCTTGCGCCTGGACCACATGTTCGAACTTCTGGGCGAACGCGCCAAGGCCGCCCTGCACTCCAAGAATCCGGCCTTCACCGAGGGCTTGATCACCGCCTCGCTCATCTTCTGCATCGGGGCCATGGCCATCGTGGGCTCCTTTGACGAGGGCATCCGGGGTGATGCAACGGTTTTGTACACCAAAAGCATCCTGGACGGCTTCGCCTCCATCGCCCTGGCCTCCACCTACGGCTCCGGGGTGCTCTTCTCCTTCATTCCGGTGCTGCTGTACCAGGGCGGCCTGACCGTGTTCGCCGGGGTCTTCCAGGAACATTTCCCGCCGCTGGTCATCAGCCAGCTCACGGCCACCGGCGGCCTGCTCATCCTGGGCATCGGGCTGACCCTGCTGGACATCAAACGCATCAACCTCTCCAACCTGTTGCCATCCCTGCTGGTGGTCGTGGTTCTGAGCCTTGTCTTCGGCTGATTTCCATCCGTCATTTTTTATCGCAAGTAATACCTAACTATTCCAAAGTTCTTGACCGGCCAACTGGAAGAACGTAGAAAAACACTGCAAGCTCTTGGCATGTCGCCAACAGGCACACCTCACCCGTTTGAACCAAACATGGACCAGGAATTTCAGGAAGTTACCCGCCTGGCTGTGATCACGCTCAAGGAGACCCCGCGCATGGATGTGGAACTGGCAAAGCCATTTGTCAAGGCAGCCATTGATGTCATCGGCACCATGGCCTTCATAATTCCCAGGCCAAGCAAACCCTTTGTGAAGAAGAACTCCATCGCCACCGGCGACGTCACCGGGCTCGTCGGCCTCACAGGCGACGGCAAGCGCGGCAGCGTCTCCATCTCCTTCAGCAAGCAGTGCGCCGTGGCCATGGTCAAGAACATGCTGGGCGACGACATCCAGGATATCGTCAAGGACGTGAAGGACGCCGTGGGCGAGATCACCAACATGATCTCCGGGCAGGCCCGGGCGGGACTATCTGAAAAAGGCCTGGTGTTCCAGGGCTCCACCCCGACAGTCATCATGGGCGACAACCACAGCATCTCGCACATGGCCAAGTCTCCGATCATGGCCATCCCCTTTGAGACCGACGAGGGCAACTTCACCATCGAGTTCTGCTTCGAATAGCCATGGCGGCAGCTCGATCGTGCCTTGATCCACGGTAAAGGGGGTTTGATGAGCAGACTTGACGGGTTCAACGACAAAGACTTCCTCGAACAGGTGACCATCCTGGACGAAATCTACAGCAGCAGGGATTCGGCCTATTTGCCGGGCCTGCTGGACCTTTTCGAGAAGCCCACGGGCGACACGGGCGTGGACTACATGGTGGTCAACGCCCTGAACGCAGTGCTCGGCGCCAATGAGGACGCCGTCATCAACGGCCTGCGCAGCCAGAACCCGGCCTTCCGCACCCTGTGCATCCGCACCGCCGGTGAATACGCCTTCCCGGACGCCGCCGAGCCCCTGGCCGAGATGGCCGAGGAGGAGACCGACGTCGACCGGCTGGTCGAGATCCTGGCCGCCCTGGCCAAGATCCACCCTGCGGACGGGGCAGGCGTCTTCCGCGCCTTTCTTGGACACGACGATCCCATGCTGGCCGCCCTGGCCATGGAAATGGCCGGAGCCTACGCCGATCCCCAGGCCGTGGTCTTCCTCAAGGCCGCCGTGGAAGCCACGGACGCCGACCGCACCTATGAGCACTGCGACATCACCACCTGGAAGGCCATCGACGCCATGGCGGCCATGGCCACCCCGGAGACCATCGCCTTTCTCGCCGCCAACGTGCACCACAAGAACCCCACGGCGCGACGGATCATCACCGACGCCCTGGTGCGCCTGAGCGAGCCCGCCATAGCCCACCTGGAGCCCTTCTATGACCAGGGCGACGAGGACCAGCGCATCCTGGCCTGCAACATCGTGGGCTTCATCGGTTCGCGCAAGGGCGTGGACGGCCTGGTGCGGGGCTTTGACAACGGCTGTTTCAACGAGCCCAACGTGCGCTACGCGGCCTTTGAGGCCCTGGGCCGCATTGGCACCCTGAAGGGGCTGGTCTGCCTGGTGGACGGGCTCATGGAGACCGACGAGCTCATCCTCATGTCCGTGGTCACCGGCCTGGAGCGCCATGCCGCGCCCGGCATCCTCAAGACCATCTCCGAGCGCATCGCTGCGGGCGACGAACGCAGCTCGCGCATCAGCCACGCGGTCATCGCCTCGCGCGCCCTGCGCCTGTTCGAGGAGCTCTACAAGGACGAGACCGTGGGCGCCGCTCTGCTGGTGGAGCTGCGGAAATCTCATGACCCCGAGATCCTGGCCGACTTCGCCGCCCGCCTGAACCTCATCGGCACGGACCGCGCCAAAGCCGACGCCCAGAGCCTGCCCAAGCCCATCGCCGCCACGCGCAAGGCCCTGGCTGCGGACGACTCCAAGTCCATGCTGGCGCTCTACCGCAGCATCCTGACCGACCTGGGCTTTGAGCCGCTCATGGCCGCCAACGGCCAGGAGGCGTACGCCTTTGTCGAGGCCGGGGAATTCGCCGATGTGGTCATCACGGACATGAACATGCCGGTCATGGACGGCATGGAGTTGGTGGGCAAGCTGCGCGGGTCCCTGGGCTACGAGGAGGTGCCTATCCTCATGGTCACTACCGAGTCCGAGGCCTCCCAGCGCGACATGGCCACCAAGAGCGGGGTCACCTCGTTTTTGACCAAGCCCTTCAAGCCCGAAGACCTCAAGGACAAGCTTCTGGAGATGCTGGGCGGCTAGCGGCGCGCAGCAAAAACTCCACGCCCAGCGCCACCACCCGGCGGTCGTAGAGCATCCCCACGTGGCTCACGGGGGGCGCGCAGACCTCTGCCCAGCCCAAGGCCAAAAGCTCCGGCCGGAGCCGTACGCTGGACAGCGGCAGCACTATGTTGTCCATGGGCGTGTAGATGCTGAGCCGGGGCACGCCCGGCCCCAGCGCATCCACGCCCAGGGGCCCGTTCACGCAACGCACGATGCTGCCGTTCGGGGCCAGCCCCCGCGCCAGCCGCCCCAACGCGAACCTCGGAGCCAACGCGCTGCCGCCATGGGGCGCGCAGATGAGCAGCACGCCCGCCACACGCCCTTTGAGCCGCGCATCGGCCAAGGCCGCGCGCGTCACCATGCCGCCCAGGCTCAGGCCCACCAGCAGCGCCTTGCCCGTGGGCGAGGCCGCAGCAGCAGCCAGGGCCTCCTGCACCAGCCCCTCGACAATGGCCTCAAAGGGCTTAAAAAAACTCGGATAGGCATAGGTGCGCACATCGGCGAACCCGGCCCGGCGCAGCCGCCGCCGGTACAGGAACCAGGCCGAGGCGTTGTGGTACAGGCCGTGGGTCAGGACCACCGGAGGCAAGCCGGGCCCGCAGGGTCGCGGTCGGGGCTGCGGCAGCCAGCCCAGCGGGTAGGCCAGGATCACCAGGGCGATGCTCCACACGGAGTTCACGGCCGCGCGCAACAGGGGCCAGAACAGGCTGCCGCCGCACAGCTCGCAAGCGCGCTGCAGCAGCCCCGCTCGGGCGTTCATGCGCAGGTACAGCCCGTAGCTCAGCAGGGGCACGCCCAAAACAAGGGCGGTGAAGATGAGGAGTAGAATCATTGCGCGCTCCCGGCCAGGGCTTGCCTGCCTGGCCCCGGTCCGTGTACCATGAGGAAAACCGCCTGTCATCACGAGGGATATATGGAACCGCCCCAGGCCCAGGACACCGTGTCCGTGGACGACTTCTTCCGCATCGACATCCGCGTGGGCACGGTGCTGCGCGCAGAAAGCTTTCCCGAGGCCAGGAAACCGGCCTACAAGCTCTGGATCGACTTCGGCCCGCTTGGCGTGCGCCAGACAAGCGCGCAGATCACCCAACTCTACCGGCCCGAAGAGCTCGTGGGCAGGCAGGTGGCGGCTGTGGTGAACTTTCCGCCGCGCAAGGTGGCGGGCTTCCGCTCCGAGGTTCTGGTGCTCGGCGCGGCGACCCAGAACGGCTCAATCACCCTGCTGGCCCCGGATGCCTATGCGCCCGACGGCGAGCGCATCCACTAGCGAGCGTATGCCTGATGCCGACCCCTCTGCCCTGCCCCGCGCCCATTCTCTGCCCCGCTCCAATCCTCTGCCTCGACATCGGCTCCGGCACCCAGGACGTGCTCCTGTACTCCCCGGACCGCGAGGTGGAGAACTGCCCCAAGCTGGTGCTGCCCGCGCCCGCGCGCGTGCTGGCCGAGCGCATCCGCGAGCTCACGGCCCGGGGCCGGGCTCTGCACCTTTACGGCCACAACATGGGCGGGGGCTTCGGGGGGTCTGTGCGCGCGCACCTGGCGGCGAATCTGCCCGTCTCCTGCACCGAGTCCGCAGCCTATTCCCTGGCCGACGACCTGGACGGCCTGCGCGCCCAGGGCTACACCATCACGCCAGACTGCCCGGACGGGGCCGAGGCCCTGTTCTGCGCCGATTTCGATCCGGCCTTCTGGCGCGCGGCCTTGGCCGCCCTGGGCCTGCCCTGGCCCGGCCTGGTCACGGCCTGCGTCCAGGACCACGGCTTCCACCCCGGCCAGAGCAACCGGCGCGGCCGCTTCGTGCTCTGGGAGCGCCTGCTGGTGGAGGCCCAGGGCCAGCCCGGCAGCCTGCTCTTCGACGTTGTCCCGCCGGAGTTCACGCGCCTTCAGGAACTGCAACGCTCCATCGGCGGCGGCCCCGTGGCCGACACGGGCGCAGCGGCAGTGCTGGGGGCGTTGTTCGAGCCCGCCGTGCGGCAGCGGGCCGAAGCCCAGGGCCTGACCCTGGTCAACGTCGGCAACAGCCACACCGTGGCCTTTCTGCTGTTCCAGGGCCGCATCTGGGGCGTGTACGAGCACCACACCGGCCTGCTGGACAGGGAGCGGCTGTGGTCGCAGCTTGCGCGCTTCCGCAGGGGCGAATTGGGCTTTGAGGAGATCTTTGACGACCGGGGGCACGGGACCATGCGCCTGGACCTGCCCGAGGCGGCCCAAGGCTTTGCTCCCACGCTGGTGCTCGGCCCGCGCCGCAGGCTGCTGGCTGGATTCGACGTGGAGTTCCCGGCGCCCGGCGGAGACATGATGCTCACCGGCGCCTTTGGGCTGGTGGAAGGGCTGCGCCTTGGCGGGCGGCTTTCCTGCCGATCCTAGACGTTCCTAGCGCCGGAAGAAACTGCGCTCGAAAAGTTCCAGGATGGCGCGCCTGCCTTTCTCGTTGAGTTCGCGGGTGCCGGTGCCGGTGAAGGCCTCGCGGGTGATGCTCGGGCCGCGCGCCGGCGCCCAGCGTGACTGCTCCCAGCGGAACCAGTCGCCCTGGACCTGGTCAAACACGAACAGCGGCTTGTTGCAGATCTTGGCAAACTCCGCCCCCCAGCCTGTTCCACCCTTGACCGTGTTGTCGGGCAGAATCTCACCCACCACGAAGACCTCCTTGCCAGAGGCCACCTGCCAGCAGATGCTCTGCAACAGGCTGCGGAAGCTCGACTCATCCGTGTGGCTGGGGTAGCTGCGTCCCATGAGCCGCGAAACGTACTGCACGCTGACGTCGCGCAGGCCCAGATCCTCGGAGGAGAGTTCGCGCAGGCCACGGCTGCGCTGGGGTTCATACCCGGCAAAGGTGAAGGTGACCTCCTGAACGCCATAGGCCTCGGCTGCGGCGCCAAAGGCCGACTCGGAGCCCTGGGCTCCACCGCTGAACAAGGTGGCGGTAGAAGGATCGAGCATGGTGAACGACTCCTCGAATGGCTGTGGGAAGGGCTAGCCAGTGATGGGCGCTTCGGCGCACTGCCCTGCTGGGGACTCTTTCGGCAGACGCAGGAAAAAGACGGTGCCGTCCAACTCGGTGGAGCGGAAGCCAACGCTGCCGCCCAGGTAGCGTTCCGCAAGCAGAAGCATGCTGTACGTGCCCATGCCGCGACCGGAACCCTTGGTGCTGAATGTCCGGCGAAAGATGTTGTCCTGCAAGTGCTGCGGGATAAGCCCCGGATTGTGCACGGAAAACACGACCTGCTCGCCCTCTTCCCGGCATGAGGCAAGGGCCGTGCCGCCAAGGGGCAAGGTCTCCAGGGCGTTTTTGAGCATGTTGCCCAGCACACGCAGCACCAGACGAGCGTCGGTGTTGATTCCAACACCAATGCTCGTCTGGTCCAGGGCAATAATTCGGCCATGGGCCACGGGCGAGTGCTCGTAGAAACCGCGAAGCTTGCGCAAGATATCCTGTGTGTCGACCGTCTTGACGATGACTGTGAGCTCGTTGGTTTCCGCCGCGACGAGGTCGCGCTGGGACAAGACCTCCTCCACGAGACTTTCCGTCGCGTTGAGCAGGATGGAAAATTCGCCCTTGACCGAGTCCGGCACGATCTGGCCGAGCATCTCTGTCAACCCTCTGATGCCGCCGGCAAGATTGAGCACATCATGAAAGAATATGCGCTCCATGCTGCGTCGGCGGGACTCGTGGGTGATGTCGGTGATGGAGAAGATGATGAAGCGTTCCTCGTCGATGAGGATCGGAGAGGCGTTCACGTGCAGATCCAGGCCCTCGACGTCCGTGGTGATGCGGCGCAGGAGCTTGCAATCCTCGCTGGCGATCGAGCCGCTGATGGCCGACATGATCGCCACCACCGCCCCGCAGCTGCGACAATGCCGCGACGTGCCGCAACCGCCGACGCCGACAGAGGCGTTGACGCAGCCCAGCGCCTCGCCCGGCCTGCGCCCCAGCAGTTCCTCCACGTCACTATGCCCAAGAAAGGTGACGATGGCCTTGTTGGCGAAGACAACCTGGCGATGGCTGTTGAGGGTCATGATCATGTTCGGCAGGGCGTCGAAAAAGGCCCGGCAATGGGTGCCGACAAAGGCGCGGAACTGACCATGCACCACATCCATGGGCTGGCGGGGCGCTGGCGCGAATTCGCTCAAATCTGAGGATGTTCTGGTCAAAGCCAACGTTTCTCCATGGGGATGTTTACCCTTGCACTCCTCTAGAGTCAACGGCGATTGACTGTGCTTGAAAAGCAAATGAAGTTGATTTTAAACGCAGCCTTTCTGGATATGGATCCCATTGCGCAGAGGAAATGAAAAGCGCATGAATCATCAAGACGAACCATTCCTAACAGATCAGCCAACAAACCTGTAATAGCTGTCAAAGACAGGTCCCACCGCAGCCCCCAAAATTACGGCAATGACTATTCACAACGCACATCTCTGCTAACAGATTCAGAAGAGCCTAAGGCCCATGCAACACACAGCCTGGCGAATGAAAACAAACGGCTTGTGGAGCGGCAAAAAACTTGGCTCTTCTTGAACCGCCCCCCCCCAAACACGAAAAAGGCTCCATCTTTCGACGGAGCCTTTTAAATAAAGTCCTGGCAGCGACCTACTTTCCCACGATTAGAACCGTAGTATCATCGGCGATGGCGGGCTTAACTTCCGAGTTCGGAAAGGGATCGGGTGTACCCCCGCCTCCAAGACCACCAGGACA
>Ga0209697_10003604_pt1 | contig 20813 bp, 17 predicted proteins | sample AliMusrvi5mmetaG_FD_184115 | JGI IMG/M metagenome (GOLD analysis project Ga0209697, IMG submission 184115) | Freshwater lake bacterial and archeal communities from Alinen Mustajarvi, Finland, to study Microbial Dark Matter (Phase II) - Alinen... | ecosystem: Environmental > Aquatic > Freshwater...
GTCTAAGGAATCCGGTGTGCGGCGCATCCGACGCGTGAGTGCGGCAACCAGAGACACCGGTGCAGCAGAATGACAGATCCCTCTACTCGACCTCCGTGACCAGTTCACGCGGGAAGGAGGCCGCTGCCACACCGTTCTTTTGACGGGATGCCAAATTTTACCGGTAATGCTATCAGCGGTCACGGGGCGCGACTGGCGTCGGCTTCCAAACAGTGCCCAGCTTATTCAGTGATCCGATAGTAGTAGTAGTTGAATGCCTGCTGTAAACGACTGTCCCTATCGCGGCAGGTAGCCGACTCTACCACCGAATCAAGCTTATTTTAACTGCATTGGGCGAGACGCCGGCGGTCCGACCACGGCTCAATGTTTCCTTTGCGCAAATGCGATTCCGTCTTCGTGATCTATTTCTTCCGCCACACCGTTCCCTGCGGGGTATCTTCCAGCAGGATCTCGAGTTCGGTCAGCCGGGTGCGAATCAGATCGGCGAGGCCGAAATTCTTGTCCTGGCGCGCACGGGCGCGCACATCGATGAGCAGTTCCATTAACGCCGGGGTGAGCGTCTCCGTCGCGGCTTCCGTGGGCGCCAGTGCGATACCCAGCGTCGCCGCCAGGCGCAGCAGGAGGACGCGGGTATCCGACAGCGCCTGCAGCGCGGCGGCATCGGGGAGAAACTGCGGGTGGCTCATCAGCCGATTCGCTTCCGTCACCAGTTCAAACAGCACCGAGACGGCTTGCGGAGTGTTAAAATCGTCATCCATCGCGATGCGAAAATCGATCTCCGCACTTTGCAAGCGCGTGCGCAGTGCTTCGCTCAACTCGGGACGCGATTCCGTGCTTTCTGTTCCGGTGAGCAGGCGCGCCATGTTGCCGGCGCCCGTTTGCAGCCGTTCGTAGGCTGCTTTGGCTTGATCGAGCGCTTGATCGGAGAAATCCAAGGGTGAGCGATAGTGCGAAGCAGTCAGGAAGAAGCGCACGACTTCGGCGGGATAATGTTCCAGCACCTCGCGCACGGTGAAAAAGTTCCCCAGCGATTTGGACATCTTCTCTTTGTTGATGGTCACAAAGCCGTTGTGCATCCAATAGCGCGCGAAAGGACGATCGCCGGCCGCCTCGCTCTGTGCGATCTCGTTTTCGTGGTGCGGGAAGATCAGGTCCTGTCCACCGCCGTGGATATCGAAGCCGATGCCGAGAAATTTCAGCGACATGGCCGAGCATTCGATATGCCAACCGGGACGGCCCGGTCCCCACGGGCTGGGCCAACTCGGTTCACCCGGCTTGGCCGCTTTCCAGAGCGCGAAGTCGAGCGGATCGCGCTTGATCTCGTTCACTTCGACGCGCGCTCCCGATTCCATCTCATCGATATTGCGATTCGATAACTGGCCATAAGCGGCAAAACTGCGCACATCGAAATAGACATCGCCGTCGACCGCATACGCCGCGCCGCGCTCGACCAGCGCCGTGACCAGACTGACGATCTCGGCGATATTATCGGTGGCTTTCGGGTAGACGGTGGCGCGCTGCACGTTCAACGCGTCCATCTCCTCGAAATAGACCTGGATGAAACGCTCGGGGAGAGAAGACCAACTGACGCCTTGCTCGCGCGCCCGATTGATAATTTTGTCATCGATATCGGTGAAATTCTGCACGTAGGTCACCTGATAGTCGCTGTATTCCAGGTAACGGCGGATGATGTCGAAGGCGACCACCGCGCGCGCGTTGCCGATATGCGGATAGTCATATGGCGTCACGCCGCACACATACATCGCCACCTTGCCCGCTTCGCGCGTCACCAACGGTTCTTTCTGTCGCGACATCGTATTATACAGGTGAATGGTCATGCGTTTTCCCTCGCACTCATTATCCCGACCAGGCAAGCCACTGTCAAGGCAAGCGTTAGGCTTTACGGTGGAAAAATACGGCGCAAGGTAAATTGGTTGGTACAAGGGGATGAAGTCTCCCTCCTCCGGCGTGCAAGCACTCCCGTCGGCAGCCGGATATCCCACATGCCCGCGGAGAATGCCCACACACCGGATTCCACCCATTCGGATGTCGGCCTTGCCCGACAACAAATGCGAGGGAAGGGCGGCCGTCATCTGCGCTGGCGATGACATGGTGAGCGCGCTTATGCTCTTTGACAATTGAATATTGCTATGGTGAGCTGACCTGGCGTCGCCCCCCCCGGCCATGCATGGCCGGGCTACCCGATTGCGCCGGATGCATCCGGCTTGTGGACGATTTACCATGAGCTGATAGTGAAGCCAAGTCCGTCTCCGCCGAGTCAGCCCACCATAGCGATATTTATTTGGCAAAGAGCATCAGGACGTGGGCCTCCGCACTGTTATTCAATCGGTACTTTCACCGGCTGCGTCGCCTTGGCTTTTTCAGATTTCGGCAGCGTCACTTCCAATACGCCATCGTGATAGGCGGCTTTCACACCGGTCGTAATGACTTCGACCGGCAGCGGAATCGTGCGTTGGAAGGTGCCAAAGTGCCGTTCATGGCGATAGAAGCTCTCGGTTTTCTCCTCGGTCTCTTTCTTGATCTCCGCCTGAATGGTTAACGAATCGGGTGTCGAAGTCACCTGCATGTTCTCTTTCTCGATCCCGGGCATTTCAGCACGCACCAGAAGATCATTTTCCCGGTCGACGATATCGACCACCGGCACGCGCACCATCTCTCCCGGCGCGCGTTCTTCCGTCGTTTCACCCAAAAAATCTTCCAGCAGGCGGTTCATGTCATGACGCAACCGGGAGATAGTCGTCATTGGTTCCCAACGGATCATCGGACCCATCTGCGATCCTCCTTTATTAAAATAATGGCATCATGTTCATTAGCCGTTTCCGCCGCGCGGTGATCTCGAATTTGTAACACGGATGTGCCATGCGTAGATTACAGCCGCCGCGCTATCACCATAAGGAACATCTTGCATCCACGCGAAAATTCTCGTATGCTTCAGGGAGAGAAAGCGTGGATATACGTGGAAGGGGATTGCGATGGGGTTTGGCGGTTTATCGGGCAACCTGGGCAAGATGCTGATGAAGCAGATGGAAGAAATGCAGCGTAAAATGGAGCGCGCGCAGGCGGAATTGGGTGAAGAACGCATTGAAGCGTCCGCCGGTGGCGGCATGGTTTCCGCGGTGGCGAATGGTTTGGGCGAGTTGCGCGAAGTGCGCATCAAACCCGAAGTGGTCGACCCCGACGATGTGGAAATGTTGCAAGACCTGGTGACCGCGGCGGTCAACGAAGCCCTGAGCCAGGCGCAGACGCGGCGTGAAGCCCGCATGGGTGAAGTGACCGGCGGATTGAATGTGCCGGGATTGGGCAAATTGCCCGGAATGTTTTAAGGTGTTCCTGGGAACGCAGGCGTCCCGCCCGCTTCCGTTCCGCTGGAGAAGAAGCGGGCGAGACGCGCGTGCTCCCGGAAACTGGCTATTTTTTTCTGACGCGACAGGTGGCTACTCTGCTATTTAGAATCGGACGGTTTTTTTGCCGGGTTATGATTGGGATTTTCGGTCGTCTGACGGTGATCGGGCAGGAACGCGTGCCGGCGACCGGCGGTGTGCTGGTGGTGGCTAATCACACCAGTTATGCCGATCCCCCGTTGATCGGGATTACCCTCTCGCGCCCGGTGTGGTTTATGGGAAAATCGGAGTTGTTCGACGTGCCACTCCTCGGTCAGATCATTCCGCATACCCACACCTTTCCGGTGCGCCGCGGGGGAGTGGATCGCCAGGCGCTGCAAACCGCGCATAAACTGCTGACCAATGGCGAAGCGCTGATCATTTTTATCGAAGGCGGGCGCAGTGCGGATGGCATGCTGAAACCGCCGACGCTGGGACCGGCGATGATCGCATTGCGCGCCGGGGTGCCGGTGGTACCGGCAGCGATTGTCAATGCCGACCAACTGTTGCCGCGTCACAGCCCGTTCATGCGCTTTGCGCGCGTGAAGGTGGTGTATGGTGAACCGATGACCTTCCCGCAGTATGCCGGAAAACATGCCGATCGCGCCACGCTCCATGAAATGAGCAACACGCTGATGCGGCGCATCGCCGATCTGCTGCGCGAAAACGGCGGCGGGGATCGCGTGCCGCCGCATTTTCTGGAAGAAGGATCTCCGACCCCAGGTTCCCAGGATGGGGAAGCCTGACCGCTTATTGAAGAATCACAGCGATCTGGCTGCCTGGCGATGATGGCATCCGGGAGGTGTTTGCTTGCCCACCGATCCGATCTCGCCCACGCTGCCGTCCACGCCGGACGTCGAAATCGAGGAGTTGTTGACTCCCGAGTTTTTACGGAAACTCGAGCGACTTTCGCTGGTGGTTTCGCATGCATTCGCCGGTCGCCTGCACGGCGAACGGCGCAGCACCCGGCGCGGCGCCTCCGTCGAGTTCGCCGATTTCCGCAACTATGCCCCCGGTGATGACCTGCGCGCGGTGGACTGGAACGTCTACGCGCGCCTGGAGAAACTTTTCCTCAAACTTTTCGTCGTGGAAGAAGACCTGCACGTGCATCTGCTGATCGACACCAGTCGCTCGATGGGATTCGGCACGCCGGGGAAGCTGCCGGCCGCACGCCGGTTATGCGCCGCGCTGGGATATATCACCCTGAATAACCTGGACCGGCTCACCGTCACCGCGGTCACCGATCGGCTGGGAATGCGGTTGGGCGCGGTACGCGGCAAAGGCCAGGCGATGCTGTTGTTTTCCTGGTTGCAGGCCTTGCGCGCGCAGGGCGTTACCGATTTCGCGCACACGCTGGCGGAATATGCCATGCGGGCGCGCACTCCCGGCCCGGTCATCGTGCTCTCCGATTTTCTGGCTCCCGGCATCGAGGAAGGTGTGCGCGCGCTGGTGGGCCACCATTTTGTACCTACGTTGGTACGCGTCATCGCGCCGGACGAAATCGACCCCCCCTTTGCCGGCGATCTGCGCCTGGTGGATGCCGAAACGGGCGCAACGCGGGAAATCACCATTACGTCCGGGGTATTGTCGCGTTATCGACAACGTTTGCGCGCGCATCGCGAAATGCTGGAAGGTATATGCGCTCGGTATGGCGTAAACTATCTTGAGATGCAGACCGATGCGTCATTCGATCAACTGGTGCTGCGCTATTTACGCGCGCGCCGAGTGGTGGCATGACGGGAGAATGAGACGCGAGCGATGGCGGAGCAAGAACCGGTTTTTCAATTACGGGATTTGACCTATCGCATCGGCGATCACACCATCCTGGATCATATCGATCTGGATATCAGTGCGCGCGAGATCTTCGCCGTGCTGGGCATGTCCGGCAGTGGGAAGACCACGCTGCTGCGTTTGATGTTCGGACTGATTCGCCCGACGTCCGGCGCCATCATCGTGCTCGGACAGGATATCACTCGCCTGGGCGAAGACGAATTGAATCGCGTGCGCGAACAGATGGGATTGGTCTTCCAATTCGGCGCCTTGTTCGACTCGCTGACGGTGCGCGAAAATGTCGGCTTTCGCCTCTACGAGCATACCAATGCGCCGGAAGCGACGGTACGCCGCGTGGTGGCGGAAAAATTGCGCTTGGTAGGGATGCCGGACACCGAAGAGTTGAATCCGGCGTCGCTGTCCGGCGGCATGCAGAAGCGGGTGGGCGTGGCGCGGGCGCTGGTGGGCGATCCGCAGTTGCTCCTTTACGATGAGCCGACCAGCGGATTGGACCCGATCATTGCCGCTACTATCGATGAGTTGATTGTGCGTTTGCGCCATGAAGTGGGCGTCACGGAGATTATCGTCTCGCACGACGTGCGTTCGGTCCTGCGGATGGCCGACCGCATGGCGTTGTTGTATGAAGGTCACTTCCGCCTGGTCGGCACCGCGGATGACTTTCGCGCCAGTACCGACCCGGTAATCCGGCAGTTTCTCGAAGGGGATACGCAAGGACCGATACAGGTGGTCTGAATTTGACGGACGACTATGAACTTTTCAAATGAACTGCGTGTAGGCATTATGTTCATCACCGGGCTGGTGCTGTTGGTGCTGTTGATCGTCACCATCAGTCGCTGGGGGGAGGCGCGCGGCACCTATACGGTCTCCATCCGCTTCCGGCAGGTGCAAGGGATACAGGCCGGCGCCGAAGTGCGCGTGGCGGGCGTCGTGGTCGGACGGGTGACTGAAGTGACCTTCGATCCCGCCACCCGGCAGCCGCTGGTGGTGGCCAGCATCAAACGGAGCGTTCCGCTCTATCCCGACTACGAATATACCATCGGCATCGGCAGCCTGGTGGGGGAGCGTTTCGTCGAAATTCACGCCCCCTACAATGAAAATCCCCAGCGGATCGCGCACGAGAAACCGTTGCCGATGACTGACCATCTGGAGGTAAGCGGCTCGACGCCGGCGGATTTCGATGCGCTGATGGGTAAGACCCAACTGCTGGTCGAGCAGCTCACGTTGGTCTCGAAATCGATAAATACCGTGATCGGGAGTAACCAGAACCAACGAAATCTCGCCCAATCGCTCGACAATCTGAATAAAGCGACCGCGTCCGCCGCCGGGATCTCCGCCTCGATGGACTGCCTGCTGCGGTCCAACCAGCAAGTGTTTTCGCAGACGATGAAGAACCTGAATGCCGGCTCACTGTCGGTCGCGGAATTCACCGCGCAGTTGAACGCGTTGTTACAACGCAACCAGGCGGAAGTGGATCAGACGCTGGTGAGCATCCGGAAATCCTCGCTGAATGCCGAAGAATTTACTACTGCGATGAGCGCCACTCTGCAGCGTAACCAGCAAGCCATCGACCTGATCGTCGCCAACATGAATAAAACGACCGCGTCGGCGGCTTCCATCAGCGCGACGATGAGCGCGTTGTTGCAGCGCAATCAGCAGTCGGTGGATTTGATCGCCGCCAATCTCGCCGCCACCTCTGCCGACTTGCGAAAACTGAGCCAGGCGATCACCCCGCAATTGGCCAATACCAATATCGTGCAGAACCTGGAAGTCGCCAGCCAGCGCGCCGTGCAGATTACCGATCGGCTGGATAGCATTGCCACCGCGGTCAATTCGCTGCTGAACGACAAGGAACTCGCCGGCAGTGTGCGGGAATCGGTCGATCACCTGAAAAAGGCCAGCGGCGATCTGGAACGCATGATGGCCGAAACACGCGAAGCCATGGAACCCTTCCCGGAGGTGGCCAGAAATCTTCGGCAAGCCAGCGAGGATTTGCCGAAAATCACCAGGCCGTTCAGTAAAGTCGCGCCGGAAACCGCGGAAAATCTCCTGGTGATTTCGCGACATTTCCGCGAAGCCAGCGAAGATATCAGTGGCGCGGCGCATCAGGTGGTGAAACTGGGGGCCGTGCTGCGTTCCACCACCGTCCAGTCGGAAGCGAGCGTCTTGCGGCTGGCGCAAGGTCCCAATGCCGCGCGCTCGGACTTCAACATCGATATCCAGGGGCAGAAGAATATGCTGCGGCTGGGACTGACCGATATCGGCGAGAAGAATCAACTGAATATTCAGGCCGGCGGGCACGTCACCCCGCAATCCTGGTTCCGCTATGGACTGGTGCAATCCAGCTTCGGCATCGGCGCCGATTACCAACCCGACCACAACGTTCGCCTGACCACCGATATCTTCAATCCCGCTCACCCCCGCGCCAACGCGTTGGTCAATTATCGGCTGCGACAGTTCGGAACCGACTGGTGGCTCTCGACCGGATACTACGATCTCTTCTCTCCTCAATCGCTCTTTGGCTTCGGGATGACCTATCGACCGGAATGATTTGGACTGCCGGCCTGTTTGTCTGAACCTTGATGGAAAGGATGGAAGGATGGACTTGATGAATGAGCCGGCTTATTGAGGGATTGGTGACAAACTGGTGCGGGTGCGAAAGCGGTGCTGCTGCACCGCACTCCAAATGGGAGATATGTGAGATATGAGAGTTATGGCCTGAGGGTGGAAAAGGCGTAAAGGTTGCTGGGCGGCGGAGACAGTTCCTTGTTGTTTGACCGGTTCTTCCGTGGTTTTCAGACAGCCGCTATGGTCGATCGGATTGCGCGGAGAAGAAAGAGCACGCCCAGCACCGCGATGCCGATGCCGCAGACCAGTATCAGGCCGTGGTGAAAAGTGGGATTGAGGAAATTGCCGCCCAGGGCGACCAGCGTGGAGACGGCGACGTACCAGATAAAATCACCCAACTCATGCCCGATGAAAAAGGCTGCCCAGGCGCGGGGACCGTGTTTCCCGGTTTGTTGCGCGATCAAGCCGATACCGGCGGTCGCCCACCAGAGGTGCCAATATGGGTTGGTGACCGACAACAATATCCCCTGCCCGATGAGCATCCCCATCGACATCGCTACCACCGGCGCATGCGGGGTGGCGCCCGACGCTGCCGGCGGCGCAGAGGTGATCATGCCCCAGGCAAAGTAGAGCAGCACCAGGCCACCCAGCAATCCGACGCCGCGGGTGATGAGGGGTTTGCGCAGTACTCCGCCCAATCCGGCGGCAATGGCGGCGACCAGCGCCAATTCGGCCAACAGGTGACCGAGACACAACCAGAGACCGGCGGTCCACCCCACTCGAAGCGCTTGCTCCAACGTCACGGCGAACAACGGCCCGGGCACGATCGCCCCGGAGAACGCCACCAGCATCGATAAGAGTAAAACGCTGAACATGTCGTTTATAGGGACTAGGAGTTAGGGATTTGGGGCTAGCAGCCTGTTAAAGAACCCCGGCGGCCATCTCGCTGGATCTTCTTCCGCCTGTCTGCCTCGCTCTTCACGTCCGGACATCACCCGCAGTCTACCCAAATGCGACCTCCAGGTGCGTGACGAAAACTTCCGGATGCAAACGTTCCTGAATTTCCGGTGGGGAGGCGGTTTCGAAAATAACGTTAATGCTTCTTGCTGGTTGTCGCGCGCTTCCTCAACGGTATCTCCCTGGCTCGCGACATCCACTTATGCCCCTAACCTTTCGCTCGCATCAATCGCACCAACGCCCGGGTCGCGGCTTTCATATCTTTCGCGCGGGTAATCGCGGAGATCACCGCCACGCCGTCCGCGCCGGCGGCAATCAACGCCGGCAGATATTCCGCGCGGATGCCGCCGATGGCGACGATGGGCAGGCTGACGGCCGCGCGTATCTCGGCAAGGCGCTCCACGCCGATGGGGTCGCCGGCATCATCCTTGCTGGCGGTCCCGTAGATACAACCCACGCCCAGATAGCTGGCGCCTTCGGCTTCCGCCTCGATCGCTTCGTCCACCGTACCGGCTGATGCGCCGATTATCGCCGTCGGCCCGAGCAATCGTCGCGCCACGCTGACCGGAAGGTCGTCCGGCCCCAGGTGCACACCGTCCGCGCGCACCGCCAGCGCGAGATCGACGCGATCATTGATGATCAACTTGCCGTGGTGTTCCCGCGCCAACGTCACCAATCGTTGCGCCTGGAAGAACAACTCGCGCGTGGTGACACCCTTGTGACGAAATTGCACCACGCCCGCCCCGCCAGTAAACGCCGCCGTTGCCATCTCCAACGGCGTGCGATCGGGCAGCGGTTCAGTGATGACATACACGGAAAGGTCGAGCAAGGAGGAAGTGCGATTGGATTTTAACGACATGATTTTACCTGTAAACGGGGGTCGGTTTCGTATGCTACTCCGTCATGTTTTGCTATCGATCGCCGGTCCCAAAGTCCACGATTTATGTTTGGAAGTCCGAGACCCAGCGGAGCCGGGGTTGAGTGGTAAGAAACCTTGCATCAGCCTTACCGCCTCCTGGCGGTCAACCGCCAGGCTATTGAGATACGCCCCATAAATGGGGCTTCGTACGGAGGTAAACGCAAGCCCCATTTATGAGGCGTATCTCTATAGCCCCGGCATTTATGCCGGGGTGGGAAACTGGTTTCTTATAAGGGTATGAGCGCAGCGAGCCCCGCTGGTGAGAGGTGGTGCAAGCGGGGCTCGCTGCGCTCACACCCTTCCAAACACCATCGCTCACACCCTTCCAAACACCATCGCTCACACCCTTCCAAACACTATCGCTCACGCCCTTCCAAACATCTTCCTTTGTCCAATATTGCGATTCCATCACGAGCAGGTGGGGATAGGCGCTATTTACTTCACGAGACCGGCATCGTCGGATCTTCGAGCAATTCGAGCAATTGCCCGGAATCGGTGGCCATGAAGCCAATGCGCTGATCGGCGAAAAACGGGACGCGCGTGGCGGCATGAGTGACCACCGCGCCCAGATCGTGCAGGCGGGCCATCTCCGCATCCAGGTCCGGCACGGTGAAGCACAGGTGGTATTCTCCCACGCGGTGAAACGCGGAGGCGTCGCGCGTCATCGGTTCGATCACTTCCAGCACGGCATCCTCGCCGACAGCAAACAATTGAATGCGCGCTTGCTGGTATTCATCCTCGACAATCCCCCCGATCCGTTTTGCGCCCATCCAGACCTGGAAAATCGGCAACGCTTCTTCCAGCTTATCCACCACGACACCGAAATGATGCAGTACCATGCGAGAGTTCCTCCTGTTCGCAAAATATTACTGATCCGATCATGGGTTCGTTCACAAGGTATCCGTTTGATCGTGCTGGTGCGCGAACGACTTCCCGACATGCTCGCGGGGACGCTCGCGCGTCAGGGAGCATGAAAGGTTTCCCGACATGCTCGCAAGGACGCTCGCGCAGGGGTCGTCTGATCGGTCACGTCTTAGCGTCGCAGGCTGTTCATCGCCGGCAGATCGCACGCCAGCATTTGTTCCGCGCCGTGGCAGTTACACCCGGGACAGGATTTCATAATGGTCGGATCATGGCTCGGTTCGATGCATGCGCCGGGCGGCACCACCAGAAAACGCGCGTCATCCCAGCGTCCATTCAGAAAATCGTCCATCAATTGCGGATCGCCGATGATTTCGTCATATTCCCAGCCGAGAAACTCCGCGCAGTCGCGCGTGAATGCACGGTCCCGCGCCGAGGTGGGCAATTGCCAGTCGATGTAAGTCGCCCAGCGATATTCCTTGAACCACCCTTGCTCCATCTCCATCAGATATTCGGCATTCTCTTCGCCATACTGCTTGGCATACTGGCAGCGCGTGCGCTCCCAGCGCTCACGGCCCGGCTGCAGCGTGCGTTCGATCCACCCGGAACTATACCAGTAAATGCCGCGGTGGGTGTCAAAATAATCGCGGTAGCATTCCATCGAACCGAGCAACAGGGTGATGCAATCATGCCCGCGCGGAATCACCAGCGGGGTCCGTTGGGAAGTCAATCCGACCACGCCATTGCTGCACAGGGCATAACCAAGGAGAATGGCATCATAGCGCGGCGCGCCCGACGCCATCTCGCCAAACGGCGATGTCTCCGCGCCATCCATCTCCAGCCGGTCGATCTCTTGTTGCACCCGGGTGCGCAAATCCGCCGGCACGTTGTGCAATCCCTGTGGCATCATGATCGAATCGATCACTACCTCCGCGCGCGCCGCCAGCAGGCAGAATTCGCGGAAGAGCACCTCGCATCCGATGAAAGCATAGCGCATGTGCGCTCCCCCCGGCACTGTCTTCGGATTGAAACAGCGCTTCACACCGGACCTTCGAACGGTCCCATCCAATTCTCGCCCGTACGCGTATCGGGTGGTGAAATCTTGCCATCGTGCAAGTTATCCACCAGGAAAGACAATTTATACGGTATTTTCATGCAGGCGCCGTACCGCGGATGCGTGATCGCCGTTGGCGTAAAGTGCGCTCCGCCTTTCGGCATCTGCTTGGGCATTTGATAATAGCATTCGACATTGATATCAATGGTCGATCCGGGCATATCCATCGGCCAGGGTTGTCCGCTGATGGAAATAATTTTCCACCCCAGCAATTTATACTTGAACACCTGGGCGAAATATCCCTCGGGCAGTGTGGTCGGATAGAACATCATCGTGACATCGTCTTTCCGCTGCTGCTGGATGGCGGTAAAGACTTTATTGAAGCCATCTTTCACTCGCTGGTTTTCAAAATACCAGGAGAGCAGTCCCTTCAGCAGAAAAAATCCCACCAAAACAGAGACGACAATTACGCTGACATTTCGTTGCCGCCGCATAGTACTCGTTACCTCCATTGAATTTCTTCACCGTGCGCCATAAATGACGCGGATGTTTATAGTGTAAGCGTTCAGGTCCTCTGGCGCGCGAGCGTCCTTGCGAGCACTCCGGTGGTTTCGATACGACCATCCGTGGTCTACTCAACCGTCGGCGTTTCGGACGAGAACGAACCACGAAACACACGAAAAGACACGAAAGTATACGGGTGATCTAAACGATTACTATAATTTTACCGGCATGTCAGGCAAACACCGGTGAATATCCGTATGAACGCGGCCGTCGCGCCTGCTTACGGTAACACTTTCCGTTCGAACGGCGCCATCCAGTATTTGCCGGTTTTCATCTCCGGCGGGACAATGGACCCGTGATGCGCGGCATCGATCAGCAGGGCAGCCTGTATCGGCACCACCATACACGGACCGAAGGCCGGATGGGTAATGGTCTGGTATTTCGCCAGCGTTTTGGATTTATCTTTGTCCGCGGGGATTTCATAGTAAAATTCCACGCGCACTTCATCTTCTTGCCCGACTTGCTCTAACGGCCAGGGTTGACCGCCGATGCTGATATACTTCCATCCCAGCAGTTTGTATTTCAACAGATAATGGTTGAGATAGTTGAATGGCAATTGGTATAATCCGAAGGCCTCGCGCACTCGGGCGGTATTCTGGTCACGAATGGCGCTGAAGATTTGATTGAATTGATCCTTGACATCCTGGTTTTGCTTGGCCGAGGGCAGATAGGCTTCGACGTATAGTAACACGAGTATCGCCGCGACGACGTAAATCCAAATTTGCCGTTTCTGTTTCATCGTGATGTGTTGCTCCCTTGTTGTCGAATGAATGCGATCATCCACTATTATTCTGGCGAAAGGGGCTGAATCCTCTTCAGCCCTGCTATGTAAGATTGGCTGTGAGTTGGTACCCAGGAAAGGAATGTGTTAATCATCGGGTGTCGGGCAATCCGCACGCAGGAAGACGACGCTCGGTTGTCGAAGCTAGTGAACAATTCCATGCCCGGCACAACTTCCTGGGCCAAACAGGTTTATAAAGGAGATTTGATGAGAACAACATACACGGGACATCTGGTGGCCGACACGCTGTCTTTCGGGATTGTCGTCAGCCGGTTCAACGATCTGATTACCAGCCGCTTGTTAGCCGGCGCCATTGATGCGCTTACCCGTCATGGCTGCTCGGTGGAAACTTCGGTGGATATTGCCTACGTGCCGGGTACCTTTGAAATGCCGCTCGTGACCCGGCGGATGGCGGAATCCGGCCGGTATCAGGCGGTGATTTGTCTCGGTGCGGTGATTCGCGGGGCGACCCCACATTTCGACTATGTGGCAGCCGAAGTGTCGAAAGGAATTGCCACCGTCGCGCTGCAGACGGGGGTTCCCTGTCTGTTCGGCGTCTTGACGACGGACAGCATCGAGCAGGCGATCGAACGCGCCGGCACGAAAAGCGGTAACAAAGGCTGGGACGCCGCGGTCGCGGCTATCGAGATGGCCAACCTGATTCACGCGTTGAAGGAGTAAGTGACTATGGAGATGCATGAGGGGGACTACACGCCGGCGCGCCCGCACGGCCCATCGGTGGGAGTCGTCATCATCCTCGCCCTGTTGTTCGGCCTCGTTGGCGGGGCCGGCGGAGCATTGCTGATCGTCTGGGCGAACCAGCGGGGGTATACACCGGCGCCGATGGCCGGTACGTCCCCGTCCACCAATTCGACCGCGGCATCGCGTGAGATGCACCTCAGTTCGTCGCCGCAATCATTTGTGCGCGTAGCGGAAGAGATGAACGAGTCGGTGGTCAACATCAATACCTTGTCGAACCGGGAAAATCCGTATGGGCTCTTCTTCGGCCAGAATCCGAAGCAGGAAGTACAGGGACTCGGTACCGGGGTGATCGTGACCGCAGACGGCTATATCCTCACCAATTACCATGTGGTCGGCGAGGCGAATGATATTCACGTTACCGTGATGCATCCGAGCGGGAAGCGCGAATATTCCGCGCAGATGATCGGGGGCGACAAGCAGGAAGACCTGGCGCTGATCAAAATCGACGCCAAAGGGCTGAAACCGGTGCAATTCGGTGATTCCGACAAGTTGATGCCCGGCGAATGGGTGATGGCGATCGGTAATCCCTTCGGTTTCGAGCACACCGTCTCCGTCGGCGTGGTGAGCGCGCTGAATCGTTCGCTTCCGGTGGAAGATACCGTCACCTTGAAACGCATGATCCAGACGGACGCTTCGATCAATCCCGGCAACAGCGGAGGACCGCTGGTCGATCTGGACGGCAAAGTCGTCGGGATCAATTCCGCTATCTTTGTCGGCGGCGGCAGCGGACAACCGCAGGCGAAAGGGCTCGGGTTTGCGATTCCCAGCAACCGCGCCAATCAGGTGATGCAAGTCTTTCGCTCGCACAAGAAAGTGCAGCACCCGTATATCGGCATCGCCTATGACGCGATTTCTGACGAAGTCAGTCATAAGCAGCATCTGCCGGTGAAGGCAGGCGTCATTGTCAACGCGGTCTTGCCCAATGGCCCGGCGGCCAAGGGGAACATGAAGGTCAATGATATTATCCTCGCCATCGATGGCAAGGAGTTAAAAGACCGCAACGCGCTGAGCGACTACATCAACAACCAGGACGTCGGCAAAATCGTGACGCTCGATATTATGCGCTGGGATGACAATCAGGGTTTGTGGAAGAAGTCCACCTTGCGCGTGACCATCGAGAACAAACCGGTCGATTTTGAAAAGAAGATGAAGAGCCAGGAACAACCAAACGGTGGCGGCCAGGGTGGCCCGGAGGGACAACCGGGACAACCACAGCCGCAGCAGCAACCGCAGCAACCAAATGGTTCGTTCCCCTTCCCCTGGCCGTTTTGAGAAGTAAGACGGAACTACCTCATCCCCGGGGCACGGCAATTCATTGCCGTGCCCCGGGGATTTTGCATTGCCGACGCGCGAGCGTCCCCGCGAGCATCAAGGTGGGTTCGATACGGCCATCCGGGCCTACTCAACCACCCTGATGCTCGCGAGGACGCTCGCGCGCCAGTATCCACTACCGCAAAATCCGTCCGATCCGTCTAATCCGACGGATTATCCGTTACCACGCCAGGGTGCCAGCGTGTCGAGGGGCAGTTGCACCAGTGTGTGGCATTCGAAGAAGATCACGCCGTCGGAACCATGATCGAGCGCGGCCGCGGAGAGGGATTGCACGTCCGCCGCCGACATGCCGTCTTTCAAGCCCAAGCCTTCGCACAACGCGACGCGCGATTGCCCCAGTAACTGCCGGTGCATGGTGGTGTAGCGTTCGACCATCAAATCCGACCAGTTGTAGTTCATCGGGTACGCGGCGTCGAGCAAGCCATCGCGACACCAGTCGAGCCAATCCTGTCCCATGTCATACATGATCGAGGGGTAGTAAGGAAAGACCGCGGCGGTCAGTTGCTTACCGGCTGCGGCGGCAAGGTCATGCGCTCTGCTGACAAAGCGTTTGATATGCCCGCAGCGCCAGCGCACGAAGGCGTCGAAGGCTTTCCCTTCGCTGCCGCCGGGCATGACATCGGTCAGCAGATCGAAACCGTATAATTCGCGGAACTCCGTTTGGCAGTAGGCGCAGCGGCACACCTCGGCGTTTGGATAGCGGATGTAGTCCAGGTGCAGCCGATCGATGGCGGGGTAGCGCGCCAGCACTTCGCGACAGAACGACAATTCGTAATCCTGCGTCGCCTGCTGCGCCGGGCACGCCCACGCGCCGCCATTGTATTCCACCCGATACTCGGTGCCGTCCGCATTCAGCGCCCGGCACTCGGGATGCGCATCGGTCAACTTCGAGGGGCCGGCTTCGGTAAAGGTACACGTCCACGCCTCGAAGTCCACTCCCGCGTCATGGCACCGGTCGATCAGATGCCCCAGCAATCCGCCGTCGGCGAACCCCGGCTGGGTATAGGCGATCTCAGAGGGATAGTAGGCTGGTCCGGTCCAATTTTTGAATGCCGCAATCAGCGTCGTGATGCCCATCGCCGCCAGCCGCTCGATCATGGTGTCGGCTTCGGTGCGGGTGGTCGGTAATTCATGTAGCCAGGTGCCCAGTCGCATGGTGATGCTCCTTATTGAAATGGGTTATGGGTGGTGGTCGGTCTTCAGGAAGCTGTGGTGTTTGGAAGTCCTCGACCCGGCGGCGCCGGGGTTGAGTGGTAAGAAACCTTGCATCAGCCTTACCGCCTCCTGGCGGTCAACCGCCAGGCTATTGAGGTACGCCCCATAAATGGGGCTTGCGTTTACCTCTGTAAGAAGCCCCATTTATGGGGCGTATCTCAATAGCCCCGGCATTTATGCCGGGGTGGGGAATTGGTTTCTTATGCGGGGTAAGCGCAGAGAGCCTTGCCGGCCTCGGTGGTTTCGATACGACCATCCGTGGTCTACTCAACCACCGAGGCCGGCGGGGCTCGCTGCGCTCACACCCTTCCAAACACCTGCACACCCTTCCAACACCTGCACACCCTCCAAACACGCTCATATCCAAACAGTTTCCAGCATTCCCTTACTTGCTCCCAAACTGAATCCCATCGGTGATGGGGAAGCCGTAGTTGTCGCCCAGGCGGAAGTAGAAGTGCCAGGCTTCGTAGCCGTGTGCGAGTTTAACCAGCACGGTATTGTCACCTTTGTTGAGATGAATCGGCGTTTTATCCTGGTCTTTCAGCGAGGCGCGGTAGATCTTTTTCGACAGCACCGGCTTCCCATTGATCCAGGCGGCGATGCTCTCGTCGCTGCCGGTATACATCGTCACGTCGCGCTCGCGGTCGGAGGCGATTTTCGTATACGCATACACGGTGACGGCGCGATTCGGGGAAACGTGATCGAGCAGATTGACCGCCGTCGCGCCGATCACCGGCTTGCCGTCCGCCAAAATATGTTTCCAGCGCACCGGCGCCTCCACGGTTTTGTCGTCTTTTACGGTGACACCGGTGTAGACGGCATTCAAGTCGACCGGCCCTTTTTCCGGTGCGTAGGCGGTGAGAAAACCTTTGCCGAGGAAGTCGTTGTAGAAGGGGCCGGTGAGATACCAGTCCTGCACGAACATCGCGGTATCCGTGCGGTTGCAGAGCAGATCGAAGAGCTGTTCCGCGCGGTGGTAACGCGCATCCATCGTCTTCGGCGACACCTTCGGCGCATCGTCCCACAGCGGAATGACCCAGGCGGATTTCCCGTCGAGCGTCACTTGCGCGAGCTTCTCTTTCACCGGTTTGCCGTTGCGCTCGACGATCGGTGCGCCGTGCATCCCGAACACCAGCAGTGAAGTAGCCATGTCGCCGGTCAACTGGTCATCTTTCACACCGTAATCCAGCCAGATTTTATTCTCCTTCGGACGCACGATCACCCGCGCCAGGCCCAGCCGGCCATCCGTTTTGACCAGCACCTCGCCGGGCAATTGCAGCGACCAGCAACTGGGGTCGGGCAACGGGTTGAAGCCGCAGTAGGTGCCGCTGATCGGCTCGGTCTGCAGGTAGGCCATCACGCCCGGCTCGCAGGTGAGTCGCGCGCCATTTTTCTCGATGCGTCCGCTGGTGCCCATGCGCGTCAGCGTGGTGTCACGGTCGATGCCCGCGGGCAGATACGGCCACGCGCCGTTCACGCGGCGATAGCTGAAGCATTTGTCCGGTTGATCGCCGGAAAGATAGTCGGTGCGGCAACCGGCTTCCAGCGTGTCATCACCGCTGTGGTATTTCGCATGCAGCGTCAACTGCGCCGGCTCCCAGCGCGTCTCCAGCGTTGCCGACGCCATGTGCCGCTGAAAAGCGGCAAAATCGGGATATTCGGTGACATCGCTGACTTCCACCGCAAAGCCGCCATAGGCCTGATCGATCGCTTTCCAATCCGCGGTTTTCTCCAGCGGCGTATCGCGCTGCAGCATATACGAGTTGATGCACAGGGTCGATTTGACTTTGTAATCGGGATATTCCTGCTCCGTCACGCCTTCGCCCAGCACCACTTCGTCGGTGCGTCCCAGGTTGGTGGATGGCAGCGGGATGATGCCCAGATAGCTGACGCCATCCTTGATGGTGATGCGCTGGCCTTGTTTGGCTTTGCACGGCAACGCGGTTACCCGTTGGCCATCGAGATAGATTTCCCACGTCGGTTGCGGGCGCTGATAATTGTAGAGCGCGATGGAGCTCTGCACGGTCTTCACGCCTTCCCGACCGGAGAGATCATACGGACTGGTGACCACCAGCAGCTTATTTTTGTGTTGCAAGGCCGCCTGCATGCCGGTTGAATCCACGTAGCCGGGACCGATATTCGCCATCGAGGTGTTGTTATAACCGCAGCGCAGCAGCAGCGTGCCGAGATCCTGCACTTTGTCCACCTGCTGCGCGGTGCGTCGCCATTGCGCCATAATCGGCACGCAACCGCGATGCAGATCGCCGCTGGCCAATCCGTAATGGTGGCCGAGATAGGCCTTGCGCCAGAGCGGATGATCCACATAGGTGCCCCATTGCTTGTCCGCGGCGGTAATTTCGAACGGCAGCGGCTTTTCATCGACCATATTGGCCACCCACTCGGGTGCCCACGGACCGGTGATAGCGCCTTGCGCTACGCGTCCCGCCGGCACATTCGGATTGAGCACCGGGAAACCGTTCGGCAGATCGGTGTTGCCGAGATCGTGCAGCGCACCGGAGTGCGAAAGCGTGTGGATGATGTGTTGTAAGCCGTCCTGGGTGGTGAGGAGGAATTCCGGCACGCTGGTGCGTCCCGAACAGGCGATGAAGTGGCGGAGCGCCGGGTGATAGGCGGTGGTCAATTCTTCCATCGACTTCGCCAGGCAGCTTTGCGCCATCAGGCGATCCAGTGGGGTGGGGCCGAAATCGGCAAACATCTTCTGGCAACCCACCGTGAGCGGGAAGTAATAATGGTCGATCGATTCCTGCACCGACCCGTCATACCACGACCACAGGCGCAGCGGTTGATATTCCAGCCCGTGTCGGCCGTCTTCAATGGCATACTTTGAGCCGATGATGTCCCCGCCCAGCATCGCGCCCAGCGCGGACCAGTGGTTGAAGTTCATGGTGGAGATGACATAGCAATAGCCGCCGCGATAGGGGCTGGCATTGCCGCGCCAGTCGCCGGTCTCGTCGTAATATTTGTTCTTCCCGCCGTACCACATTTCCATCGCCTGTGGATGGTCGAAAAAGGCGGTAGGACGATCCGGTTCCAGCCACGCCGTCCAGTTATCGCGGAAATAATGCTCGCGGACATACGGCGGAATGGCGTCTTTATACAGGTAATACACCTGCAATTGGTCCGGCGCGTCGAAGCCGTTCCAGTAACGCGGCGGGGTGGAGAGCATGCCGTCGATCCACTTGCCGTATGCATCCGGTGTCTTCGGCAAACGATAACCGCCACCCATCGCGTCGAGTTCCTGCACCCGCTTCCACTGCCATTCCGGCATGCTCTCCGGTTTGACCGGCGTGTAGTGGTTGAGCAGCGCGGCCAGTTCTTCCGCGGTCGGCATCGTCGCCGTCGGTTTGCCGCCCTTGCCGTTGCGGGCTAAAGTTTTTGCCAACTCGGCCAGATCCGGCGCGGGCGGCAGGTGAACCGCGGTGGTGGCTTTGCCCGGCAGCAGCGTCACTTCCAGGCGCGGCGCCGTGATATACAGCCCGAAACCGCCGGTGCCCACCTGCCACTCATACGCGCCGTCACCCGGCTTGCGGAAGCGAAAGTCGTAGGTTTCCCATTTGCGCACCAGGAAACCGCAGTCTTCCAGCGCGCGCAGGCGCTCGGGCGGGGTTTTGCCGAACGATTTATCCGTCAGCATCGCCGTCACGTCCATCCGGCCTTCCTTCTCCTGGTAGGAAACCTCGGTGGGGCCGAATTGCGTGGGGAAGCGGTCTTGCGCGGTATCCTGCGCGCCATATTTTTTCCAGTAACCCGCGCCGTTGAGGTAAGCGTTGAAGGTCGGTCCTAACTCTTTATCCGCCGTCCACGGTTTCCGCAGCGCCCAGGCGACGGCATGCCAGCGCGGCTTGTTCTTCGCGTAGTTTTCCGTGCCCCCGAAGCTCTGGCGATCGGCATAGCTGTCCGATTGGCCGGTGTTGGTGCCGATATCGGTTTTGGCAAATGGCAGCACCAGTTCGACCTTGCTGACGGTGTAGCCTTCCTGCATCCGCGCGGTCAGCCATTCCACCGCGCCGGGAAAGCGCACCAGCAGGCTGCGATGCACGGCATCAAAGACCAACGCACCCGGTTGCGGGGTATTCCACCATTTGCGGAAACCGTTGATGCCCGCGGTCTGCGCCTGATCGAAGGTCAAGGTGACCGGTTGCTGAGCTGTGGTCGGCAAAGCGCAAAGCAGTGCCAGCGCAAGCAAGACGGGGTAAAGGTGACGTGTCATCGCAGTGCTCCTGTTGGGTACGGAATCTGTCAAGCCGCTTTGCGTATTTCTGGGTTTACTGACGCTGGCATAGACAGTGGCTGAACAGTACTGATTTATAATAGTTAGAAACGATCCCGGGTTCAAAGTTCCGCGCTGCAATCGCGTTGGCATCAGTTGTCGTTCGACCGGGTCCCCGGCTACCCAGATACGCTCCATAAATGGGGCTTGCGTGGCTATCTGAATAAATAGCCGCAGATATAGGCGCATCTCACTAGCAGCCCGCGGATAAAGTCTGGCATCGGTCTTTTCTCGTAAAATATCGCTGATCAGGCTAAAAATACCAAGGAGATTTGCGTCCACCGTCGAAGAGTAAGGGTATGAGCCAAGGACAGAAGAAA
>Ga0209697_10003607_pt1 | contig 20807 bp, 21 predicted proteins | sample AliMusrvi5mmetaG_FD_184115 | JGI IMG/M metagenome (GOLD analysis project Ga0209697, IMG submission 184115) | Freshwater lake bacterial and archeal communities from Alinen Mustajarvi, Finland, to study Microbial Dark Matter (Phase II) - Alinen... | ecosystem: Environmental > Aquatic > Freshwater...
CCAGATTCTTCCCTTCATAAATGGCCGTCAACCCACCACTGGCGCGAATGGTTCCACGCGCCGGATCACTGACCGACCAGATCAATGGCAAAGCGAGCACCGTATTGGAACTGGTCAACGACGCCGTGAACACGACGGTCGCCCAATCATTCGTCAGCGTCACACTCGCCGGGCTGACAGTTATAACATTGTCTGTGGTTTGCGTAGATTCACACCCCACCATGGCCAACCCCGCCACAAACATCGCCATCAACCCTGCCAAAACCCACGTGTTAACTGTTTTCATTGTCATTCTCCTGTTTTATTTTTTCAAAAATCAATTTTTAGGTCAGTTCAAACGGCCTTTATATCAATCAGACAAACTTCTCCATTGTCTGCGCACAGATCATTTGCGCCCTCCATAACCAACCAGTCCTTTAGCGTTATTATTGAATTCTTTGCCAACCACTATAAACATAAACACTATACGGAAAAGATGGAGGAGCGTCGTTAAGCAGGCGTGAATCAAACTTGTAGTTTTTCGCAAACCCATTGACTGAACTGCTGCTCCAAATCAGACCACGTCGATATTGACTGAGACTTCCATAGAGATTGATATTCGGGTGGCCAAAATTCTTGTCGTTATAAAATGCACTGAACCCCTCTAACCCACTGGGTGCTCCGCTGGTCACCATAATAGCCGCATGAATATTCACGGCGTTTGACATGGTAAGAATCACGCTATTCGATGCAACCAACCCAATGTAATCATCTACAACACTATTGGTAAAACTCCCACTCCACGGATTCGGGTTTTGTGCCGATGCATACACGAGATCATTGGTGATGAAAATGGACTTCTGAGCGGCCAATGTAACCTTGCCGTTTACTACACCACGGACAGTGGCATTACCATTGACGTAGATTAACCCGCCATTAGTGTTTGACAGAAGCACGGTATTGGTAAGGGTTGTCGCTCCTTGCTGGTAAGTGAACGAGTTGGTTTTAAAAACAAAATACCAATCATTTGTCAGACTCAACCCGCCAGTTCCATTACCAAGGGCCGCAGTTTTGATATCCGTTATGTGATCACCTGTGAATTGCCCTGAGATGGGTGTAGCATTGAGTTTTAATGGTACTGGTTGGCCTTCAAACACAGACGAGTTAGCACTACTATAGTTAACAGAACTGGCCGCAGAAGAGACCAACTGCAAAAAACGCGGACTATTTTGTATGTTTAGTTGGTCATTGACGTAAACGGGGCCATCAATAATGTCACCTGTCACGAAGAATAAGTTTTGATTGTTTCTATCCTGCTCCCAAGCCGTCGCATGCATGTAACTGCCAAAGCTTTGAATCTTCGCGTGCATCGTAATCGTATTAGTGAAACTAACTCCCCCGGCATTAACAACACCGCGCGAAGTAATGTCAAAATCTTTAAGACCATGCATGTAATTATTTGGATCCCCCACAACACTGACGTAATAAGTTCCACGGACGGTCGTCCCAGTGAATACATTCAGCCCTAAGAGATGTGACGAATAGGCATCAAATGCGGGAGAATATCCGTACGGTTTACGCATAATTTGACCAATCGCTTTCACATGTTCAATCCCAGCCTCCGCAGCCCAAAACGCACTGGCGTCATTAACAGCAGACGACACCTCGACAGCGGTTCCATCACCCAACTTCATGAGTCCAACCCCAAGTCCTCCCAAAACCAAAACTAAAACCATAACCAGTACCAGCACGCCGCCGGCCTTGTTTTGTGTTTTAATTCTCATGACCTAGTTCCTTACGAAAATGCTGTACTTCATTTCCATTGTTTCCGCCCCCTCAACCAACCCCAGGGTGACAGCCACAATAGACCCGGTTACCACACACGAAAACGTGCCCACCCGGTTGGCAATCAAAGTTGACGCCCCACACAAAAGGTTTGATCCCGACTTGGAAAACGTTTGTGTTGCACCATTGGTCAGAACTAGCGACAAAGTAGGTGTAGTCCACGTCGCATTACTAGCGCCCCTCATCATGTAATCCATTTTCCTCATGGCCACATCTGCATCAGCCTGCATATCCGCCTCGGCCTTCAGCCGTGTCCAGCCCTTATACCCGAATATCAGCACCGCACTGAAAACAAGCGCCAGAACGGCAGCAGAAACCGTCCCGACCATCAGCTCAACCAAAGTAAATCCGCCTTTATTTGTGATATTCATGCCACTCCTCATGGCTGAGCAATTCGTGTCTGCAAAACGACCTGTTCACCCGGAGCCCCAGGCCTATAGCCTACCGTCACCGTCGCCTCAATGCAGTCAATGGAAAGATCAAAATGCCGGAGTCGATTAGTGACTGTCATACTAATTCCGTTGTTGGTTATTACGGCTCCCGATAAAGTGGTCGAAGGTGTTGTCCAATTCCCGGGAGAATTCCTGACAACATAATAGTACGATGTGGTCGTCATACTCGAAACCGAGAGACTAGAATAAAGCACACCGTGCAACTCCTCCAAATATCCGTTCGCTGTTGCCAGCGCCGACATGCGATTCCGCTGAACCGCAATCGTCGAATTCGTCTGAGCCAGATAGGCCGCCCCCGCAATGGCGATAACCGCCAAGATAACGATACTTACCATGACTTCAATGAGAGTGGACCCGGCTTTCACTGCCCACCCCCGGCCCTATACAGCCGCACGGTCTCCCGCCGACCGCTTTTGCTGATCACAGAAACCTTGTCGGCGCTGATGGATTCAACCTTAAACCCATCCACCTCATCCCCGACGCCAAACACCCCGCGATCCGTCATAATCACCGGCGAAGTCTTATTCCCGACCACTCCTGTCAGGCGGAACGACACTTGCGGTTCAGCCTCCACTTGGCTGGGCGCCGGCGCCACATACGCCACACGATTCAGGAGATTCTTAATCGATAGAGGAGTCACGGGTTCAGCTATCCAGGAGTTTACCTTCTCTGTCGCCTTACCCAGCTTCGCACCAATATCTTCAGCTTTGGATGGCACAGTGACCCCCACCTGCCTCACCCCAAATTCCCCATTTCGATCCACTACTACCCGCGACATCAAAACCAGATCCGCTGAACAAGTTGTTTCCGGAATCAACTGGGTTGTCCTGAGACTTATCTGAGCGGCCTGAAAACGTCGCTGTGGCTGGCCCAGAAAATCCAACATGGCAATCAATGCCGAAAGCGACCCCTCCCCGCTCAAGGTTAATTTATAGTCTGTCCATGCCCCAGCCCCAGGCTCGACCTGCTTCTCCACATTGGACGAACGAATCGTGAAACCGTGTTTCTGGGCCGCGTCACTGACACACAATGACAAGTCGGCGGCCATGTCTTTCCCAACACCCGGCGCGACGAACGGTTTCAACGCCTTTTTTGCCGCACCCATTTTCTGTTCCAGCTCCGGGACCAAATTCAGCAACGCCGTTCGTTGAGCCAAACGTCGCTCCTGTTTGCGTCCATAGAAAAATCCAGTAAGGATCATCGCGAGAACAACCACCAGCGGCACGGCCAGACAAATCGCCAGTTCCAGATGCCCAGTTTTGACTTTACCGCGATTCATTTAAGATCCCTCTCCAATACCCCGGTAAAACGCCAGTTCAGAAATTCACGCCCTTCCAAGTTGGCATGCGAGCTTTTCTCGGAAGTAATCTGTTTTACCCGATTCGTCAGAAGGGTCGAAGTTTCCCACCGCGATATCACATTCGGCAGGGTCAATTTGGCATCCTGCTTCATCGCGACGGGTACATACACATCCACCTTGACCGTTCCCTCGGCGCCATCCAAAACCAATTGGCCTAAATCCACCCCTGTCGGCAGGGATTCCGCAAGCCCCAATACAATGGCCGCCGACTTCTGACCCATCATCCTGAACTGAGCCACGGCATCCAATGAGGCCGTTATACCGGCCATCTCTGAAGTCACCTTGTTTAAACACGCCTCCATGCTATTGACACCGGGATGTTGTTGAAGAAAACGCCTTTCCACCTGATCCACCGCCCTGCTCCGTGCCGATAAATCAATGATCGACACTGTTCCGCGATAGGCGATAAAAGCGATCAACACGACCGATACTGCCAGATAAGAAAGAACCCAGCGAAACCAGACCCGTCTTTTTTCGATCGACAAGACTTGGTCACGAGCCATATTAAACTGGTACAATGCCATATTACGCTCTCCTCAGGGCTAACCCAAGCGATGGCACCAGCAGTGAGGCAGCCGATGCTGACTCTGCCAGCTTTGCCTTCAAATACGCATCCTTGACGGTCATTATCTCAAGCGGGTTCCACACCTCAACCGACAATTTCAAATCCGTTCTTAAATGATCAATGAATGCCTGCCCAGCCGGAACCTCACCGGTCAACAAGACGCGTTTTACACTGTCCCAGTCGAGCTTAAATTCACTGTATTTCAAAACATCACGGATATTCTCACTAAGAAAACCCGGCGACTGCTCCCAAGTGGAGGCCCGGCAAAATACAGTATAGGGATAAATGCCGCCCAATCGCCTCATCACAATCACATCCGCTGAATGGGGGGCCATGTTCACCAGACAAACCGAAGACTCGCCAATTTTCTCATCCAACGACAGGAAAAGATTGGCCACCGCCATCGCCCGCACATCCACAATCACAGGATCCAACCCAGCCAAAGTCAAAATCGCAAGCTGCCGTTCCACATCCTTGGCTGGCGCTGCCGCCAGTATCCCTTCAATCGCGGGACTCCCCGCCTCATGCCCACTTCCTTTTGGCCTCTCTTGAATATGCCAATCTACTGACAACTTATCTCGTGTCAGTTGTAATGCCTCCTCCGCCTGCAAAGTTAACGCCGATTTCATTTCCGATGCTGACATCGCAGGCATCTTGAAATAACGCATCACCATCGCCGGACTCCGCAGCGTGGCGCACACCATCCTGGTCGGCATCCTGATCGAGCGCCATAACCCCTTGAGAACCGCGGCAATATCCTTCTCAGAGGCAGCGGCATCGTAGGGAACCCAGCCCGCATGCGTAATAACGGGGATATCATCCCCTTTCCGGGTCACCCGTGTGGCCGTAATATGGCTGTCGCCCAAATGAATTCCCGCAATATCGGATGTCGACCAACTAATCACAACATTTCTCCCGATCCAACCCCGGCCTAGCCGGAACCATCATCTGGATTTTTAACATGGATAGACAGCATGCACAGGATAAATTATGGATATGTGAGCCGCTCTGCTTCTCACTCTATCCTGTCCATCCTGTCTATCTATGTTTGAATCTCTTCTTATTCAGGGAATCCCCTCCCTTAGGTCTCTCTCCTTGCGAGAAAAGACTAAGGTAAGGGGAATTCAAAACCTAACCTCAATTACTGCAATATCGTCCCACCCCAGGTAACCACGTTGTTGACATTTGACATGATCAACGTATCAGTTGAAGCGAGTCCCGACCTGCCGCTGGTTCCTGAAACCGTGACGACCATATTTGAATAACCGGACCCTGAAAATGAATAGTCCGTATTAAGGAAATACGTCCCATCCAAATCAGCCGTCTGCAGGTTCTTAACTCCACTCAACGCAGTCGGAGCCGTGGCGCCTTCCGCCTGCATGATCCGCACCAGCGTCTTAATTGTTCCGCATCCAGCCTGCGCCTCGGTCGCCTGTGCCTTCTTCTTATTTCCTGACATCAGGGGGATCGCCACAGCCGCCAGAATGGCAACAATAATCGCCACTACCATCAATTCAACCAACGTAAAACCCGCTTTACTCCTCTTGTTCATTATTTTCCTGTTCATTTTCTTATCCTTTATTTTTGTTTCTTTCGTTCGTTTCTTACCATACTCCACATTTACACCACCATCACTCCCCAAGTTGCACCCGTCACCTCCTTGTTTGACCGATAATAACCAATCCACTCTGCCAACTGCCAACCGCCCACTGCTCACTGCTCACTATCTTACATGCCCTGCCGAGCTAAACACCGGCAAGTAGATCGCCATAACCAATATAAGAATAAGCCCCCCGAATACCGCGATAATAATGGGCTCTAAAAGCGAAATAGCCACCATAATTGTCCCTTCCACCTGATCCTCATAAACATCAGCGACTTTCGTCAGTACCTCAGGCAGGCGCCCGGAAGATTCACCTACACCAACCATCCGGGCCACCAATCGCGGGAAAACTTTTTTGTCCAAACTGGATGCAATATTGTTACCCGCCATGATCCGGTCACGAGTGGCTTTCATGGACGCTTCCATCACCTTGTTTCCCAGCACCTCGGCCGCAATCTCGATCGCCGTTGCCACCGGGACGCCCCCCGCCATCATGATGCCAAAATTCCTGCAAAACCGTGACACCGCCAATTTGCGGGTAATCTCCCCCACAACAGGCAATCGAACCAATAGTCCGTCAATTTGCAGCCGCCCAAAAGGAGTCGCGCCATACATAATTCCAAGAATAATGGCGACTACAATTCCCAGAAAGATCCAAAGGGTGTTATGAATGACAAAGGTGTTGAACGCAAAGACCATCCGCGTCAGGCGTGGCAGGTCGTTCCCATACCCGGCAAAAATTTCCTGGAATTGCGGCAACACAAACAAGGTCATCACCGCTGAAATCAAAATAAAAAATCCACCGATAAACATCGGATACGCCAAAATGCTTTTGATTTTGCGGGCTAAACGGTCGTTCTTCTCCATCGATGTCGCCAGATAACTCAAGGTCTCGGTTAAGCTACCGGCTTCTTCAGCCGTTCTGATCAGGGCGACAAACAAACGGTCAAAAACCTTGGGCTCACCGGCAATGGCTTGTGAAAAAGGCGCGCCATCATCCAGCTTTTTCAGTACCCTTTCCAGAACACGCCGAAACGCCACATTTTCCAAATCCGCCGAAATGGATTCCAGGGATTCAAGGAGTGGTATCCCGGCGCTGACCGAAATGGAAAGTTGACGGCAGAAAATCGCCTTTTCGGACATCGAGACACGCCCTAAAACAAAACCCTTCCTGGCCGTCACCTTTGCCATTTCAATTCCGCCGACACCAACGCCTTCATCACTGATATCCGTCACAGTGAGGCCCCGGTCATGCAATTGCGAAAGCGCATCAAATCGCGTCGGAGCGGAGTAGACCCCCGCCACCTCATGCCCCTTACTGTCTTTTGCTGAATACCTAAAATCAGGCATACGCGCCTCCAAATTCAAAAAAGGATTTACCACCCGCTTCGCTAGAGTTCACTGAGGCACAGAGGGGCTTTGTACATTTCGGCATTGTTCTCTGTAGTTTCTCAAGAACCAATGTTGCACGAATTTTGCATCGGGCATAGACGTTAACTGTGACCATAATAGGTACCCTCGAAGTCTTTGCCCTATGCAAAATTCGTGCAACGTTTTCGCGGGGAGGAGGAGTTGAGGGGAAATCTGGTATTCTCCGTGCCTCTGTGAACTCTAGCGAAGCGGGTGGTTCATGTATTATTGTACGGTTTCGATTCATTTATGATATGCCACCTTAGTCTCCTGAGCACACACTCATTACTTCTTCAATCGTCGTGATGCCGCTCTGCACTTTGCGTAACCCGTTCACCGCCAGGGGAGCCATTCCGAGTTCCATCGCCTTGTTCCTCACCGTTACCCCACTGGCCCCCGACACAACCATTTCCTTGATTGCGTCGGTGACTTCCAAATACTCGAAAATCGTCGTTCGCCCCCGGTACCCCGAATTCAAACATTTCTGGCAACCGGCACCACGATAATACGTCCACCCAGCCGCTTCCGGAAGGATACTGGTTGCAAAGATCAACGCCTCCTCATGTGGCGGTTCCGCCTTCTTGCAATGCGGACAGATAACCCGGACCAAGCGTTGCGATATCACGAGCTTCATCGTCGAAGCGATGAGATAAGGCTCAATACCGATATCTTTCAACCGCCACAGCGCTGAAGGCGCATCGTTGGTGTGCAGGGTACTAAGTACCAGATGGCCCGTCAGGGAGGAGCGCATCGCGATCTGAGCCGTTTCAAGATCCCGGATTTCACCAATCATGATCATATCAGGGTCCTGTCGCAAGATGGCCCGCAGACAATTGGCAAAATCCAGCCCGATCTTGGGCTTGATCTGCATCTGGTTAATTCCGGGTATCAGGTACTCAATGGGGTCCTCAACCGTCTGAATGTTCCAGGCAGGATCTCGCAAGAAATTCAGCGCCGCGTAAAGCGTAGTGGTCTTCCCACTTCCGGTAGGACCGGTGACGAGAATGATGCCATTGGGAGCCTGAAGGATATTCTGGAACCGTTTGAGCATCACCTCATCCAGTCCGATATCCTTCATATCCACAATCAGGGCTTTCCGATCCAGAATACGAAGGACCATCTTCTCTCCGTGGGCCTCGGGCAGGGAAGAGACGCGGACATCAATAATCCGGTCGTTGACTTTGAATTTAAAACGGCCATCCAACGGCAGGCGCCGCTCGGCGATATCCATATTGGAAAGAATTTTGATGCGCGTCGCAATCGCCTGATACAACGCCTTGGGTGGCGGGGTAATCTCCCGAAGTCGGCCATCCACACGGATCCTAACCGTGACATCCTTCTCGCCCGGCTCAAAGTGAATGTCGCTGGCACGATCCCGTACCGCCTGCATGAGCAACAGATTTACGAACTTAACGACCGGTGCATCATTGGCCAGAACCATCAATTGATCGTCATCACCCCGTGTTTCGACATCCACACCCGTGACCACTTCCGGTGGCAGTTCGGCAATATCCTGCAACTCCCGTTCCAGGTGGGCTTCCTGGCGGTAGAATTTATCAATAACCGACTGGATGCGGGCTTCGGAACTGATGGCCTTGCGTATTTCCATCTTGGTCAAAGAACGGACGGTGTCGATCGCCTCGACATCCAGAGGATCTTTCATGACCAGGGTGATAACAAGGCCCGCTTCTTTTTTGACTGGAATCAAACAATACCGGCGCGCCACCGTCTCCGGCACCAGTTTAACTTCGGCCTTCTCAAGCCTGAAATCATCGTTGAGTTCATAAAATGGAACCCCTAATTGATCAGCGAGGGCACGCGCAAGATTATCTGAAGAGACAAAACCGAGCTCTGACAAGACTTCACCCAGCATTTTGCCGGTTTCTTTCTGCCGCGAAATGGCCTGATTGAGCTGTAGCTCAGTGACCAAACCTTTTTGCAGCAATATCTTGCCTAGTTTTGACTCAACCATAACGGCATCCTCACGGTTACTTCGGTGTATTCACCTTTTCGACATTGATCAGCGTCTGGTATTCCGGCGTTTTCACAGCCATTTCCTCCGAAGAATCCCGGATTGTCGCTGTCAGGAATATCAGGAGTTCAATCTTCTCCGTATTCACGGTGTCACGTCGGAACAGAACCCCAATCAGAGGAATACTGCCGAGGAAAGGAACCTTGATCTGGGTGTTCTGCTTTTTGTCACGGATCATACCGCCGATAACAATCGTCTGACCACTTTTGACCAGAACCTGGGTCTCCGCCTCCCGTGCAGCAATAATCGGATATGAAGCGCCTGATACCTGTGAGCCAGGACTTGCATCCCCGGACTGATAACCCAGTAATTCCCGGACAGAAGGATGAACAATCAAGTTCACATTTTTTTCTTCACAAACCTGGGGAAGCACCTTGAGTTTGATACCAATGTCTTCATAACGTTCCAATGTCGTCGTGGTCTTTGTGGTGCCCGGCGTATCACCTGCCCCGGTCGTGGATGAAATGATAGGCAGTTTCTGCCCCACAAGGATCACCGCATCCTGGTTGTCCATGGTCATGACCTTGGGCGCCGACAGCATTTTATAGGAGGCGTCCTCCTCCAGAAGATGAAGCAACACCTCAAACTGGAGATCCGTCAACTTCTGGAACGCCAGAGACAATCCGGAATTAAATGGCGCCGAGCCAGACAAAGTGGAGGTCTGGGGCTTGAAGCTATCCGGCTTGACCCCTCCGCTAACCTGTTTCGCGCCAACAGCATAGAGACTACTCGCCCCGGCAGTCCCGATCATTTTGCCACTTCCATCCGCCCCGCTTCCCCACTCCACGCCGATATCCTTGAGGAAATTGGCCGAAACCTCGACGAATTTGGCCTCAATCTGAATCTGGGCAGGCCGCTTATCAATTCCAGCCAACATTTGTTCCACCCGGCTTATCACCTCGTGGGTATCCACTAGCACAAGAGTCTTACCCCTCACCTGGGCAGACTCTTCCTGCAACCTCTGCAGCCTGCCCAGACTCTCGGAACTCGTGCTTTGATTGCCGGATGAACCACTCTGTTCTTTCCAACTCTGGCTTCTGGGGAGGAGTCTACCAATCTTCCCCCGGCTCGAAATCTGATTTCGGATGAGGTCTTCAACATCCGCTGCATCCAAATATTTCAAGGAGATCACCTTGACTTCAAGCGAATCTTCCATTTTCGGAGGGGGAACATTGGTTGTGACAGAGCCCGTTGTAGTGGCGGCTGTAGCCTTGGTGACCACCACATCTTTTGGCATCTTGTCCTTCCCACAAATAATGATCGTGTCGCCGACCATATAGTAATCGAAACCGTAAGGCTTGAGGATCACATCCAAAGCATCCTGCCAGGGCTTATCCGTCACACGCAAGGTGACATTCCCCGCCACCTCGGAACCAATCACAATATTCCGCCCTGACTGGCGAGAGAAGGCATTCAGCACCTGCGTTATGGGGCCATTATCCACATTAATCGTGACCAAGGCGGAATTCGTAGACTGGGCAGAGGAAACCGCGACAGGGGTATCCTGTCCTGATGCCATCACCACGCCACTCAAACTGATCCCGACCACGACCATAACCATCCACCATTGGCCCCGAACCCTCTTACATTTATTTGCCTTCATATAGCCCGTTCCTTTCAATGTCCTAGCCTTTCAACCCTAATAACCGGGCCAATTCTTTTGGCCGCGGCGAACGGCTCATCGCCGTCCCCGAATCAACCAAACCTCGATCGAACAACGCTTTCAGGGAGTCGTTCATCGTCACCATCCCCTCACTTCGTCCCGTTTGGACCGCCGAATAGAGCTGCTGTACCTGCATTTCCCTGATCAAATTCCGGATGGCCTGATTCACATTCATAATCTCACACGCCAGCACCCGCCGGGTTCCATCCCGGGTAACCAAAAGTTGCTGCGCGACAATCCCCAGCAAGACCATCGAGAGTTGAGTGTAAATCTGTTGTTGCTGGGCGGGCGGAAATACATCCACAATCCGGTTGATGGCATGAGTAGTGTCCTGGGTGTGAAGCGTCCCAATGATCAGATGGCCGGTCTCAGCCAGGCTCAATACCAACTGGATGGTTTCCAGATCGCGCATCTCCCCCACCATAATCACATCGGGCGACTGCCGAAAAACGCTGTGCAGAGCCTCACTGAAGGAATGGGCATCCTCGCCAATCTCCCGCTGATCAATCACGCTCAGTTTATGATGGTGTAGATACTCGATGGGATCCTCCAGGCAGACCACATGAAGCCGCCGGTTATCATTGATATAATCCAACATGGCTGCCATCGTAGTGGACTTCCCGCTCCCTGCCGGGCCCGTAATCAGTACCAACCCATGCGGTCTTATGGCAAATTCCTTGATCGTTTCCGGAAGGCCTAATTCTTCAAAAGGCGGAATTTTGAAGGGGATCACCCGAATAGCCGCCGCGATCGAATCCCTTTGATAATAGAAGTTAAAACGGAAGCGGCTGAGTCCTTCATAGCCTTTTGAAAAATCCACGCTCTTGCGGGCCATCAGCACTTCCATGTGCTGATCCCCCAGAACATGACAAGCAAGCCGTTCAATCAACGCGGCATCCATCGGGGGACGCTTGGAGGGAATCAACAACCCATTAATACGCAACTGCGGAGGAGCACCAACTGTCAAAAGTAAATCAGAAGCCTTGAGGTCACACATCTCCTTTAGGAATTCTTCCAACTGTTTCATATGCCCCCAACCTATCAGAAGGACCGTCACTCGAAACCCGCCCTGTGTAAAGAGAATTATCAAATCCTTCTTACGGAGTAAATAACTACTTGCAAAACACACCCAAATCAAGGGATGTGAAACCTGATTCGAGTATCAGGGAAACCCTGATACAAAGCAGATCATTGCCCGGTTCCATAGGCAGTTTCTTCTTTCACCATTCTGAATATTCTGTAAATTCTGTCAAAACTCTTGATTTTGGGGTATTTTAGATGCGTCTGCCCAGAGGGTTACACCCCATGGCGAAAGGAGCTCTCGCAAAGCAAGGTATTCCCGATCAAGAAAACCAATGCGCGGGTTTGACGTAACCCGTAGGGAGGAAGATCGTTGTCAAAAGATAGACTGAACTTTCCAGACAACTTCATCTGGGGCACATCGACGGCGGGCCACCAGGTAGAGGGCGGCAACGAATTCTCCGACTGGTGGGCCTGGGAACAGAAAGGCTTGATCGAGGACGGGACCGTCTCGGGCCGCGCCATGGATTACTGGAACCGCCACGAAGAGGATCATGCCTTGATGGCGAGCCTGGCTTATAAAGGGTTCCGCCTGGGCATCGAATGGGCCCGCGTCGAACCTCAGAAGGGCTATTTCGACCATGCCGTGATCGAGCACTATAGACATATCCTTCAATCCCTTCGTAACCATGGATTCAAAATCTGCCTCACCCTGCACCACTGGGTGATCCCGCGCTGGGTCGCCGACCAGGGCGACTGGCTGAATCCTGGCACGGTGAACCAATTCCTGCGGTACGCCAAGTTCGTGATCGAGGAACTGGGCACTTTCCCCGACTTCTGGGTAACGATGAACGAGCCGATGGTACCGGCGATCATGGGCAATGTTCTGGGACGGTTTCCGCCGCAGCGCCGTTCTTTCAGGGCGTACCGTGCCGTGTCCAGGGCCTATCTTCGTGCCCATGCAGGAACTTACCACCTGATCCACAAGGTGCAGCCGCTGGCGCCGGACGGTACACGGTCAAAGGTGGGTGTCGCCATGGCATATCCCTGGATCGAACCATGGAACTCGCCGGGCCCCGCAGGTTGGTATGAACGCTTTGCCGCCTTCATCGCCCGACGCGCGGCCTTTGAGGGGTGGGATCATACGATCCGCACGGGGAAACCACACTGGATCCACGGCGGGCCCGCCATTACCGGCGTCAAAAACTCCTACGACTACTGCGGGATCAACTATTACACGCGGACATCCCTGAAATTCGACCGGACAAGAGGCGATCAGTACTGGATCGACGATACGAAGGCGCCATCGGGTGTCGATGTGACCCAGATGGGTTGGCAGATCTATCCGGAGGGGTTATATCGTACCATCCGCTCCGTATGGAAACGATTCGGGAAACCGATCCTCATCACCGAAAACGGGATCGCAGACGATACGGATAAGCAGCGGCCGTATTACATTATCGAGCATCTCGCGCAGGTTCACCGGGCCATTCGGGAAGGCATCCCGATCCTCGGTTACTACCACTGGTCTTTTTTAGATAATTTCGAGTGGCAGAAAGGGTTTGGGAAGCGGTTCGGTCTTATCGCCGTTAAACACGATGATCCTGATCTCAAACGCGTCCCCCGCCCTAGTGCTTACCTCTATTCTGACATCGCGCAAAAGAACGCGATAACGAGGAAAATAGTTGAGGCTTATACCCCGCGAGCCGTCACAATGGTTTTTGGAAATTGAATCGCCCTTTGGAACAACAGACGTCAGGCGTAAGAAAGGACATAAGAATGAGCAATGACGAAACTCAGCAGCAGGCTTCGACTACCGAGGCCATTGCAAATATACCCGTGAATAGAGGATCCAAACTCGTGATTCTCTCCGCCAGTTCCGGCAGTGGGCATACGCGCGCCGGCGAAGCACTGGAAGCGGCCGCCGCTGATGTTCCTGGAATTTCCTCGGTTCGACACATCGACGTGCTGGACTATGGGTCTGCCCTGCTCGGAGAACTGTATGCCGAGTTGTACAAGCAAATGGTCAGCAAGACACCTTCGCTTTGGGGCTGGTGGTACGACAAAAGCGATACGCCATGGAAGGGTGAACATTTTCGCGTCGCCATGGAACGCTCTCAAATGCAACCGCTCATGGAGTGTCTGCGCACGGAGGCGCCCGATATTACGATCTGCACACACTTCCTGGCCTCTGATATCGTCTCCTACATGCTGCAACATGAACAGTTGTCCACGCGGCATGCCGTCGTCGTGACCGATTTGCATGTCCATGCCATGTGGTTATGCCATCAGTTTGAACGCTATTTTGTTGCCACGGATGAATCGTCATATTACCTGCAACAGATTGGGTTTCCTGACGATCGCATCACCGTTTCGGGTATTCCTATTCATCCAGTGTTTTCACGGAGCATGGATCGGGAGGTCCTGCGAAAGAAATTCGATGTCTCCCCCGCCACGCCCCTTGTTCTTCTCTCTGCGGGAACATTCGGCATGGACTCGAGCCTCGTGGCCATTCGTGCCCTCATGCAAATGAAACAGCCCGCGCAAATCGTGAGCCTGTGCGGAAAGAACGAGGAACTTCTGGCCGAAGTAATGCATGCAACAGAAGCGGCACCCCCCCATTTGAAATTCAAGGCACTGCCTTACTCAACCGAAATGCACGAGTGGATGGCCATCTCCGACCTCTTAATCGGTAAGCCCGGCGGGCTTACGCTGTCTGAAGCGATGGCGAGTTCCCTGCCCATGATCCTCTTGAACCCGATCCCCGGACAGGAAGAGATCAATGCCGCCAGTCTTCTCGAGGAGGGAGTCGCCGTGAGCCCGACGGATGTCGTCACGCTTCCGTACAAGGTCGACCTGCTGTTGCGAGAGCCGCAGCGCCTTGCCGGGATGCGGGACCGGATGAAGCAACTGGCACAACCGCGGGCAGCCTATACGGTCCTCGAGACCCTTCTCAGAACCCCGTCTGGAATCCGTTGAATTCTTTAGCACATGTAAAGGTTATTTATTAGTCAACCTAAAATCTTTCTGCGCGACCCGCATGAACAGGCGCTGCATCTCAACCAGTCCTTCCGCAAAGCGAGGACGCCCAAAACGGGTGCCTATCTCAAGTAAAGCGTCAACGGTCGTCCAATCGTATGGACGCTCATGAAGTTCCTTGTGGCGCTGCTCGGTGAGGGCAGGAGCGGCTCTTATCCACTGTTTAACGATGGTCAACTCCTGATCGCGCGTGGGCCGCTTCATGCTACACCCCGCAATATTGCTCGGGCCTGGTCAACAATTTCTGGAGCTTCCTTGAGCGCCGCCAGTTCCGACAAGTGACCCAGGATATACGCCTGATCCAGCGCCGAGCCTTGCCTGACGGCAATCCCTTTTGCGTCAATCCAATCCTGAGGGCGGGCAGCAAAGGCTTTCATCACGAAAAGGTCTTCGGCCGAACATGTCGGGAGTATCACGCCCGGCGCGAATTCGAACAGGGTGGCACGTTCCATCATGTCGATTTCAAAGCCCAAGGCGCCGAAGGCTATGTCCAGATCCCTTCCGTTTGTGGCATGGATGAGAAGAACCCGGTTGGCCAGCGAAAACTCAAGGGCGTTTCCGATGCGGCCTTTGAAGTGGGTCAGCAGGGCGCGGGCAAAGCGTTCTTCCTCTCCGAAACCCGTCAGCAACGTCAGGTCGGCGTCCTGAGTTGATCGAGACTCTCCCCAGCACTGGACGGCAAGCCCTCCGATCAGGCAGTATTGCCAGTGCTGCGCGGCCATGAAGTCGCAGACCTCTTTTGCTGCTTCGAAGAGAGAATTCATACTGCGAGAGTAACAGAGAAGGGTGGGTGGCGGAAGACAAAACGGAACCGTGTCAACGGTCGCCCACGGGCAGGGTTACACCCCATAGAAAGTGATAAAGGGATATGTAGAATCTTCAATTAACAAGAGGCGTTGAGGATCTTGATGCATTGAATACTCATAACAACCAAAAAGGTGGCAGTATCGCTGAAAGTCATTCCATCGCGTAAGCTCTATGAATTGTAAGTCAGGCAATATTACAACTCAACGAAAGTAGGCGTTAACTCTTCGCGCGCCTTTCGAGCGAGGCGTTCAAAGCGCGCCTTGATCCGGTCTAGATCCGCCTCAGACAACTCCTCGATGTCCAGCAGGGTGTTTTGAGCGGTTTTTGTCGCCCGAATGAGTTCATCCAATTTCAGCTGGATGGCTTCACTCTCCCGGTATTGTTAACTGAGATCGTGCACAACATATGAAGCTCCTAACCCGGCCTACGAGTGTTCATTGACTCATCCAATACTGCGCCATGCGGGCCCAGTGCTGCCAGACGGGCGGGCAATAGATGCGGGCGAAAGCCTTGAGGTCACCGCTGTAGTGGAGTCGGATTGTGCCGGCGGCCCACCGGCCCTGAACCCGAAGACTGCGCTTCGGATTGCGAGCAAAACGGCGGGCAGGATGGTTGGGATAGTTCGACCCGACACCAAGCTCCAAGCCTGGTCGGCCGTTTTCAATAAGCCTGATCGTCAACAGCAACTTCGATTCGCTTGCACTCAAACCGTATTCTTCAGCCACGTCGTAAAGAATTTGGGCTTCCCGATCCGGCAGAGACCGTGCCACGGTTTGCACCGATGCGGGAATGGCGGCGCCATAGGTACAGACGCAAACAAGACACAAAAACAAGATGACGGTTCTGCATTTCATCCCGGATTTTGCAGGCGAGAGGACGGCCCTGCCCTGGCCGCTAATGAATGACGTGCCATGACTTGATGCGGTGAAACCACGATTTCCACCTCATCACCGGTGTCCATTGTGCGAACCGTCATGTGAACTGTTATGCGATTCCCCCTGGTCGTTGCGTCCGCCATCCCGTCCTCCACCAAATACGCAACACCCGGTTAGCCCAAGTAAAATTCCTGTCACCATCGCAAATAATAGAGTTTTCATTATTATTCCTTATTTTCATGTGTCTCTTCATCTGGAACCAGAATAGATGATGTGAAGAGATCTGACCATGGGGTGTAACCCTGCCGTGGTTAACCCTCTTGGTCGGGTTACACCCCATTGAACGGAATCAACACACCATGTATTCTATTCTCAACAAAGGGAGAAAAATCATGATTATCGGATCAAATGTTGGAACAATACTGTTGGTTGTGCTGATTCTATTTCTCGTGGGAGCATTGCCTGCATGGCCTCATAGCAAGAACTGGGGTTATTATCCAAGTGGTGGCTTGGGACTTGTAGGTCTGATTCTTCTTATTTTGATTCTGATGGGCAGAATTTGAAGGAAGAGCAAAACCTGTGAATACATTGACCATGCGGGTTTTATTGCTCGTGATAATCTTGTGATAATCTTGGGAACAGTGGCCTTCATGACGGGATGTGCCTCTGATTTTGGCAAGGCATGCACAAAGTTTGTCTCCCCGGAGACGAATGATGTTTGAGATGGTGAAGGGTGCCGAACGAACAGTACGCCATAGTTTATGCCAATCCATGGCAGGGCAGGCGTTCGGATTCGCTTATCCGGTTCCTCGCCTGTCTCAATTCTGACACACCTCGCCTATTTCTGACACAACCCACACCCCTCTTTCGGGGATGAATTCTCATAAATGAGGGCAATTATAGACTATATTGGTATACTTTCGCAAAATGGCATGATATTCGCTACTAAATCGCCGCAAATAGGTTTGAAGGAATATTATGAATCAAGAACAATCGCGGTTCGTCATCCTGCCAGATACACGCAAAGCAACCGCCACTTTGATTATTGCCTTGGCGCTGACCGTACTCCCACCACGACGAAGTCAGGCGGCCGATTCCCTGGATACCAAGTTCATGTATTATCAGGAGGACAAAAACCGCATCCGCGTGCTTGCGCCGGAGTTTTCACTTCAGGATGAAAGCGATTCGGGATGGATCATCAAACTGGACGGCATCTATAACGCCATTACGGGTGCCACCCCTACAGGGGCCCCACCATCTGCGCCTGCTCCTGTGACGTCCATACAACCCCCATCATCCCCCGCCTCTTCAGGAGGCGGCGGATCAACCACAGCGGCAGCACCGCCTCCAGTCGCCCCCACCCCGCCACCCAGAGTCACTCCGCCAAGGGACGAGAATGATGCCATGATTGCGCGGAGTATTAACTACCCTGCCGCAATGTATTCGGCCGTTACAGCCGCCACACCGGTTGCGGCACCGCCCCCAGTGACAACGCCCTCTTCAGCCCCCTCCGCGCCCGCCTCCAGTCCCGGCAGCAGTTCCTCCAGCGGCGGTTCGTCATCAGGCAGTTCATCGTCAGGCGGAGGACAATCCTCCACAACCCAGCCAGCCTCGCAACCCTCCAGTTCAAGAATTCCCCTGGCAAAGTTTCATGATGCACGCTGGGCCTTCAACATTGGACTGTCAAAACGCATTGACGATCATACTCCCGGTATTCAGGGTTCCTACAGTCAGGAATCAGATTATATTTCGACAGGAATCAGTTTGCAGGATGCCATTGATTTCAATAAAAAGAACACCACATTTGCTGTTGGCGGAGCCTATACTCATGACACCTTGAATCCGGCCAACGGCCGACCAAGCGCCACAAAGGACTCCCTGGACGCCATTATCGGAATCTCGCAGGTCCTGACCAAAACAACGGTTCTGAACGCCAATTTCACCTTGGGCCAGGTGACCGGCTTTATCAGTGACCCCTATAAACTGGTGGAACTTAACGGTGCGCTCACCTACGAAAAACGACCGGATAGCAAAAACAAGCAGATCGCCTACATCGGCCTGCAACAGTTCATCACCCCGCTGGATGCCAGTATCGACCTTGGGGTCCGCTACTATACGGACTCCTTTGGCATCACTGCCGAAACCCTTTCCCTGTCGTGGTTTCAAAAGGTCAGCCCTGAAATCGTCATCAGCCCCATCATCCGATATTACACACAAACAGCCGCCTCCTTCTATGATGTCCGATTTAGTGGTTCCCCGGATTTCTACAGCTCGGATTACCGGATCTCGAACATGAGCGCCTTGTCTTATGGCATTAAAGTCATCTGGACGCCTTCCGCGGATCTCAGATTCGATGCAGGCGTGGAGCGTTATCAGTTATCAGGTAATGACGGCAAGACGGATCCCGAGATGTATCCCTCGGCCTTGCTGTTTATCGTGGGAGCTCATTTCGCATTTTAAAAAGGGGTCAATCCATGTCTGCCAGCGATTATACCCAGCATACGTTCAGTGCGATGGGCACGACCTGCCAGATCCAGTTTCAAACGGATTCTACGGCGGCAAGTCAGGCCTTTATTCGTAGCGTAACGGCCTGGGTTTCTGATTTTGAGGATAAGTTTTCGAGATTTAAGCCTCATAGCCTGATCTCCCGCATCAATGGGGCCGCGGGAATAGAGGCGGTTGAACTGGATGCGGAGGCAGAAAGTCTTTTTGCCCTATGCGATTGGTTTCACTGGTCAACCCGTGGAATTTTCGACCCTGCCGCCCTGCCCTTGATCAAACTCTGGGATTATCATATCCCTCACACCACCCTGCCAGAGACCCATTCCGTGAAGTCGGCCCTCGCTCTGTGTGGCTGGCATAAAATCCAGCGACAAAAAGGATCGTTCTTTCTTCCCGAAAAAGGGATGGGACTTGATGTGGGCGGGATCGGCAAGGAATATGCCGTGGATCGGGTGTTTGAAATGGCGAACCAGGCCGGCATTCAAAACGTGCTGGTGAACTTCGGACATGACCTGCGAGTTCAGGGTGAGCCGCCGGAGAAGGGCCCCTGGCGCATCGGATTGGAAGACCCCAATGATCCCGGTCGATGCTGGGGCGGCGTAGTGGTGCGCAATCGTGCGGTAACGACCTCCGGCAATTATGCGCGCAACGTAAATATCAACGGCGAACAGTTCGGCCATATTCTCGATCCCCGCACCGGTCACCCGGTGAATAATGGCTGCCTATCGGTTAGCGTCATCGCCCCCACCTGCACCGAAGCCGGCATTTTGTCCACCACCGCCTTTATTCTGGGCGGTGACGATGGGCAGCGATTTCTCGACAGTTATTACCAGGTCGAGGGCTGTATAAGTGAAACGAAGAAACAATATTTCAGCAGGAGATTCCATGAATACCTCATTAATGACTAAAACAATCACGGCTCTATTGCCTTTCAATCCTCCAGGTGGATGCCGGCGTCCCTGCCGGCATCTCATCGCGCCAGGGACGGCGCGATCCACCTTGGGGGATGCCAGATCAATATCGAGGGGGTTAATCACCCTTGTTTTGCTGGCCATCACCCTCAACTCTGAGGCCGCATGGAAAATGGGCACTCCCTTGCCGGACTTGAATCAGTTCAAATTGGAGGGGAAGGTCCCTTCAACCTTGAAAGGAAACGTCATTCTGATCGATTTCTGGGCCTCCTGGTGCGGCCCCTGTAAAGCCTCATTCCCGGTTTTGGATGAGCTTCAAACTGAATACGGGCCGAAAGGATTTGTCATCATTGCTGTCAATCAGGATCAAACCACCGGCCTGATGGAGTCGTTTCTCATGAACCACCCTGTCTCGTTCATCACCTTGCGTGATGCGGGTAACCTGCTGGTCCAATCAGCCGATGTTCAATCCATGCCCTCATCCTTCCTCGTTGATCGTTCGGGGAAAATCCGGTTTCTACATACCGGCTTTCATGGCGAAAAGACCACAGCTCAATACAAAAAGGAAATCGAACAGTTATTGACTGAAAAAGGGGGAATTCAAAAATGAAACCACGTTTCGTTATGCTAGCCATAATCGCCACAGGGCTCTTATCCCTGACTGGCTGTGGGACCGTTCAACCCTGGGAACGGGGTACGCTTTCGGACTACACCATGCGCCCGGACCGGGATCCCCTATCGGAT
>Ga0209697_10003609_pt1 | contig 20805 bp, 18 predicted proteins | sample AliMusrvi5mmetaG_FD_184115 | JGI IMG/M metagenome (GOLD analysis project Ga0209697, IMG submission 184115) | Freshwater lake bacterial and archeal communities from Alinen Mustajarvi, Finland, to study Microbial Dark Matter (Phase II) - Alinen... | ecosystem: Environmental > Aquatic > Freshwater...
GGGGAGGTCATGGATGCTGAAGTCGCCCTGATAGTCCATGCGACTGCTGCTGCGGTAGGAGGCACCAAAGGACCACTGGGGGTGGGGTTGCCAGAGCACACCCGCGTTGAAGCCGTAACTCCAGGCATCGCCCTTGAAATCGCTTTGGTCGGCTGGAAACATGGGAAGCGGCGTCGGCAGAAGGCCCTGAACCAACTGAATCCGAGAGTAGTTGAAGGTGGGCCCGGCACCGACTGAAAGTGACGGCAGCACCTTCCAGGCTACAACAGGGTTCATAGTGATGTAAGTGAGGCTCCCCTTAAGCGATTCCTGGCGAAAAGGGACGTCATCGGGCCATTTAACGCTGAACCCAAATGGTTCATAGATGCCAAGACCAAACGACACCGGCCATTCCTTGGGCGTGATGGTGTATTGCAGGGTCGGAGCGGCGATAACCTCTGGATCATTGTGAGAGCCCTGGCCGCTAGGGCTGTTGTAGTCTCCGTAGATCCCCAGGTAGAAGAGGGAGCCGACCTGGACATTCTGCCCCTCCAACTGGGTGAGGCCGGAAGGGTTGTAGTAAATGGCTGAGGGATTGTCTGCAGTCGCGACAAAGGCGTTGCCGCGGGCGATGGCGGAGGCATCCTGATTGGGCACGCGGAAGCCCAAAGCACTGGCATTAGGCACCCAAAGGCCCGAGGCACAAAGCAACAGGGCGGAGAGAACCGGGCTGCAGAATTGGAGGGGCGAGCCTCGGAGGGCTGCCAGTCGGGAACCGTCGGGATTGTGTTCCTTCATGCTTTCGATTGGCGGTGGTTGGGGCTTGTTAGTTATCGTTACAACTCGGAAAGCCCAGTCGGGCCAGGGGCCCTGGGAGCACCTGACCTGCCAACCTGGCAGGTGTAACCTGGCAGCCCATGGAGGGAACCCACAAAGAACGACGTGGCATGGCTCCCTTTTAACGCAGAGTCGGTAGGCGGCAAAGCCTTTTTCTCCACTCCGGGGTCGAAAAGGCGCAGCTTGCCGGCACCACCGGTGCATACGAGGGCAGACTCTAGACTGCAGAACATCATATCGCAGAGGAGCTAAGGAGCGTTCCCGTGCTACTAGATGTGAGCATTCGGCAAACACGCAAGCCGAGGAGCGCGGCCTTTAGGCCGCAGCGATGTCGGATGCGGCCAAGCACCGGCTTTCTCGAGGGTGCCTCTGCATTCGGACATTGCTGCGGCCTAAAGGCCGCGCTCCTATGGCATCGCGCAATGGCAGAGATGCGCCCGGGTCGCATAAAGATTGTTGCCTCGGGAGTCGGGACTGCCCGGTTGCGGAATATCCTGCTGACTGGATGCCCAGAATTGAGACAGCAAGCAACATCCGATGGAGCGCGTCGCGCGGGATTCAGCGAAGGTCGGGCCTTCTCCGGTTGAACTTGGTGCTAGGAGCCATGAAATCGGGCCTGTTACCCCCCTGATTACCTAAGATGGCGCTTTCCTGAATCCACGGTGGTTCGTGGCTGTTAAATTGCTTTCCTCCGGGTGCGGAAGACGTTAACAAGTGCGATGCACGGCCACCCGGTCCTTGCTCGCGCTGTGTGCCCCAGTCACGGCAAGAGCTGGACGATTACACATAATTTGGCTTTCCAGGAATACCATGGGCGCACAAAACGGCAAGACCAACAACGCTGAGGTGTGCTGTGAGACGAGCCAGGGGCTCGAGGTTCACGGTACTGTCGTGCGTCATGGGCGCGATGCCGTTGCATTTGAGGTCTATGATCCGGCCGTGGTTTTGCAGACTTCAGAGGTGCTTGGTAAGTTCCAGGTTTTGGCGGGGCGTCAGGTCGTTTATGCCGGGCGCGCGGTCGTCGCTGGGTGGGTTTATACAGGCACGCTCGCTGTCTGTGAGGCAAGGCTGGACGAGGGCGGGGCACAAATGGTGATCGAGCCATCAACCCTGTCTGGCTCCAGCCTGCAGGGGGCGTATGATCGCTTCTTCCAAGAGTGGCAAAGCAGTTACCGGATTGCACCCGAATTCAAAGTGGTCGTGGCGGATGTGGAGGCCTTTCTAACCGGCGTGGGGCATTGGCTTTCACAGGTGGAGTTGGGCCTGGCGACTCGTCACAATGGTGTGCCGTCCGAGCGCGAATTGGTGGAAACCATGGCCCCGCGGATTATTGCGACTTTTAACAGCCTGGAGGAAAGGTTCGAGGAGTTGGTATGCGCCGTTCCGCCCGAGTTGCTCGGGGTCCACGAACACTTCGTCCGGCGCCACTGGCAGAAGCTGTTTCTATGTTCTCCCTTTGGGCGTCGCACCTACTACAAGCCGCTTGGCTATGCCGGGGATTACGAGATGATGAATATGGTTCATCGGAACCAGCCCGAAGGCGGTTCGCTCTTTGCCAAGTTCATTCATTTCCTCTTGGTAAGCCAATGGCCCGCCAGATCGGTTCGCAACCGCGTTGTCCACCTCAAGGAGGTGATCCTTCGCGAAACCATTCGCACGGCGTGCCAGCGCCGGCCGTGTCGGATCTTAAACGTCGGGTGTGGCCCCGCGATGGAAATACAGTATTTCTTCCGAGACACCCCGCCCGGCCCGCCTCAGGAGTTTACTCTCCTCGATTTCAACGAGGAGACGCTTCGCCATGCCAGCAGTCGGCTCGCCGAGGTCCAACGCCGATTTGGGCACCCCGCCCGGGTTCAGACGCATCACATTTCGGTGTACCAATTGCTGCGCTACGGCTCTCAGCCGGGCGACGGGGGGGTGGAAAATAGGTACGACCTCATATACTGCGCGGGCCTTTTTGATTACTTGCCGGACCAAACCTGCCGCGCACTGGTAGAGCTTTTCTACAATTCCTTGGAGCCGGGGGGCTTAGTGGTCGTTGCGAACATGAAGGACGATAAGCCGTTTCGCTACTGCATGGAGTTCGTGCTGGATTGGCGGCTAATCTATCGGAACGCTGAAAAACTGGGGTCTTTTGCACCAACACGAGCCTTGGAGGCAGCGAGGATGGAGGCGGAGGAGACGTCGGTGAACTTGTTCCTGCACGTGCGAAAGCCAGCGTAGCATGCAATCAATTCCTCCGGAGTTCAGAAAGGCTTACCAGGAATACGATCGAGAAATAACGATCCGCAAGACCCGCCTGGGCTGCTATTTCGGGATCGTTCTGGTGCCGCTCTTTACCCCTCTGGATTACTACAAGTTCAGGGGCGCGGATGAGGGCCACGACTATTTCTTCTTGTTCCTGCTGCTGCGATTGGGTTGTTCTGTGCTGATAGCAGCGATGTATCCTCTGATCGGCTCGAGTTTCGGGCGGAGGTATTACCGTTTCCAAGGTATCCTGTTCCTGCTCATACCAACGGCAACCATCGCCTGGATGGTTGGTTTGGACGGTGGGGCCGCATCCACATATTATGCCGGCTTGAATCTGGTGTTGATGGTGCTGGCGGTGGTTTTGGATTGGACCTTTTGGCAAAGCGTTGCTTCGGTCAGCTTGGTCTTGCTGCTTTACCTGGCAGCCTGTTTGGCAGCCTGTTTACATTCAAAGTCGCCTCTCAATCAGGCTCTGTTTGTCAACAACCTGTTCTTCCTGGTGTCTATGGGCACCGCGATTGCGTTCGGCGCCTACTTTCACAGCAAAGTGCGGGTTCGCGAGTTCATTTCCCTCCGCCAGTTGGACAAGAGCCGAGACGAGCTCGCGGCGACAAACCAAAAGCTCATAGAGTTGGACCAGGTCAAGAACCGCTTCTTCGCCAATATCAGCCATGAACTGCGAACGCCGTTGACGCTGCTCCTGGCACCACTGGAAGCGCTGCTCCCACGGTACCACCTTGATCAGGAAACAAAGGACCTCCTGTTCACCATGCATTCCAACGGGATGCGGCTCCTGAAACTGATTAATGACCTGCTCGATCTAGTCCGGCTGGAATCCGGCCGGATGGAAGTCAAACGCGAGCCAGTGGAAGTGGCTGGGTTCGCCAAGGGTCTGGCCAGCGCGGCGCGCCAGGTCGCCAAAGACAAGCGACTGCAGCTCGAGACCTACGTGGATCCCGCGCTGGGCACGGTCTTGGGTGACCGGGACAAACTGGAAAAAGTCGTTTTGAACTTATTATTCAATGCCTTGAAGTTCACTCCCGCTGGCGGCCGGGTGGAATTACGCGCCGAGAAGCGGGGGCAAGAACTGGCACTGGTGGTAGCCGATACCGGCATGGGTATCTCCGAGAAGAACATGGCGCACGTTTTCGATCGTTTCTGGCAGGCAGACGCTTCCTCGACGCGCAAATACCAAGGAGCGGGCATCGGGTTGGCGCTGGTCAAGGAACTAGTGGAAGTTCAAGGCGGCCAGGTTGCGGTTGAGAGCAGGGAAGGCAAGGGAACCACCTTCACGGTGACACTGCCGTATCAGGAGAGCGATCAGGCCCAACCTCCCAAGCCCGAAGCGGCACCAGGAGGTGCTGTGGCCGCGGGGGACACCAGTGGCGCCGCAGCCTCTGAGGAATGGCTGGCCAATTTGTATCGGCGGGCCGAACTCTTCCCCGCCCTGGCGCCGTCGCGCGATTCGCTAGGCGCCGAGGAAACCACAGGCAACAGCAGGCTCCCGACGATACTGGTGGCAGACGACGAACCGGACATGAGGCACTTCCTGAAATCGCAGTTGAGTGCGCGTTACCAGGTGCTGGAGGCAATGGATGGGCAGCAGGCAATCGAGAAGGCCAGCCAGTTTTTGCCGGACGTTATTCTACTGGACATGATGATGCCGGAGAAGGACGGGTTGCAGGCTTGCCGGGAAATCCGCGAGCACACACCAACGCAGAGCATTCCCATCGTGCTGCTCACGGCACGGGCCGACGAGGAGACCAAACTTGCGACGTTATCGGCCGGGGCGAGCGACTTTCTGACGAAGCCGTTCTCCACAACCGAACTGCATGTGCGCATTAAGAACTTGGTGGAATCCCACCAGTACCAGCGCAAGGTCTCGAAGCAGAACCAGGTGCTGGAGTCCACCATCGAGCAACTCAAGGACACCGAGGCACAACTAGTGCAAACCGAGAAGCTGGCTTCCCTTGGCCGCATGAGCGCAGGCATCATTCATGAGATCAATAACCCACTGAACTACGCTATTACTGGCCTGTTCACGCTGCGCAACAAAGGCAAGTATCTCGCACCCGACCAACAGGAGGGATACCATGAAATTCTGAAAGACGTGGAAGAGGGGATCGGGCGGGTGAGAACCATCGTTTCCGACTTGCGGATGTTCACGCATCCCGACACCGAAAGCCGGGACCAGGTGGAAGTGCACGAGGTCGTCACGGCGGCGCTCCGCTTCCTGAGTAACGAGTGGAAGGACAAGGTGCGGATCGAGCAGAGGCTGGCGAAGCATCAAAGTGTGTGGGCGAACAAGAGCAAGCTGATCCATGTGCTGGTCAACCTGCTGCAAAATTCGCTCGATGCGCTGAAGGCCAAGACGTTTGCGGATGGGCAGCCGACCATTTGGATTGAGGGCCACCTGGAATCGGGCAAGAGCATCCTGGTGGTCCGTGATAACGGGGAGGGCATCGAATCGGAGCATTTAGACAAGATCTTCGACCCGTTCTATACGACCAAGGACGTCGGCGAAGGCATGGGGCTGGGTCTGTCCATCTGCTACCGCATCGTGCGAGAGTGCGAGGGGAAGATCTCTGTCCGGACCGAGCCAGGCAAGTTTTGCGAGTTTGCACTGGAGTTTCCGACGAAAGGGCAGCAGCAGAAGTAACAATAAAGCCTAGCGTTATGCAGAATCTCTACGACTATAAACGGTTTGCGGTCCTTTACGTGGATGACGAAGTGAAGTCCTTGAAGTATTTCAGCCTCGCTTTTCAGGATCAGTTCCGCATCCTCATGGCGACCAACGCGCAGGACGGGCTGCGGCTGCTGGAAGAACACAAGGATGATATCGGTCTGCTGATGACCGACCAACGAATGCCGGGAGAGAAGGGCGTCTGGCTGTTGGAAAAAGCCAGGCAGTTTCGACCGCGCATCATCCGCATCCTGGCCACAGCGTATGCCGACATGGACGCAGCCATAACGGCGGTCAACACAGGCGCGATTTATAAGTATGTGACCAAGCCCTGGGACCCGCCCCAACTGGAGAGCACGCTCAAGCGTGGCCTGGAGTTCTTCATGGTCCAGAGTGAGCGCGACCAATTGCTGAAGGAAAAGATGTCGGTGGTGCACAACATGATGATTGCCGACCGGATTGTCAGCCTGGGCTTGCTGGCGGCGGGCCTGAGCCACCACATCCGCAACGCGCTGGTGGCCGTGAAGACCTTCTTGGACCTAGCGCCGGCGAAGATGGAGGAAGAGAAAGTGGACTTGGAGGGCTTGCGTAACCCGGACTTTTGGAAGGAGTATTACCAGAACGTTCAGGGGCAGATTGAGAAGATCAATAACATGCTGAAGGACCTGTGGACGGCGTCAGAGAAGCCCGTGTTCGCGTTCGGGGACCAAGTCCATGTGCATGAAGTCGTTGCGGAAGCACTCGTGCAGCTCAAGGGTGGGTTCGCCGCCAAGCAAATTGAAGTCGAAAACCAAATCCCACTCTCGCTCCCGGCGTTGAACGTCGACCGGCCGAAGTTTTGCCGGCTCTTCGAGTTGCTGCTCAAAGATGAGCTGGCCAGCCTGCCGCCGGGCAGCCGAGTGACGGTCTCGGCCAAGCCGCTCGATGGCGCCCGGGCAGACCGACAGGAAGTCCAGGTGCAGGTGAGTGACAACGGCCCCGGATTGCCGAAGGAGGCCCTGCGGCTGGTTTTCGACCCGTTTGCGGTCCGCAGCGACAGCCCGATGGAATACGGCATTCACCTGATGGCCTGCTATTTTATCGTACACCATCACGGCGGGCGGATTGATGCCAAGAGCGAGGAAGGGCAAGGAACAACCTTTACCTTGCGTCTGCCCGTTAATCCCGACCTGGCGCCGCCGCTTCAGGACGAAAGCGAATTCCTCCAGAAAGTCCTTTTGAGCGAAACGCTCTGGGAGAAGCTTATTTCCGGCGGCTAACTCTAGCGGAACCGCCGAGTTTGGCGTCTAGGTTTGGGATTTGCTTCCACCCGGGGAATCCCCGGGCGGGGCTACGTATCCTCCGCAGCCTGATATCAGTATTTCCTGTCGTTGAATCTGGCTGCCAGAAGTGCTAATGCTGCTGGCCATGATTGAGTTTATCAGACGGCAGACTTGTGAATGACCGGCCAAAGATGCTGGCAAGTAGAGCGGAGGCGCTTCGGCAAGAGAGCAATCTAAAGGTTGCCCAGAGCAGAGAAATGTCCCTTAATGCCCCGGTGGATTTGCCTCGCTCGCAGCCCAGCCACCGAAAGCTCCCTGCGTCAGCCGGGGGCCTCAAATCATGAGGACGTTGTTGGTGCTAGCCGAGCATCCGGATTTCGCGGAAGCGATCCGCACGGGAGTCAATCCCGAGCACTATCGCGTCATCGCCCGCACCGACCTGGCGGATGCGGAGCCGCTGTTGGAGCACGGCCTGGCGGAGGCCTGCATCGTTGATGTCGAACTAACCGGAGTTCAAGGGATTTGGATGCTGGAAAAGCTGCACCGGAAAGCGCCCCGGTGCCCGGTCATCCTGTACGCTGGCACCAAGCAATCAGAGTGGGAGGAAGAAGCCTACCTGCAAGGTGTAACCCATGTTCTGACCAAGCCCGTGCGTGCGCGCATGCTGGCAACCTTGCTGGATCGACTATGGTTGCCGCCCACGGGGACAGGCCCAACCTTACCGGCCCTCCAGTCGCCGCCGCCGGAACCCATAAAGTCAGCCGAGATGGAAAGAGCTCCTGCTGCGACTCAGACGCTGGGTGTCCTGCGCGACTTCTCCGGCATCCTTACTCACTCCCTCAACGCCGAACGGATGCTCAACCAGTTTCTGCTGCTGCTGCGCGAGATTCTTAGCATCAACCGCGCGGTGATCTTCCTGCGACAACCGGTAGCCGGATTTGGCAACGCTCCTGTCGTGGCGAAGAGCCGGCGGCTGCGCGCCGCCTCCGCCATCGGGTTGTCCCCTGGCTTGCTGCAGCATTTCGAGTTGTCGTTCGAGGCCGGCATTGGGGGACATCTCCTTCGTCTCGGGCGCATCCTCCGACGATCGGGCGAAGTAGCCCGTCTGGACGTTGAAACCCAGAAGGAGTTCGAGTTGCTCGGCGCCCAGGTGGCCGTGCCGATCCTGGACCGGGAGACAGTCCTGGGGGTGGCCGTCTTTGACGGGCGAATCACCGGCGAGCCGTTGGTGAATTCGGAGCTGGAGCTGATCTTCCATTTGCTTGAACAACTGGGGATGGCCATCAAGAACATCTGGCTGCACGACCAATTGGCCTCCAACCATCAAATGATGGCGGACATCCTGCGCGAGCTTAGCAGCGCCTGCGTGGTGGTGAGTCGCGACCTGACGATCCTCCACGCCAACAAGAGCGCCCGCAAATATTTTTGCCGCGCCGAGCGCCACAACTGTGACCTGGAATTCAGTGATCTGCCCAAAATCCCGGGCGCCAGAGTCTATCAGGTCCTGAAGACCGGGGCCGCCATTGCCAGCTTCAAATACGAGCCGGAGGATTCACCAGGCACCGTTTATAACATCAACATTGTCCCCTTCCAAAGGTCGCAAGCCGGCCCGCCGGCTTCCGCGCTGCTGATGGCCGAGGACGTCACCCAAAGCGAGCAACTGCAACGGTTGGAAATTGAGGCGGCCAACCTGCGCCTGGTCAAAGCCATGGCGGATCGCCTGATGCATGAGATCGGCAATGCCTTGGTACCGCTTTCTACCCACCAACAACTGCTGGCCGACAGGTGGCAAGATCCGGAGTTCCGCATCACCCTCAGTGAGGCGCTGGCCGGGGGTGTCGATCGCGTAAATCGGCTGATCAATCAGATGCGGTTTCTGGCTCGCGACACACTGTTTTCCCAGGAGTCCTCCCCGCTGGCCGAGTTGCTTGAGGAGGCCTACCAGGAAGCTTGCAAGCACTTGCCGGCCAAAGTGGCGCCGCTCAAATACGATCCGCCCGGCAATCCCATCTCCCTTCGCGGGGAGCGCCTGGCTATCAAGCACGCACTGGCTGAAGTGATGCTCAACGCGCTCCAAGCGAACCTAGCGGACGCGAAAGTCAGCGTTCTTGCGCGCACCGAATCAAGTGGCAACGGTGAGCGAGTGCTGCAGCTTGAATTACAGGATAATGGCGGTGGGTTTACCCCCGAGGCCGCGAAGAAGGCCTTCGTGCCATTCTTCACGACCCGCGCCGTCGGTTTGGGCCTCGGTCTGACCGTGGCCCGTAAGATCATTGAGACCCACCGCGGCAGGTTGGAAATCGTTGCGCCCAAGTCCGGCCAGAATGGAATGGTTCGGATTTCGTTACCCCTAGACGCCGCCTTGATATCGCAAACCTGACCGGGGGGCACATCGGGGCGCGGGCTTGTGGCCGCGCTCCGACACGGCCGTTGGTTCCTGCCGAAAGGACTTTCGTTTTTTCCCAGCTAGTCTCATCCTGCCGACGCTGGATAGCAGGTGCGGTGGAGGTTTGCTTTGGGAAACGAACCATGAGGCGGGTGAAGAGCCAGCGGGTAGTCCGTGGCGGGCCGAGGTCCTGCTATGTTCATGGTGGCCAAGAACGAGGTGAGGTGTTGCTTGCCATGACCGAAGATATGTTCCAGGTGATAGCCATTGGTCTTGAGCGTATTATTATTTTCGTTCTCGAACTTGCAGCGGGCGCGGCTGGCGGCAACCATGGAGGCGACGTTCTGGTCGGTGATCTGGAAATCGGTCACCCAGCCGTTGAGGTAGAGCGCTTCGCCTTCGAGGTCGGTAACCGTCAATTCACACCAGTTGACCTTGATGGCATCTTCGCTTTCGACTAGGGGCACTCTCCCCTTGCCTCAGTGCCGCAGTCGTTTGGGAAACTCCATGTGTTGCTCGTTCTCGCTTCCTAGATCCCCCGAGATGTTAGGGGAATCCTTGGTATCCAGAGCCGAAAGCTCATTTTGACGAGCAAAAATGGCTGTCCGGCATGGATTCGAACCTACTTCTAGGGGGTTCTCAGTGCTTCCTACGATTGCCGATGTTTGCGTTGTCATGCTCTCGACTATACACGATCAGCCAATGCTGTCAAGCCTTCCGTGTGCTTTTCTGGGAAATCGTAGGAAGCAAATCGTGTGCGGGGGTGTGCGGCTGTGCGGGAGTTGTGCGGTAGAGTTTCGGCTGCGGATTCTGTGCGGGGTTTGTGCGGGCAATTCTGGGCAGATTCCGCCCCTCTCCCATGGCGACGTCCAAGAATTCCCTGCTGGGGTCGGGCCGTTTTCAGGGCAGCCCGCCTCCCTTCACCCCTTGCCCGTCCTGCCCTTGGACGGCTCCGGATGGTGTCATCTATGCGGTCACCCTGTTGCGACGCCTGCAATCGAATCCTAGAGCCAAGTTCTCAGGCTGATTCGGCCAAGCAGGGCGGTTTGGCAGGTCTCGGCCGGGTACTGCGCCTCGGCTGGGGCTTGCGAGCGAGGCGGGTCTCCGGCAGCCCCGGAGCGAGGAGCTGGTGAACTTCAATGCCGTAAGCGTGCGCCAACCGCTCCAAGGTGGACAGGCGCAACTCACGCTTCCGCCCGGCTTCGACGGCTTGGTAATACTTGTAGGAGATGCCCGAAAGCTCTGCGAAGGCTTCCTGCGTCAGCCCGTGGGCCTCGCGCAGTTGCCGTAGTCGCGACAGGAGGTTCGTTAGTGTGGTTTTGACCACACGGAAAGCATCCACATTCCCATTGCTTCCAACACCCAACCAACGGTAGTGTTCGGGCGGGTATGCGGCTGGAAGCGGTTGGATGATCCAGACGAAACGAAACGAAAGGACTCTCCATGAAAGGCAGGATTGAAGTAGTGCTCGCCCGGTTTAGGGATCGGGAGCGGTACGTGTGGCAGTTCGCTGCGGTAGGCTGCAAATGCCGGATGCTTTCAACGCAAGCTGCGGGCGGCGCCTTTGGTACTGCTGTCCGGCGTTGGCAGCGCGGCTTGTCGATTCTGGCGACAATCGCCTCAACAATTACCGTCTCGGCCGCGGTGCGCTACGTGGATTTGAACAACGCCAACCCCAGACAGCCTTACACCAACTGGACTTCAGCGGCCACAGACATCCAGAGCGCGGTTGACGCGGCGGATGCCGGGGACCAAATCGTAGTGACCAATGGGGTTTACCAGACAGGCGGGCGGGTGGTGTATGGCGCAATGAGCAACCGCGTGGCCGTGACCAAACCGGTGACGGTGCAGAGCGCTAACGGCCCAGAGGCGACGTCGATTCAGGGTAACTCGCCTCCAGGCAACAGCGCAGTGCGTTGCGTCTATTTGACGGACGGAGCCGCACTGGTTGGCTTCACTCTCACCAACGGGGCCACGCGGAGTTCCGGGGATGCGACTCGTGAACAGAACGCCGGAGGGGTGTGGTGCGAATCCACCAGTGCGATTATCTCGAACTGCACCTTCACCGGCAACTCCGCTGCCAACGCCGGGGGCGCGGCGTATTTGGGTACCCTGAACAACTGCACCTTGAGCGGCAACTCGGCCCAGGTCGGTGGTGGGGCGTATGGCAGCGGGTTGAGCAACTGCACGCTCACTGGCAACTCGGCAAACAATGGGGGTGCGACTTTCGAAGGAAACCTGAACAATTGCGCGCTCACTGGCAACTCGGCGTCCAAAGCAGGTGGTGGGGCCTATCGCGGCTTATTGAACAATTGCACCGTGACCGGGAACGCCTCGACTAGTACTGGCGGCTCAACCGGTGATGGCGGTGGTGGCGCATACAATGCCAAGCTGAACAATTGCACGCTGACCGGCAACACGGTCGCCACAGGTAGCGAAGGCGGCGGGGCCTATTCTGGTACGCTGAACAACTGCACACTGGTCGGCAACCGGGCCTCCTATGGTTCCGGCGGGGCTTCGCACGCAAACCTGTACAATTGCATTCTCTACTACAACAACGATAACAACGGGAATCAAAACGCAGACTACGTTGCTTGCAGTTTGTATTACTGTTGCACGACAACGCTTGGCGGTATGGACACTGGAAACTTTACAAATGCGCCACTGTTCGTGAATCAGGCAGGCGGCGACCTGCGCTTGAAATTCAATTCCCCATGCATCAACGCTGCCAATAACGCCTACGCCGTCGGCACGACCGACGTTGCCGGTCGGCCCCGCATTGTCGCCGGAACCGTGGACGTTGGCGCTTGCGAGTATCAAGGCCCTTACAGCTTGTCGGGATTGACCGACGGAGGCGGCAGCGTGACCATTGCACCCCCCATGGGTGACAACTTCAGCAACTTGCAGGAGGTGGTGACGGCCACGCCCGCGCCCGGATGGACGCTGCTGCAATGGCTCGGCGATGCGGCGGGCAGCAACCCCGTCGTGAATCTCAGCATGACTCGGAACAAAAGCGTGCGGGCAATGTTTGGCACCCTGCTGAACGTCACGGTAGTTGGCAGCGGCAGCATCGTGAGCAGCCCGGTGTCACCCGGGTATCCTTACGGCAGCCAGGTCCGGCTCACCGCCGTTCCGGCCACGGGCAATTACCTCGCCTTCTGGGCGAACGCGGCTGCCGGGCAGACGAACAACCCCCTGAGCTTCACCCTCACAAACGCGAGCCCGACCGTGACAGCGGTGTTTGCCAGCCTCGGCGGGACGAAAACGAACGCTCTGACGGTGATTTCGGATGGCCGTGGGCAGGTGACGCTCACGCCGCCGGGCAACCGCTTCCCGCTCAACACGAATGTCTTGCTGCAAGCCAAGCCGGACGCGGGGCAGGAGTTTCTCGGCTGGTCGGGCGCCGCGAGCGGCAGTGACAATCCGCTGTTGGTGACTATGAACTCGACCAAGGTCATCACCGCGAGCTTCACCAAGCGGCCTTGGTTGCAGGGCCAGGGCGACCCGGACTTGCTGAGTCAGGACGGCTTCCGGCTAACGTTGACGGGGGAGTTTGGTGTCGCTTACCAGATTCTCGGCTCGGCGGATTTGAGCGGGTGGGCGCCGCTGGGCACGGTGACGAACGACTGGGGCACAGTGCAGTTTATGGACGGAGCGGGGACAAATGTGCCGCAGCGGTTCTACCGGGCAATGGAGGAATAACGTTGAAAGCACAAACGCTCCCGCCGGTGCTGCTGCTGTTGGTGCTACTCGCCACGGTGCAAGCGCAGCTCCAATATACGGCTGAAATCGGCGCCATCACCATCATCGGATACACGGGTTATGGGTATAAAATGTCTGTGCAATAACTGTAGCGGTCATTTGGAATTTGAGTCCACTGACGCCGGCCGACGAGTGGATCGTCCACATTGCGGAATGGAAACTTTGCTATACATCCCGCAAGCTCCTCTGCCGCCATCACTGCCTGTCGCGTCGATAGTACCACCGCCGCGCTTGGAGAACTCCAATCTTCGGCCGTGCGGATTCTGTGGGAAACAGGTGAGTGACCACGCAGAGTGTTGCCCATCTTGCGGGGCAACCTTTATCAGGAGAAAGAAACACGGGGTTTTCTTTTATGGATTCTTGGGTGTCATCTGCTTGGCATCCCTGTTGATTGGGTTTGCCACCGGAAGGTTCTCAAAAACCGCTACCTCGGGCGTTACTGCTACATCGGCTGTTGAGCGGACAGCACAGGTTGGTAAGGTTTTGACTGGTCAGGAATGGTCCAAGTCTCTTTCGGTGACGCAAGAGAATATTCAAGTCGTGGTCGTTTCGGCGAATGTCGGAACGGTGTCGTACCGAGACGTGGTGAACCGACCACAATTTACGGGTCCGTATCTGACAATTGGACTTGGTTTAGCAAACGTAAGCGCTACCAAGAAGGTGGACGTCGAAACCTGGCGCGCCGGCAGGTGCGCTGTAAGTATGTCGGACAATTACGGAAGCAGTTACAAACGAATAGACGTGACCCCAGCGCCGAACCTTCTCGATCCAGCTCGTGACACCGCTTCACTTCGCCCAACAGAGAGGTTTTATGACCCCGTCGTTTTTGAAGTCCCATTGCAGAACATCGAGTGGCTTCATCTTGAACTTCCGGCAAGGAACTTCGGCGGTGAAGGGACGCTGCGGTTTGAGATTCCCGCGAGCAGGATCAATTGGTCCCCATCGACACTGCGGTAGGTTTTGAAGCACCATAGAGGACTTGCAGGGCGGGAATTTGCCCTCGCGGGTCGTTTTCGAGTGTTTCGGCCGTACTTGAGCGTTGCGGTGCGGCCATCGAGCAGTACTTGAGCGGACGCACTTTGAGGACCAAGTCTTTCCGTTCGGGCTCGCTCACGCCGATTTTGACGTAACGGGGCTCGCGTTGCTCTTGCGACACCGCGACCAACACGGTGGCAGGTTTCTGCGGCAGTTTGACGCACTCACAGCGAACCTTTACGGACTTTGGCGGCCTTGTCTTTTTCATGCCACCTTTCCGGCCAGGATGGCCTTGATGACGGTGCGTTGCCAGGGCGTGTTGTTTTCGTCGTCCTTGTACCACTCGGCGAGATCAACCAGGGACAAGTCGCACGCATCCCTGGAGAGGCCGGGGGAGGACAGCAGGGAGTTTCTAAAAGGGTCAATGACGGCGTAACCGTCGCCCAGTTGGGTTTTGAGGGTGGGGGAGCGCCGCTTGCGCAGTACGTGGTCGTTGCGCTTCGCGATGTCGCGCAGGACCTTCTCCGCCGTTGCCAGTTGCACCTCCGGCAGGAATTCCTCCGGAGCCGCTGCTGTTTTGTGTTTGGTTTTCATGCTGCCCGCAATTTACCCGATAGTCGGTAAGTCGGCAAGTCGGAAAGTATGGAAGTATGGAAGTATGGAAGTAGGGAAGTAGGGAAGTAGGGAGGGCGCTCTCGTCCCGCTCATATCAGAACGTGGACGGTTCGAAGGCTGAGGGTTGCGGCCAATCATCAAACGGTCCCGGAGGGCGCCGGTTGGTGCTGGTGAACTTCGACCACTCGGCAATCTCGGCAGAGCCGAAAGCGCCGTTGCCAGTGCTCAGCATTCCGTGTGCGCCGGACAACGCGTCCACTTGATCGTCATGGCGTCCGGTTGGGAAGTTTTCCAGCTCGCGGATAAAGTAATCAACCCAAGGGCCCCTGACAAGCCGGACGTTGCCCGCTTCTGCCTGTGCGCTCACCGGCTTGGCCCTTGTCTCTTTGCTGCCAGTGGCCGGGGCGAAGCGGACGTTGAAGCCGTCCAGGGCGCGGCTGGTGTGTTCCGCTTCCATCTTCCCAGCGGACGCTGGATCTTGCGCGAAGGCGACGGTGGTTTGTCTGCCGTCTGCGCCTGCGATGTTCACCATTGCTGCCGTGACTGCCCCGGGCGTGGCGAACATCTTCGCGACGTGTTCAACGAAGTACACCCCGTCTGCCGTCTTGCTGAGCAGCAAGCCAACGGTTGCGTCCGGGTCAGTGCCGGGCTTCTGCTCGCTCGCAGCCCGGTCCCAAAACCTCACCCGCCCAACAGCTTGAGCCGGTGCATGGTCAACGATGGTGAACCACTCGCGGCGGAAGTAGTTGCCCGCCTGTGCCCGGACATTCCAGTTGCCGTGCAACAGCCGCTCACGTTCTACCAGGGGCAAGGCTTTCAAATTCGAGACGTAGCCCGGGTCTCTTTGCAGGAGCAGCTTGTTGTCGCTCACCAGGGCCGGAATAAAGCTCACGGACTTCGGTTCCGCATCGGCGCCGAACTTTTCCACCAGCTCTTGCCGGGTGTCGCCCCAGGTCAACGCATCCTCACGGCGGACAAACCAGCGGAGCGCCCCGGCCCGCTCCGGTATCGGCAGGCCGGTGTCCGGGTCAATCCACCATGCGAGGAAATTCCTGAGCCAGCTATCGCTGTCCGGGTTGCACGTCGCCCGAACGTACGGCCGCACGCCGCACGTTGAACGGTTGCGGCTGAGCATGTAGAAAAACTGCCGCTCCGTGAACTGCGTCAGCTCATCGAAGGCCAGCAAGCAAATCTCTGAGCCCTGCCAATCGAAGCAACTGGCATCCAGCTCCATGCCCGCGAACTTCACCACGGCGCCGGAAGGGAAGCGCACTTCAAGCGATTGCTCCCGGGCTTCCGCTCCCAGCCGGGTGTAGATCTCCCGGGAAGCATCCCACAAGCCCCCGGGTTGTCGTACCATCGGCTGCGTACGGCGGAAGATGACGCACCGGAATTTCTCGTTGCCGATGTGGTAGCACGGTTCCAAGAGCAGACTGAAGGACTTGCCGCCCCCGGCTGCCCCACCGAACACGCAAATGTCCGCCTTCGATTGCAGGAACGCGGTTTGCGGCCCTGGCTGCGGTTTGATTTCAGCCGTTTCCATTGGCCGTCCTTTCTGCCAGCAGTGCGGGCGCGTTGACGGCGGGCAAGTGTCCGCCGTTGCTGTCCTGTTTCTGCGGAAGGAAGATCGCGACGGCTGCGGCCAGCGGTGCGCCGTCAGGGCCGCTCACTTCAATTCGGTTCCGGGCGAAGTGTTCAGGAGCGATGTGCTCCAAGTACCAAGTGGCTGCGCGAAGTGCGATTGCAGGATCTTCGCTCTTCGTGCAGGCTTCAACCACAGCCAGCCGTTCCTCAATCCCTTTGGCAAGAGCCTGTTGCACCCTGGCGTTGAATTGCGCGTCCTTCGCTTTCATGGCGAAGAAACCTGAGACACTAATTCGAACCACGTGGCACGCGTGCTTGTAGGGCATGCCGCGTTCGATGCAGCGGAGCAACGTCCGCACCGTGCGGGGCGTCCACTTGGGCGGACACCCAGGCCCGCGCTTGGCTGGTAGCGTCGTGTTCATTCCGCTTGCCGCTCCGCTTCAGCTCGCTCGAAGATCGCAGCTACGCGCCGCTCGTGCTCCAGCCGGTCAAAGGCGGCTTCGAGCTTCCGAATTTCCAAAAGGAAGGCGTCGCAACCCGTCCACCCGCTTGGCCCGAACGGGTTCGATGCTGCGGAAGGCGGGCTTGTTGGTGAGTGTCCCGACGCAGAAGGAAGTCCCGGTAATTCGCGCCGGGTTGCTTGTTGAGCCCCGGGCAAATGGAGGAAACACCCAACAGCCGTCCTTCAGCTCGGCTTGCGCGTAGTCCGCGTCCGTGGTGAATGATGGTGACCAGCTCCGATGGATCTTCCCGTTGACGTGGTCTGCGCCAAGTGCGGAGGGCTCCGCCACCAGATAAACGCCGTCCTCTTTGGCAACGAACCGCTTGGGCCAAACCGATGCCTCCCTTTCATCGTGCTCGAAGCAGCCGAACGGGCGTTGCTTGGGCGCATCGGTCACCAGGGACTTGAAGCTTGCCTGAAGCACTTCAGCCGCTTCGGTTGGGTCAACGTCAACAGTCAGCTCGATTGCTGAATTGCGAAACCCCGCCCTGATTACATGGACGCCAGCGGGCAAAAACATGAATTCGACTTCCTCCCCGACCTTCCAGGGTTTGCCGGACGGTTTCAGGTGTACGCCTGCGGTTTCTCTGCAATGGATGATGTTCTCTTCGTTCATAATTTCCTCTCTGTTTGTTGTGTTCTTTACCGACTACCGAAAACGGTTGACGCATTCAATTTCGTCCAGGTCGGGCCGGTTTCGAATTTGCGCCTCGCGGAAACGGCGCCAGCTTTTGTCTGCGAGCAGATCGGCCCACCATTCGAGCTGGTCGCGTCTTAAAGTTAGAATCTGAAACGCCAGCCACGCGCTTTCACACTTCCTCGGCTCCGCTTCGACCATGCGGACATCCGATGCGCCCCCGTGCCTCGCGAAGTCCTCAAGCCCACCGTTGAAGATCATATCGCTGGACCAGCGGGCGAAGGTCTCGGGCGTCAATTCAATCTTTGGGAGAGTCCGGCCCGGGCATCGTGCCTTAAGCATGTCCTCAGAAATCACGCCAGCGAAGGCCACCGCCGCGTTTTCGAGACTGGTGCCAGCCCGGTGTGCGACGATTCCACTGCGAGGGCCACCGATGAAAGCCCTGGGGTTCAATTTGAAGTAGGCAGCCGTGACGCAGTGTCCCCCCTCATGAGCAGCAACACTTTTCAGCAGAGCAGTATCTTCAGCGTTTAATGGGATGGTTGTCATGTTATTTGTCAGGGCTGCCATCTATCTGTCGCGTCCTGTCGCATAGCTGGCGATTGTGGGCAGCAAGTGATCTTATGCGGTTTGCCGTCCAGTGCCTCCATGCTTTGCGCGACGGCTTTGTACCATTGGGCTTTCTCATCAAGATCCTCGGCAGAGGGCGGGTGTCGCCAGTCCACGTCTGCCCGGCAAGGTAGGGGATATGTGAGGATAACCCTGCCAGTGTTTCCTGAGCGGAAGCAGTGGGCGTGGACGTGGCAATGGTGTGCGATTTCGCTCATTTCGCCGGCATCGTTTTGGCAGGGAACAAGGGCTTGGCTTCGTGAATGTCGATGCGGTGGCTCAAGCCATCCACTCGCTGAAGATCCACCGCGATTTCCTTCCGCCATTCGGCTATGTCCTCAGGACTGGGGGCCCTCAACCAATAGGCTCGGCTCCGATACCGCGGCCGCAATGGAATCTCCGCGCGAAGCACGGCTACGTTCCCGCTTCTGGTTTTGCATTGGAAGGTGTGGTGGGTCATGTCAGGTGTCTTGGGTTGTTTGGATGGTGACTCCGAAATCGTTTGGCTCGGCAATGTGGGCAATCCAGTTGGCGGGAACATCTACGGCCCCGTGCTGCTCCCGCTCCCCGTCTAGGTGCTTCACAAAACCACAGAACGCGCTTTGCCAATTCGCTTTGATCTCCCAGCCTTTCCGATTATTCCAAAACACCCACTGGAAGGCGACACGAAGCGCTTCCGATTCATACGGCCAGCCGTGCGTTTCGACATGCTCCACGATGCCGAGGGCAGGCCAGCGGGTGAAGTCGCCGCCGCGGTCACCATATGCGTCCAGAAGTTCCCGACTGCGTTCCGGGTTGCAGCCGAATCGCGGCAGGGAGAAAGCGAGGGCAACCACGTCGCTGACGCTCCCGGGAATCTTCAGCCGCTTTCTGTTCGGTGCAGTGGCTGAATCAGATTCGGGAACGGGACCGACGGCGACGCCAGTCGCCTGTCGATGTCTTCTTCTTCCTTCTTTGGTATTCCTATCAGTCTTTGGTAGTAGCTGATTTACCGATAATCGGTTTTTTGCCTCGTCGGTGCACAAGCCCGTTTTACAAGGGTCTAATGAGGGTCGCTCGAAGATTTGCCAGCTTTTGCCCATAATCCGTCCGCCTTTGCCCTTCAGGGTGACCAGACGGGCGTACCCCTGCCGCTCAAGTTCCTTCAGGGCGGTTTGGACGCAATGGATCTTGTCCTTAGACACAGTGGCAAGGTGGTTTGGTCGCACAACCCAGTCGGGTGACCGGCTCAACAGGTAGGCCAGCATTCCCTTTGCGCGAAACGAGAGTCTTGGATCTTCCAAGGCGGCATTCTCAATCGCGAGATAATGCCCCCGGGTTTCCTTGGTCAACCTGAACACTCGCCGGTCACTCTCTGCCAGCTCGGCTTTATCCGCCTTGACGGGCTCCGGGGTGTCGGCTACGGTTTGGTCAGCAACATTCATTCTAGTTTGGCCACCGTAGCTGGTGGCCGCTTCATTTTCGGCGGTGTTCATCGTGGCAGGAAAGACACTCGACAGCGGCAGACGCTTGGCCTCCAGAGCCCGCGGTAGCGTGGAAACCCTGCCACTGTCGAGGTAAGCTGTGTTCGTCACGGCTGGGGCTCGGGGACTGCGCCCTTCAAGAGCTGCGAATACGCTTCGTTGATCCAGCGAGAATCCACGGCGCCGCGTGGTGGGGCGGGCTCGTGCAAGGGGAGGCGATAGCTCAGGAGCTGCAAGGCAGTGCTCAACACCCCGGCCGCAATCGCTTCAACCGTGGTTTCAACCATGTGGCCGAGCATGCCTTGCGGATTCACGCACTCTAACTCGAAGAGGTCGCAGACAGGAACGACGGCTGTGACCAGCAACCGCAAGTCCTGACAAAGCTGGTGTTGCCGTTGCAACTTCCGGCTCGGAGCGGCAGCCAGAAACATCCGCCACAAAAGCAGCCCGGCCTCGTCATGGCAGAACGCTGCGATATCGGCGGGGCTCCTCGGGTTGGCTGTTGCCCGCCGTGCGAGCGCGGTCGCTTCGAAGGCGGCGGCGGCGTCCAGGTCCAGGCTGTTCTGACGCTGTTGATCCTGAAGCGCCGAAAGGCTGGCTTTCGCCTTCGCCAGAGCGGCCCTGGCATCGGCCACGGCTGAGGCTGTCGCTTCGCCCTTCAATGTGCGCCTCCGTTCTGGTGACGCAGCAAGGCGGCCTCTATCGAAGGGACGTGGAAGATTACCTTGGAGCCGACGCAGATTGACGGAAGGATGCCCGCCTTCCTCCACGCGTAAATTGAGCGACGGCTCAGGGGCAAGATGCGTTGCAATTCCTTGACGGTGACGAACACCCCGGGCGCCGGGGCCGGGGGCGAGACTACGGGAGGGGTTTCCTCGCTGGCTTCTGCGAGACGGATAACGGCTTCTGGCATACGGTTGTTTTTCTCAGCTCGCTGGTGCTGGCGTCCCTTCCGCCGCAAGCTGCCTAAACAAAAAAGGACGCGTGTCTTTGCACTGCGTCCTATCGTGTCGTGTCGTATGCCGCCGACTATCCGGCCAGCGCTGTCAAATTACTTCACCATGCCCAAAGTTGTCAAGCCCCGATGCGATTTGCCCACAACTTTCGTCAAACGCCTACAGCAGGCGGCTGGGAGATTTCCCGGCTACTCAGGCTTGCACAGCCGGAAGGGCAAGGATGTTCTCCGCTGGTGTGGCCGGCGCCGTGGCGAACCATGCCTCACCCTGTTGCTTCGTCGCCAGCCCCTTGTAAGCCTGATGAA
>Ga0209697_10003611_pt1 | contig 20794 bp, 17 predicted proteins | sample AliMusrvi5mmetaG_FD_184115 | JGI IMG/M metagenome (GOLD analysis project Ga0209697, IMG submission 184115) | Freshwater lake bacterial and archeal communities from Alinen Mustajarvi, Finland, to study Microbial Dark Matter (Phase II) - Alinen... | ecosystem: Environmental > Aquatic > Freshwater...
TAAAGTCACCTGTTCCGTATAGTTCGAGCAAACCAACGGCCTGGATTTCCGCATAAGATTGAACTCCGCCAGTACTTGTGATTTTCAGTTTACCACCACCAAGCAAAATAGAGCTGTTGATGGTAACTGCTTTGTTGAATGCGCCATTCGTGCCGCTTTGAAGCACAAGTTGCCCCCCTCCACCCGAAATGCCGGCATTGATCGTCACCGCGCCATCAGCCAGAAGCGACAGAGTACGAGAGGAAATATTGACGGTGCTGTTCACAACGATATCCCCAGTAATGTTACCGGAGCCAGGGGTACCAGTAGTAATCGTAACATCACTGCTTTCAAGCGCAAAACTTATATCGGACGCCCGAATTGTTGAATTTTGAGTCGCAGGACTAAAATCCGGCGAGGTATAAACATCACCACTTACGGAGTCACCAATAGTCACATCATAAGGGTCAAGCAACCATAATCCAGTCTTACCCTTGCGGCCAGAAGCAGAAACCCAAATACCCGCCACATCCAGCCAATGCCCTGAAGTCTCAATCAATCCACCATCACCGCCATTAGGCCCGCCCATTGCCTCAAACGTCCCATAAGCCCGTGTAACAGAGAGTGGATTGGTCACATCCGACCATGCCACAACGGTGCCGCCATTGCCAGTATCCGTGGCGTTGGCTTCAAGCAGCGCTCCCTGTTCAACAATGGTTCCCGTCGCCTGGTGAATGGAGGTGTCCTTCCCCTGCCAGTTACCGCCAACGAGCACTTCCCCACCGCCTGTTGCTCCGGATGCGGTCAGATGCGCACCATCTTTCACCAGAACACGGTCTCCCGTCGCAACAACTTGTCCACCCTTGCCATCCGCCGAGGAGGCATCCAGTGTACCAGTGACCGTTGTCATTCCTCCAACGGCATCGAGCAAAATACGCCCTTCTTTTAGCTGGAAAGAGTTCGCCTCAATAATCCCTGTGTTGTTGACCGTCGATTTTGAGAGCGCATCAGCCGCACTGGCGGTCATGATCACGAGCCCTCCGTCTGCCTTGACAAGACCTTTGTTTTCCACAAGTGCATCAATAGTGCCTTCATCCACCGTCAAGGTGATCAGCCCGTCCCCGGTAAAATCAACCGCAACTTTATTGCCTGCTCCAAGAGCAACACTACCACTCCTGGCTGTAATGGTACCTTCGTTGGTGACTTTCGGAGCGATCAGCGCTACCACACCACCCTGAATAATGCTGATACTGCCCTGATTAAGAATTTTTCCGGCATTGCCAGAAGTAAAGAACTTGTATTTCGCGGCAAGAAAATCGCTGTCGAGCATATTGAGCGACGAGGCTACAAGACCGCCGACATTGACCGTTGCGCTCTTGCCGAAGATTATGCCTGCCTGATTGAGCAGAAAAATCAGGCCGTTGGCCGAGAGCGAACCCATGATCTGCGAGGGGTTTTGGTCGCTGATGCGGTTCAGCGCTACGGCAGAACTGTTCGGCTGGCTGAAGTGGACTGAAGCATTTTCCCCAATATTAAAGCTTTGCCAGTTGGCAATCATTTTCTGGCTGGACTGGTTCACCGTCATCCGGGTGCCGCTGATTGCGATGCTGCCGTTGCCTGAGGTTATCCGGGCGCCAGCGGGAAGCGCCCCGGGGTCAATGGCACAAGCCTGCCCGGGGAAAGCATACATTGCGACCAAAAGAGCTATACTCCGAAGGATTGATGAGGGAACCTTTCCATTACCCTTAACCTTTTCGGAAACAACAATCCATCTCTCCTTTGTTTTGGACCAGATGATGTTGCATATCCTGTTCATAATTCAAATTCTTACATATAAGACTGTGCAGGCAGACCCGATGGATGATCATAAGATCCTGACCAGTCAATAAAAGCTTACCAGGGTAATAAGGTATAATATGCCTGAGTATAATGGCCAGTACAGATACCTGTAAAATATTCCATGCTTGTAAGTAAACAGAAATCCGCTCTGCTTCGTAATGGCGACTACAAAAATCACATTAATCAGCATTGCAAAATAAATCATGAAATAGATTTTTTCGATATAGAGAATACCCTGAGGTACCACCTGTATCCTGACACTTTGTATTGTGACCACCAGGAACATCGTAAAGGCGGTTCCTATAGCTGTAGCCTCATTGGCATCAAAGCTGAATGATTCTGAATCCCTTTCGTGAGTGATCATATAGACACCGGAAAACAGGATTACCATAATGATGAATATTGGAATCATCATGGAAACAACGCTGCTGAGCCAGTCACGCTCGATGTTGATGTTCAAGGTAAGGTTTTTGACGCTGGGACTCTCCAGAAGCGTACGACGTCCATAATCTATATTGTCTGCTTGTTCTGAAAAATTAAAATAGGTATTGTTAACATTCCAGCCGGAAATTGAGAAACCATCAGACACCATAGGGTTGGTTGTCGGGGAGGTGATTTTGTACGATGCGATATCGGGAACGAAAATAGTGGATCCGAACTTCTTGGGTTGACACATCCTGATTTTGACATTGTACCTGTCGAAAGGGTAGAGTGAACTCTTTAAATCCTGCTGGAGTCGAGTACAGAAATTCCATCCAATAACCTGAAAGCCATTTTCTTCCATTCGGAAACTTTCGTACATCTTGGTTTCAATCTGATCAGGAAACAGTATACCCCCAACTTGCTTTGCATCCATACCCGCAGGAATACGTTGCCACATCGTCCCGTACACCTCGGCCATTTCATTTGGCTCTGAAACAGAAAGAGAATTGACCGTAATACCTGTCTGGATAAATTGCGGTGGCGAAGACTGAGTATGCTGAGCCATCTCTGTCTGTTCTTTCTTGTACTGCTCAATTTGAGAGAATGTGGTAATACAGTTGTCTTCATAAGGCGAATTTGCGCCTCTTGTGATATGGAGCGCCCATATACAAACAAGACCCGCTATAAATATACAACTGACAAACCATGAATATTGTTTGATCCGTTTATGGAAAACTTCAGATGATGAAGACAAAAAAACGAAATAGAGGCCCGACAGGAGCAGGAAAAAAATAAATGCTGAAAGCAATTGCATCAACTGTTGTTTCAGAAAGCCATTAGGCACTGTTAGCTCATCGACAATCAGGCCAACTCCTGTAAACCATCCTGTTGATGCTACGGGTTCAAACCGAAATATTGTTTTCTGACCGTTAATAATGCTTTTTTCAAGGATGCTGATACCAGTTTTAGCCTTAAATGCGTGCTGCAGGTTATTGCTGTTATCTGCCGTATAAGTACTTCTGGCATAATCCAGCAGTTTGAAATTATTGATAACAAGATTCTTGTTAGGGTGGTCAAGCATTACTCCATCACCATTAACAAGAAAACGATAGCCATACTGTCCCAACGTCTGAAAGTCAAGCGACTTCTGAAAATCATCGATAGAGATTTTCGCAGAAACAATTCCGATCAGTTTTTTTTCGCCAGAAACAGAGGTAGTGTAAAGCCTCTTCTGATAGTTCAGTACAACAGCCTTGTCACTCTTGTTCCAGGCTGCTTTTTGCCACCCATCTTTCGTGCCAGGCAGTTCCGCATCCGGCAATCCACCGCTGGCATCGGAAGTGCCGGTAACCGTCATATCCATCATACGATTAATGCTGCCAAGACTCGACAGTTTCTTGTATACTGCGGATGATTCAGAGTCAGATAAAAATCTGATTGAATAACGACACTGAACATTATTACTTTTATTTGAGAGAACAGCAATCAGATCATTTTCATTAAACTCTTTCTTTCCTGTAACAAGAGCGATATCTCCGACTGTTCGCTCAATGCCTCTGGCCATGTTATCGATTTTACGGGAGCCTGACTTGGCAGCATTGATTGCCTTGGTGTTTATACTATTGTTGGTTGAAGAATACAGAAAAGCGAGATTGACAGAAAAATACATCAGTACAGCAAAGGCAATTCCGGACAGCAATATCAAAACTACCTTTACTCTTTGATAGAGAACCTTGTTGTGGTTTGGCGTCCATTGTTTTATTTGATCTAATGACATGATGGGGCATCAATGGATAGAGTTTTGGAATACAGCAGTCATTAAAAAGACTCAATGTTCTCGGTTAAAGTTTCATATTAAAATCAATAACAGGAAGTTGTCATTTGTAATGTAATACAAACCAAAAAGCACGAAACCACTACAGCAAAAGATACAGAAAAGATCATCAATAAAGAACTCAATACAAGGTTCGTCAAGGCATTTAAACGCTGGATGGACTACCCCTCAAGGAGCGCGCGAAGCTCCTCCCAGAGATTACGGTAAGCCTTTGATGCTGGCGCGTTTGGCAGAACAGCATTCAGTGGAGCCCGGTAAATGCCCATTTTTTCAACTTCAGAATTGTAGGGAATCATCTGGGTGAGCAATTCCGGTGTATTGCCGAATTCATTGATGATGTCGCGGTGCAGCTTTTTCTGTTTTTCCACCATGCTGAAAAATGGCCTGATTTTCGAGCTGTCAAGTTTATTTGCGACAAAAAAATCTTTTAACTGAACGAAGGTGCGAATTGACAACGTTGTGGGAATCAATGGCACCAGAATAAGATCGGATGCGGCAAAGACACTTTCAGACAGCAGTGTCAGGTTAGGTGGGCAGTCAAGAAAGATAAACCTGTAGTCATCGCTCAGCTCTTCGAGGTTTTTCTTGAGCCTTTTTTGGGGCTTTTTCTCTTCAGCGAGTTCGATATCGAGATTTCTGTACGAAAAGTCGGAAGGAAGCATATCAAGGTTTTCAAAATCTGTAGCCTTGATATTGCTGAATATCTTTTTGTTTCCCTTGAGAAATTTGTCGCTGTTGAACTTTTTGGATGCGGCAATTCTGAAATAGTAAGAGCTTGCTCCCTGCGGATCAAGGTCACAGATCAGAGCTGGTGGCGCGAGGAGGGAAGAGAGATAGGAGAGGTTGACTGCCGCAGCCGTTTTTCCAACACCTCCCTTTATACTGTACAGGGCTATAGTTTTCATGGTCAGGTGCTCGTTAATAGGTCTTGAAACAGTTGACTGGTTTGTTCATGGTCAAACGACCTGAAGGTTTTGTGGAACTTGAGACGTGCCTCTTCCTGTTTTTGAAAAAGAATGGTCATAAGACCGCCTGTTGATGCGGCAAGTAAATTGTCTGGCGGCATCAATGCAAGCTGTTCATGCAAAGAACGAAGTTGAACGGCAAAATCGACAAAAATACCCAGATTTTCCTGCAGTTCCTTCAGTTGCAGGATAACAGGGATAATTGTTTTCTTGGGAAAAATCGAAGCGAAAAATTCAAGCAGATAACGGAGTTTCTTGCAATCGATACGCAATCCATGAAGTTCAGCATCAGTTGTTTCCCGGCTGACAAGACGGCCATGACGGATAACTTTTTTCCATGCTTTTTTTATAGTTTCAACGGCAACACTCCTGGTGGAAAGGAATGCGTATGGTATTTGTTCTGGTTCAGGATGCGACGGGCGGTTGAGATACGCGCCCCATTCTTCAAGAAATGACTTATATGAGTCGGATGAAAGATAACGGGAAAATTGTCTGTGCAGCCTTTTTCGGGATGCTGCAATGGTATCGAAAAATATCTTCAGTGATGGCTGAAGGATAGGGGGGAGATAGTGGCAATAGGTTGCCTGCTGAAGCAGATAGACATCCCTGTCGCGTAATTCATTGGTTCGTTTGCCGAGATCCCTGAAAAGGTTGAGATAATATGCCGTTTCACTTGCGTCAAAAACATCCTTGAGCTGCTTGAGAATCGAACGGGTTCGACGTATGGCGACCCGATAGTCATGCAGAAACTCGGAATCGATATTTTTTTTGATACCGACTTCATTCAGACGCATGACTGAAAAAGTGAATTGCAGCAGGCGTCGGGCGCTTTCACGAATGGGAGCATTCGGATCGAGCGTAAGACAGATTTTCGAAGAGTAGTCCTGAACAGTATGTCCGGCAGCCTGCATCATTAGCTTATAAAGCTCCCTGAATTCAGGAATAATGTCAATATCTTGGCTGTTCATTAAGGACTTTTCAACCTCTGCCATCTCATCTTCATATCCCCTGTAGGGAGAAATAGTGAAATAATACGTGAAAGGTTCTTCATCATGATTACCGTGAAGGAATAATGATTCCGACCTCAGGATAGCAATAGTTTTTTCGTTTTCGTCAAGCATTCGGTAGGAACGAATGAGAGCATCAACGGAACAAAGCTTCATGAACGCCCTGATCGTGCTGCATGAGCAAAGTTCTTCTCTCAGTTTGGACGGCAGAAGGAAGTCTGAGAAAAAACAGGAGGGGTTCGACGTGAATGGTAGTGAGGTTATTTCATGGCCGGTATTAAGGTCTGCAAGAAAAAGAGTGTTCTTTTTTTTTTCAATGACAAACCCTTTTTCGAAAGCTTGCCACTCGAACGTATCGTAGAACTCACGGCGTTCATTTAAAGATAAACAAGCCTTGAGATGCCATCTGGAGGGCAGTGTATTATCAGGAAGCAACTTACCAGAAGTGGTCTGATTTAATCTAAAGTATACCGTTTTTGGTTTGATTTGCATTCCTCTCATGCTTTAAAATGGAAGAGTCTGACCGAACGGAAAGTCCAGGCTTTATCAAGATAGAAGAATCGCAAAGTAAAATAAAATAAAACAAAACAATCAATACTGCCCCAAGCAACTCCTCACATAAGTTATCAATCCATTGAGGATTTGATTTATTGGGCTTTCCTGAAAAATGCCAGGGAAATTTTAATGGTCAAGTCCAACCAGCTTCAGCCGCTCTATTGCTTCCTGACGACAATCTCCTTTAAACCCGCTGTAGATATGCGGCAATCGCACATTACCGACAATGGTCATGCGCTTGAGCAGATGAAACTGCTGAAAAACAAATACGGCACAATTATCGCGCAACCCTGGCTGCTCATCCTCCGTCATGGTGCTACCATTATTTGCCGTGAATCATGAGCACACCCTTGTCGGGATTGTCGAGCATTTGTTTCATCGTTGTGCCTTGCAGGCAACCCTGAATACAATGGGGATTGCACCTAATTCAAACTTCGTTTGTGTCAGATATGAAAAGCCTCTCTATTGATTTGAAGGCACACACCCGTAAACTTTTATGGGTTTTACAGCATGCTAAGGTAAAGCAGGAAGGAGAACCATCACAATTATTGATCTCATTGAGATAGTGTCCTGTCTATGCTTCAGAAGTATGAATGTTGGAATAAAAATAGCCTTCCATATCCACAGGAATTCTTATAAAAACGTGAGTTTATATGTGCACGAAGCAGTATGAGAAATCACTGACCAGAATGAACAATATTATAAATTAATATCCTATTTATTAAATGCTGATTTTACGTTTTTGTAACAAAAAAATAAATAAGTTTCATTTTATTAAAAAAATGAGTTCAAAAAAATGAGTTTACATTTTCTTAATAAATGAAATGTTAATTTTTGCTTGTAAAAAATACTGAAAATGCTTTTTGAAAGTATTTAAAGATTGGATAGGTGAAAAAATAAGCAAATTCAAAAAATAATAAATATAAAAGGGGGTGTTTTGTGCAGCAATCAATGAAGAATAGTTTGAGACAACAAAAAAAAGCTTATGCGAAGCCATTAGTTTTCGCAATGGCTACATTTGGCCTTATGACTCCGCTCGGCCTGAAAGCTGAAACAGTAACCGATTTGGGCACTGTTGGCGCTCAGGGAAGTGGTGTTTCTTCCGTTGCTCCTGCTCACAGTTCTCTTCAGGCTACACAACCAAAAGCAATAATTGATAAAACTTTTTTTGAAGATTCAAAATCTCCTGCTGCCGATTATACGAATATTGCGGCAATTGCTCCGGGTGTCAGTGGTGGTATTTCACCCAATGGTCCCGGTCTTGGGGAAGCAAAGAATGTTATTCGAGGATTCAAGGATGGCGAGTATAACGTAACGTTTGATGATATTCCGTTTGGAGATACCAACGGTCCTACACACCATACCACAGCATATTTTCCTGCCTCCATTATTGACAATATTATTGTCGAGCGCGGCCCTGGAAATGCAAGTACTATAGGCCAGGCAACGTTTGGCGGCTCTGTGAATTTATATTCATTGGTTCCATCCAGCGAATTTGGTTTTTCACCCTTTATTTCCATGGGGTACTGGAACACAAAACTTGTTGGAGCCAGAGTTGATACCGGCACTATGGCCGCGCTTGGCGGTTCAAAACTGACCGTGAGCGCACAGGAGTTGACCAGCGATGGTTATCTGACAAACAGCTCTCTTTGGGGTAAAAACATCACCGCCAAATACGAACAGCCAATTGGTTCCAAAACGTTGCTAACGCTGTTTTCGAGCAATAACAGTAATTACTACTATCAATCTGATGGAAGCAAAGGTATTACGGAAGCTCAGGCAGCAATCTATTGTCACGTCACTTCTCAATTGTCGGATAAAGGTGTAACAACTTGATTCTTGCCTTTTCTGTTGTAAAACGCCAATTTATCTCCGAATTGCTATTGTTTCGTTCCTTCTCCCATGCTGCAACTTGTGACCTAACTTCTGTAATTGTATCAATACGGCGGTTCAGACATTGAGTTGACAAGACTCTCAATTCTATCTCAGCCATATTCAGCCAGCTTCCATGTTTCGGCGTATACACAAATTCAAATCTGTCCAATAATGCCTTCGCTTTCTTTGGGTTGAATGCATGATATAACGAGCCTGGCTCATGCGTATTGAGATTGTCCATCACCAGCGTGATCCGTTCTGCATGCTTATACTGCTTCGCTATCTCTTCAAGAAATCGAGCCCAGTCATGTCTTTTTCTGCTTGAGGTTATCCGAACCATTCTCTTGCCTACCAGCGGTTCATTGGCCATGAAAATGTTGCAGGTGCCTCTCCGACTGTATTCATAATCATATCGAGCAAGTTGACCCGGTTTTGCCGGTATTGGGGTTCTTGTTTCAGCAATCAACTGCTTTGGTGACTCATCCATACACATGACCGGATACAGTGGATCATAGGGTTGTTTATAGACGTCCAGCACCATTTCCATGTGTGCTACAAAATTGCCATCACTGAGTGGCGGAATCACCCAGCCGTCTTGCTTCCAGGGCTTAAGGACGTTTTTTTTAAAACTCTCCGGACGGTCTCATAGGAAATATTGTCGACATAGTTCAGTTCAACAGCCTTATCAGCAAGTAATCTCAGAGTCCAACGTTGACGTCCTTCCGGTGCTGCTGAACAGCTCAACGCGATCAAATGTGCTTCCAGGTCACCATCAGCTTTTCGATTATACACGCGTGTTGACGGTTTCCCCGTGAGTGCCATGTCAAAGCCTTCTTCTACAAATCGCTTTTTTACCCGATCGATCGTTTTCATACTGACATTCAATACTCGGGAAATGGTTTCGTTGATCGACCGTTCTTGCTGATATTTTCCTTCATCACAAGCCAATAAAATCAAGGCATTCAGCATGGTTTGAGCAGCATGCTTCCCCTTGCTGCTAAGTGCATCCAGTTTCTGCCGTTCTTCTTGGGTCAGGGTAACCTTGTATTTCTTCATAGTCAATTCTCTTTGGGTTGATTATGAAGAATAAGTTAACGCTTTTTATGCGGCTTTTACAGCGTGACGTGACACTATGGCAAAAACTTCGGCCTTTCCAGCGACCCCCTTAAAGCGCTCTACTGGGGATATGGCAGGGTTGATAAAAGTACCGCATTTGATTATATCCGATTGCAAAGTGATTTAGGCTCTGGTTGGGGGGTTAATAACACTTCGTACTACATCTGGTACGGAAATCATACCCTTTCGGCTGACTCGGCTAATCCCGATGATGGTATAGGTGTACCAACATTTACTTCTAAAGTTTACCCTACCCCAGGAGGATCGAGCCTTTCTAATCAAATGCCCGGTTATATCAAGATAAACCAGTATACGATATATGGAAATGTCCTGAAAGTAACCAAACAGACAGATGCAGGTTTGATGAGAGTCGGGCTATGGAGTGAATGGACTGACACTTTCCGCAGCAGATACGATTACAACCTGTTGAATATGGCTATGACACCAAACTATAACGTAAATTTATTTGGTCAACTCTCACATACATCAAATATTTATTATGACCAGGGATCAAGCTGGAACAATTATCAGCCATTTGCAGAGTTTGAGTGGGCGGCAACAGATAAACTAAAGATTACTCCGGGTATTAAGCTGATGAAATGGCAGCAGTCTATTGATGCCGCAGTATTGGATAAGGCGGCACGTATCCCTGCACATATTGACAATGAATACAAGGCAACCCTTCCCTTCCTCACGGCAAATTACAAGATTGACAAAAACGCTTCTGTATACGCCCAGTATGCACAAGGGATGCTGGTCCCTGATATTTCATACTATTATTCGCTTTCTCCTGAAAAAACCGACATAACCCCGCAAACATCTACAAATTATCAGGTTGGTTATGTTCAAAAATCTGATAACCTTACTTTTGATGTTGATGTTTATTACATCGATTTTGACAACAAGTTAACACAGGTTACCCCTTCTATAGGTGATCCGTACTACATTAATGGAGGCGGTGTAATCTACAAAGGTCTTGAAGGACAGGTTGCTTATGCGCTTGGCAAAGGCTTTTCTCTCTATACCAATGGCTCCCTTAACTCAGCAAAAAGCAAGGAGAATCACTTGACTGTAGCAAATGCCCCGGAAAGCACCGCCGCCCTTGCCTTGTCATATAACACAAACAATTGGAAAAGCGCTTTTGTCTATAAATATGTTGGCAAACAGTTTGCAGATGCGACGGACCTTCTTGCCATAAGCCCCTACACAACGCTTGATTACAATGTGGGCTATACCTTCCGGAATCCCGGTCTTGGAGTCAAGAACATGAAGCTGAATCTTGGTGTGTACAATATCCTGAATCACAAGGATGTCATTACTGCAACAATGACGAATAAAACCGGGCCATCTTCTGCTGATCTTTTCGCTTGGCAACCTGAACGCAGCTTGATGGCAACATTAAGACTTGAATATTAAGCGAAGTTTTAGCCGGAAGTACGTCATTACCATGATCAAGAGAGGGGTTCACCCCTCTCTTGATTCGATAATCAAAACTGAAATTATTTATTTATGTCATTCCAGCATCTTTTCAAGTTAGCCAACGAATCAGGCGGTACGCTGTACCTGATGGTATTTCTTTTATTGCTTGCCTTGACCGTCATTATCGAACGATGGCGCTATCTTGCCAATATGTACAAGGTTGGCGAAAAAGCAATTGCACTGTGCCGCTCAAAAAAGATCATCAATAAAAACACCTTGCAGGAATTTCATCAAAATCACGCTGAAGTACCACTGCTCCATTTACTTGAAGTTGCCATAGATGGCGAGCATGACCATTTGAGCCAGGAAGAGTTGTCAGGGAGTCTGGAAGAAGCTCTTATGCATGAAGTGCCAAAATTGGACCGTTCATTGTGGCTTCTCGATACAGTTATAACGCTGGCGCCCCTCCTTGGTTTGTTTGGTACTATTATCGGGATGTTTAATGCTTTCAGCGTTCTTGCCGATATACAAAGTGGTATGGGTCAAGTTACGGGTGGTATTGCAGAAGCTCTAATTGCCACAGCATCCGGTCTGGTTATTGCGATGATTGGAATATTTTTCTTCAACAGCCTGAATACAAGGATCAGGGAAGTAGTTCATCAAATGGAAACGCTTAAAGTGATGATTCTCAATCGTCAAAATTTATTTCAATCCATCTCTTAGTCAAATAGTAAATAATAATGCGCTATTTCACACAACGAAGGGCACGAATTGAGATTATTCCGATGATCGATATCATGCTTTTTTTATTAGTCTTTTTTATCATGTTTTCTTTGCGCATGATTCCGGCAAGTGGTCATGTTACCAAATTGCCGTCAAGTTCCAGTGCAGTACAAATACCGGCCCCTAAATTGCTGGTTGAGCTTGAATCAGCCAATAATCTTTATGTGGAAGGCAAAAAAATAACATTGCCCCAGTTGACTGAATTATTGAAGCAAAGGAATGCAGAAAAAACAGCAGTTACTCTTGCCGGGAGTGATCGCGTATCGCTTCAGGATGTATTGCATGTAATAGATGCAGTTAAAGCCGGGGGAGCGACGCAGATTGCATTGGCAGCGCACAAAACAACTTTATAAGAGATATTCAGTTATGATTTTTGTTATGTGTCGCAAAAATAAAATGCTTCAGGCCTTTGTTCTCGCTTTTTTTGCAGAAATCTTGATACTCTCCTTGCTTGGCTTTGTTTTTATTAGTGTTCAGAAATTCAATCAGGCAGCAATGACGACACCTGTAATCATTCAATTAAACGGTGTCCAAGAGAAAAAAACATCAGTAACAGGTCTGCCGAAAGAAAAGAAAGCATTAATACCATTACCGAAACCAAAGAGCAGGAGTTTGGTCAAGTCAAGCAGACCTCAACCAGTAAGGCATGAGCCACTGCCGTATAAGCAAACAGGGCATATTGCATCTTCTGAATCAATACAAACACAAGCAGTATCTGCTGAGCTAACAGGGGTTCAAGGGTTTTCTTCCGAGCCGTTGAGAAGTCAAGGGGGTGGAGGTAAGGAAGATCCCATCATGGCTTATGCTGCAAAGGTAAAAGCTGCGGTTCAGGCAGCAGTTGAGTATCCTGCCTCGGCTAATAACATGAGAACAAAAAGCAGGGTACGGGTTGAATTCTCGTTGCGTGATGGTGTTCAGCAAAATCCACATATCGTAAAAAGCAGTGGCTTGAGTGTATTTGATCGTGCAGCAATCCATACGGTTGAAATTGCATTTTATCCTGCTCCGCCAGGCGCATTGATTGGTAAAACAAGTTTATTTCAGGTTTGGGTCGAATTTAATCAGTGAATAAATAAAGGATTATTTGAGCGTAACCGTGTTCATTTATTTTAATAATTCGATATCCAAGGAGTAACAATATGAAAGTGAAATATTCAGGCAAAAAGTTGATTGCTATCGCATCTCTAACGTTGCTGACTGCTATACCGCAGGCTTATGCGGTTACTGATCCCGTTGTTTTGACGTTCTCTACTGTTGGGGATTCACGTGAAGATCCATCCGCGACAACCTTAACCGCTCAGGATAAAATCTGGCTGCAAAATTCCAAAGCGTGGTCACGTATTATTCGGACAATTCAATCTCAACAGCCAGAATTACTTTTTTTTAACGGTGACATGATCATGGGTTATGGCAATGCTGATCCAGCGCTTGTGACTGCGGCAACCGTTGCGACTTCCGACTTTTATAGATATGGTCAGCAATATGCCTTCTGGCGAGGCATGGTGACCAGTTTACAAGAAACAGGCACGTATGTTGTGCCGGTTCCCGGAAACCATGAAACGCAATCAAAGCCAGCGGGGAAAAAGTCTCAGGTAGCTAACGAAAATGCCTGGCGTGCCAATATGGGCGATTTGATTATCGATAAAAGTCGCTTCCCTTTCCCAACTGCAAATCTGAATTATTCCGGCGATTCCAGTGATCCAATATTTGTTGATCCAACCGTAGTGGATGGTTTGATAACCTCGCAAAAACAGCTTTCCTATAGTTTTGATGTAGCTGATTCCCATTTTGTTGTCATCAATACCGATCCGGTCGGCAGGGATGGATCGGCACCAACTGCATGGCTTGGCAATGACTTGGCCAGTGCCTCTTCGCGTGGTCAAAAACATTATTTTGTTTTTGGTCATAAACCAGCGGCTCCCTATGTCTACAAAAACGGGGTGACTCCGAACGGAATGGATACAACTTCAGCAGCTCAATTTTGGGGTTTGATTGAACGCTATAATGCCACTTATTTCTGTGGGCATGAGCATATTTTCAATCTCTCGAAACCCTCATTTACCAGCGGCGCAGGTACTGTCGGTGGTCACGCATATCAGGTGATTGTTGGTTCTGGCGGTTCTCCTTTTGATGCTTCTGCGGACGATATTTCAGCGGGTTTGACGTTTAACCCCAAAACGGACAGAACCTATGCGTGGGCAACAGTTCATGTCCATAAAAGCGGGTTAGTTGATGTTAATGTTTATGGATTCAGTGACAGCTTTGGTCCGACTTCCGTAATCAAATCAGTCACTTTAAAGCAATAAGCCAAAATTACGTCATGTCAGGGAAGATGATATCTAACCTGTCTACCAGAAATTCAACAATTTCTTCAGGGTTTTGAACCAGACCTTTTGCTCCGAACTCAACAAGTTCGCTTTCTGGCCTGAATCCCCAGAGCACTCCAAGAGGGAACATTCCAGCTCTTGTTGCGGTCAGCATGTCAATGCCGCTGTCTCCTACATAGAGAATTGATGAAGGTTCTTCTCCCAGCATCCGGGCGACAAGGAGTGCGCCTTCAGGGTCGGGTTTATGGGCGATGCCGCCGTGGTGTCCCATGACAACCTCAAACTTCCACTCTTTCAGCAGAAATTCTGCACAGAGACGGGTGAAGTGATCAGCTTTGTTCGAAAGAATAGCGATTTTTATTCCCTGTTCTGCAAGGGTATCGAGCATAGCGCCGATGCCCGGATAGGGGCGTGAATTCAAGTTCCAGTTGTCAGCATAGTGTGCCATAAATTCCGGCAGAAGAAGGTCAATAGTTTCTGGAGTACCTACTCCTTCAGGAAGTGCTTTTCTGACCAGCTCTCTCATTCCGTGTCCGACAAGAAAACGGCACTCATCGATGGTATGCACGGGATAATCGTGCAGGGCAAGCACAGTATTGAGGGTGTTGACAAGATCCTGAAGGGTATCAAGAAGTGTTCCGTCCAGGTCAAAGATCACAGCATTGCAGGTCATGAGGAGAATCCTCGTTATACTTAAAGGGTTTTCGTGGTCTGCAGTTGTGGTAAAAAAAAAGCACCCTGCACGACATGCACAGGGTGCTCATTGAACTTCAACTACGCAGCTTACTTTTTAGGAGCAATTGCTGATGAGATGCTCTGCAATGCCTGTCCAACAGTGTTTGAGGCACTTCCGACAAGATCAATTGCTGTTTTAGCAAGGGGCTCCACAATCTGTACAACGGCTTTGACTCCGCTGGTCAAGAGATCAACCTGCTGCTGGGCAAGTTTACCTGCGGTATCCAGAAGGTTGCTGAGCGCGATCGAGAAATCATTTGTTTCGTTTGCCATGGATGTTATTATTTAGGGTTATGGATAAAGAATGTATTGGTACAAATTTCTTTCCTCAATAGGATAATGGTAACGATGAGTACATGCAACTAACCAATTTTAAACTAACTTACTAAATTAAAGTAATAGATACCAACAGAAAACTTCGCATTCAACGTTGTTAAGCCAATTCTATTTCAAAGTTAACCCGCTGGTGATTATATTTCCGGGAGTTAAACAATATCCTGAGCTATGATAAAAACTTCTGCGGCTTGTTTTTCTTCTTGCTTTTGCCGTCACAGGAACAACCAATGCAGCAGGGAAGACACTGTGGTGTCTTCTCTATATTCCTTTTACAGATGCTATTATTTACAAAACCGGTTGACCAATGAGCCGGTTTTTGTGTTTACTTATTTATAATAGCAAATGTTTCATACTTGTAACATAAGCAGTGTTGGTTTCTATCCTGAAAGCCCATAGATTAGCGTCATCGAAATTTAATCACGGTGATGGGTAATTGATCAAAGAAATCATTCAAGATTATGGCTGAAGAGAGTGTAGGGGAGCGTAACCGTTCGAATGCCTTTGTGGTAACCGCCCGCAAACGCACCTTGCAGAAGGTTGCAAAAACTGCCGGAGAAGGGATGCTCTTTTCGGTAGCCTTTTTTGTGGCCGTGGTTGTCCTTTTTATTTTCTATTTCGTGGCACGCGATGCTATTCCTTTTTTCCAGATCCGCGGATTCAGCGAATTTTTTACCAGTTCCAACTGGTATCCTGCCGATGAGCCCGGTGAGTTTGGCGCCCTTGCCATTATCTACGGCAGTTTGATGGTGACACTCGGTTCTGCCATGATTGCTGTACCGATGGGGGTTGCCGCCGCAATATGCCTGAGTGATATCCTCCCTTTTTCGATTCGGCAGTACGCCAAACCGGTCATTGAAATGCTTGCCGCAATTCCATCGGTAGCATTCGGTTTTTTTGCCCTTGTTGTTCTGGCTCCGCTTATGCAGGATCATGGAGGGCCAATGCTGATGTGGGGCTGGTGGATTCTCGTCTCACCCTTTCTGCTTCTTTCCGTGATTGTCATTTCTGATCTATTGACTGCGAACATCAAGGATGAGAAGCGTCGTGAGAAACGGCACTGGATGTTGTTGATTGTTTTGGGCCTCTTCTCGATTTTTCTCTTGTTCAAGGTTGGTTCTGTGCTGAATGGCATTCAGATTCTGACTGGCACCAACGCGCTGAATGTCTCTATTATATTGAGCTTTATGGCTCTGCCAACTATTGTAAGTGTTTCCGAAGATGCTTTGCAGGCTGTCGGGCGCGACATTCGTGAGGGCAGTTATGCGCTTGGAGCCACAAGAGCAGAAACGATTATTAAAACCATTCTTCCTGCAGCAAGCAGCGGCATTCTTGCGGCAGTCATTCTCGGTATTATGCGGGCTCTCGGTGAAACGATGGTGGTCTGGATGGCTTCGGGCAACTCTTCTCATATTCCCGAGCCATGGTTCAACTACCTCGAAGCAATCCGTACCCTGACGGCGACCATTGCCGGTGATATGGGCGAAGCCGACCAGGTGACCGGATCTGCCCGTTTTCATGTGCTGTTTGCCATGGGTCTGCTGCTCCTGATTATAAGTTTTATAAGCAATCTTGTCAGTGAGCGAATTGTCGTTCGCCAACGTAAAATTCTGTCCGGGCAATAATTTTTTCCCCTCAAACCCTTTGTTATGAATATCGGAACCAGGAAGATACTTGATCGTTCTTTTACCGCTGTTGGTATCGGCTCAATCGTTGTCATGGCTTTTGCTCTGATGATTGTTGTCGTGCCGATAGTCTACAATGGTATTGGTGCAGTATTTTTTACCGGTACGGTTGAACATCGCAAGATGTTATATTCAGAATTCAAGAGGGGCGACAGTCAGGAGCTTTCGAGTGAGGTTGCCTCATCAAATCGATACCGGGCTAAAGTATACGAGATGCTTACCGGTTTTGAGGCGGAACTTGAAACGATGGCGCCCGAAAAAAAGGCAGAATACCAGTCAAAATATTCCCAGGTACGGACAGCCTTGCAGTCCTTGCTTGGCCCCCTGCCGGGTGATCCTGAACCGATGCTGACAAGGTTCAAATACGGTCAGACCCGATGGGAGAAAGCTGAAGAAAAGTTGCATGATCTGCTCTATGAGTCAAAGTGGGATAATTCCAATTCCAGTGTGATGAGCAAGGAGTACTTTGTCAGCCGTGCCATTGGCTTTGAGGGCACCTCTCTTGTCAGGCTCTTTCCTTATATCAAGGACAATCTTGAGAACATGCTCCTGCCCGAGTTTACCTTTTATTGGGGATTTATCACCGACAGTTCTGTTGATTCACACTTTTTCGGGGGAATCTGGCCGGAAATTCAGGGTACTTTTTTTCTTGCCATCGGAGCGATGCTTTTTGCTTTTCCACTTGGTGTTGTTGCTGCGGTTTATTTTACTGAATATGCCAGGCCGGGTTTTTTAAACAGTATGCTGCGTAGTGCCAACAGCACTCTTGCTGGTGTTCCGAGTATTGTTTTTGGTATGTTCGGCCTTGCTTTTTTTATTAATACCATGAAAGTTTCTGAATCAAAAAGTGTCATTGCCGGTGCGCTGACACTTGCCATTATGATTCTTCCGACCATTATTCGTGCAGCCGAGGAGGCTATTCTTGCTGTGCCTAAAACGTACAGAGAGGCATCGCTCAGCCTTGGCTCCACCAAATGGAATACTATCGCGACCGTTATTCTTCCTGCAGCCCTTCCCGGTATCCTGACCGGAGGAGTTATAAGCCTCGGCAGGGCTGCAGGCGAAACTGCTCCAATTATCTTTACAGCAGCGGTCAGCGTCGGTTCAGCGATTGGTCTTGCTGATGTTTTTTCCTCTCCGACACCAGCTCTTTCATGGAACATTTATAATCTTGCCAGCGAACATGAAGCTGCCGCTCAACTTCGCCATGTTCAATATGGCATGGTGCTTGCTCTTGTCACGATTGTGCTCTTGCTGAATTTGTCAGCAATTGTTCTGCGGGCTCGTATTTCCAAAAAATTAAAATGCTAACAATCAATGCTCATGACAACTGATATGAGAAAAACTTCAGAGAGTGTGCCAGTACAGAAATCAACACGTGAGATCTATCTGCCACCTCAACGCAGCACAATAACCGGAGGAGGAACCGCTCATATCGCTGCCAAGGAATTTTCCATCTACTATGGTGAATTCGAAGCTGTAAAGAAGGTTAGTGTCGATATTCTCTCAAAATATGTTACCGCTATTATTGGTCCGAGCGGATGTGGCAAGAGTACTTTTTTACGCGCAATAAATCGAATGAATGATCTTATTCCAAACTGTCATACAACCGGCGCCCTTCTGTTTGACGGAGAAGACATCTATGGGAAATTTACTGACGAAGTGCTGCTCCGTAAAAAAGTTGGCATGGTCTTTCAGAAACCAAACCCTTTTCCGAAATCCATTTTTGACAATATTGCTTACGGGCCCCGTCTGCACGGTGTGAACGATAAGAAAAAACTGATGGAAATTGTTGAACGCAGCTTGAAAAAAGCCGCAATATGGGATGAAGTCTGTGACCGTCTTGACAAGAATGCACTCGGTTTGAGTGGCGGGCAGCAGCAGAGGCTCTGTGTCGCACGGACCCTTGCGGTTGAGCCTGAGGTGCTCCTGCTTGATGAACCCACCTCCGCTCTTGATCCCAAAGCCACCGCAAAAATTGAAGATCTTATTCAGGATTTGAGAGGAAGTTATACTATCATGATTGTTACGCACAACATGCAGCAGGCATCACGGGTATCAGACTCCACCATGTTTTTCTATGAAGGAATTCTGGTTGAACATGGGCTGACCGCGCAGCTTTTCACCAATCCGAAAGACTCGATCACGGAAGATTATATCACCGGAAGATTCAGCTAACGAAACTACAATAATTATATGTCGTCACGTCCGGTTCATTTGCTTATAAGAGAACTTTCACAGGTTCTTGTCCAACTCTCCGAAAAAGTTGTGGAGAATTTGTTTAATGCCCTTCATGCGGTGAAGGGCCAGGATGAGCAAAGTGCTCGCCAGATCAGGTTTGTCGATCATGAAATTGATGTGGCTGAGGTTAATCTTGAAGAGCGCTGTCTGGCATTTCTTGCTCTTCAGCAACCGGTAGCAAGGGATCTGCGAACAATTGTCACTATTATCAAGATCAATGATGACTTGGAGCGTATTGGCGATTTGGTGGTTCATATTATCGACCGTATGCCGGATATGAGTTCAGAGACTCTCGACTCTTTTGCCTTTGAGGACATGGGTATACATGCTGCCGAGATGGTTAGAAAGTCGATTGAGGCATTCATCTCAAAAGACCGTATGCTCGCCGATCAGGTTTGTGCCCTTGATGAAGAGATTGATGTGATGCATCGTTCTGTCTTTAAAAAGGTGACCACGTTAATGAAAAGTCCGGATTCGGAAGTTGAGCAGCTCATAGCTGCCTTGAGCATCTCAAGATATCTCGAACGTATGGCTGACCATGCGACAAGAATTGCCCATGAAGTCATTTATCTCGTTACGGGTGAAATTGTCCGTCATAATGGAGGTTTTTATGAAAAGCTCATAGAATCGCTAAAAGAGTGACAGTGCCAAGTGGGGGCGCTTCAGAAAATGGAATAAATCGTATCCTAATGAAATGGTAAATTTCGGAGCGCTTTGAAGTGCACCGTTTTATCCTTAAGGCGATTACGCCATACACGATATAATACCGAGAAATGCTGGCGCATAGTGACGTGGCATACTGTAACGTTCCTCGAGCCTATGCAGGTAATCAAAATCTTCTGGTTGGGCAAGCTTTTCCGTATCTGCCACATACGATGTTCCATTTCGCGCATCCGTGCAAAAGATGCGCGTGGATTTGAGTTGCACCAGGTTGTGCTTCTGACTGAGCCAGATTAATCGCTGTGTTTAGCTGCGATTATTCTAATGATCCAAATGAATTAAAGTTCGAAAGGCATATGCTGAATTTTGTTTAGGGTTGATATTTGAAGATTCGTTTAACAATTATCATGAGAGTCCGACGGATGTTCTTTTTTGTTCTGTCCGAATGGTCGATTGTATCTGGGATCAGTCGGTTACAAAATTTTCTGCTTCAAGCCAATCATCCAGATCCGTAAGCAACGAAAATCACATAAATGTTACACATACACACAACATCTTGATTTATAATCATAATAGTTTACCGATTTCTCAAGCTTCTCACAAGAAAAATTATGTTAAATATAGGTGAAATTTGATAGCGCTTTTCTGAGCGAACAGCTCATATTGATGATATTTTCTGGATACAAATAATCCTTAAAAAACTTAATAATAATGATTAAGTAATATATACCAATTCAAAAAAACAAATTATAAATTATCGAAAAAATAGTTCTGGAAGTTTTATTTTTGCAAAAAATCTGTGGTTAGTTTATCTGTTTTTTGTAAATTTCAAAACAAATTAATATGGAGAAATAACATTGTCATTTATTCCATCAAAAGTATTTTTGGCTCTTGGAATATTATAGTGGAAAGGTGGAATAAAAGCGTATCATGATGCATTTAAATTTATGCAGAAGTTAACTACTCATTACCACAGCCTTTTACGTCTTCCCTTGACTTGGTCGGTCGATGCTGTCGA
>Ga0209697_10003616_pt1 | contig 20785 bp, 16 predicted proteins | sample AliMusrvi5mmetaG_FD_184115 | JGI IMG/M metagenome (GOLD analysis project Ga0209697, IMG submission 184115) | Freshwater lake bacterial and archeal communities from Alinen Mustajarvi, Finland, to study Microbial Dark Matter (Phase II) - Alinen... | ecosystem: Environmental > Aquatic > Freshwater...
GTTGTAGAGGCCGGCGCGCAGCGTGCGGTCGTCGACCGGCGCGCGCTCCCCCCAGATCCACGGCGTGTAGAGCACGCCGTTGCTCCCCGGCGGCGCGCGCTCCGCGATCCGGTCGAAGCGTGCGAACGCGTCCGACGGCTTCTCCTCGGCGAGCAGCTCGTCGTCGTGGTACAGGATGTTGTCGCGCAAGAAGGTGAGATTGCCGCCGGCCGTGGCCTGCAGCGCCGTCAGCAGCCAGCGGCCGGGCACCGCGCAGGGCACCGAAGCGAGGCTCGAGAAGATGTCGGTCTTCTTGAAGGGGACGTGCGCCGCCATCCACGATGAGGTGCCGACGTAGAGGTGCACGTCGTAGTCGCCGGTCGTGCCGGCGCCGACGGCGGCGGCGGTGTTGTCGATGGCGCCGGCGACGACCTGCGTGCCCGGCGCCAGCCCGAGCGCCTCGGCCGCCTCCGCGGTCAGCGGCCCGAGCACCTCGGTGCACTTCACGATCTCCGGCAGTTTTTCCGCATCGACGCCGCAGTCGCGCACGAGGCCGGCGTCGTAGCGCACGCCGTCGGCGTCGCGGTTGTCGGTCACCCAGCTCGTTAGGATCGAGTCGTAGGTGGCGACGAAGCGGCCGGTGAGGCGCAGGTTCAGGAAGTCGAGCACGTTGAGGAATTTGTAGGTGCGCTCGTAGACCTCGGGGAAGGCGTCGCGCACGAGGAGCATGTGCGCCGCGGGATCCTTGCCCGTCGGCGAGGGCATGCCGCCGGTGAGGCGGATCCAGCGCCGGATGCGCGCCAGGCTCATGCCCTGCATGTTGGCGAGCCCGCCGAACTGCCGGCGCAGGTGCGGCGCGCCGCGCATGTCCATCCAGAGGATGCAGTCCATGAGCGCGGCGCCGTGCTCGTCGACCGACACGGTGCCCTCGCCCTGGGTGCTGCAGCATACGGCGGCGACCTCCGAGGCCGGGCCGTCGTGGCGAGCGAGCAGCCGCCGCGTCGCGGCGGTCAGCGCCCGCCACCAGTCGTCCGGCGCCTGCTGCGCGCCGCCGCCCGGCAGCACGCGCAACTCGACGGGCTCGGCCTCCCAGGCGGCCACGCGCCCATCGACGCCGATGAGCGCGACCTTGGCGCCCGACGTGCCGAGGTCGACGGCGAGGACGTACCTCGCTGCGCCGCTCACCGGCTGCGCGCCTTCGCCTTCATCGCCGGAGCATAGCACTGGGCCGGCGAGCGACGGCGAGCCCCTCTCGCCGCCGGCCGGCGCGGCCCGCGTACCGGCCCGGCTCAGCCCGCCGCGAACGCCTGCGCCAGGTCGGCGATCAGGTCGCCGGCGTCCTCGATGCCCACCGAGTAGCGGATGAGCCCCTCGGGGATGCCCATCGCGGCGCGCTCCTCGGCCGTGCACTCGACGTGGCTCGTCGTCGCCGGCGGGCCGGCGATCGTCTCCACGGCGCCGAGGTTGGCGGCGCGGTGCACCAGCCGCAGGCGCGGCAGCAGGCGCTTGACCGCGCCGAAGCCGCCTTCGAGCCCGAAGCTCAGCACGCCGCCGAAGCCGCGCATCTGACGCGCCGCGACGTCGTGGTGCAGGTGCGTCTCGAGGCCGGGGTAGTTGACGACACTCACGGCCGGCTGCTCGACGAGCCAGCGCGCGATGCGCAGGGCGCTCTCGTTCTGCCGGCCGATGCGCAGCGCCAGCGTCTTCATCCCGCGGACCAGCAGGTACGCCGCCATCGGGTCCAGGGCGGCGCCGGTGATCTCGCGATAGTGGTAGACCTTGGCCACCAGCCCGGGATCGCCGCAGAGCACGCCGCCGAGCGCGTCGGCGTGGCCGCCGAGGAACTTGGTGGCGCTGTGCAGCACGAGGTCGGCGCCGAGGGCGAGCGGGTTCTGGTTGATCGGCGTGGCGAAGGTGTTGTCGGCGACGACGATCGCCCCCGCGGCGTGTGCGGCGGCCGACACCCGGGGGATGTCCATGACCTTGAGCGTCGGGTTGGTCGGCGTCTCCAGGTAGACGAGGTCGCAGCCGCGCGCGATGGCCGCCTCGATCTGCTCGTGCTCGCCGGTCGCGCAGAGCTCCACGGCGACGTTCTGGCGCGGCAGGAAGTCGACGAACAGCTGATTGGTCCCGCCGTAGGAATCCTTGATCGAGACGATGCGCTGCCCGGGAGCGACGAGCGCGAACAGCGTGTTGCTGATCGCCGCCATGCCGGTGGAGAAACTCGTGGCGGCCTCCGCGCCCTCGAGGATGCGGACCTTCTCCTCGAAGGCGTGCACCGTGGGATTGGTGTTGCGGCTGTAGATGTGGCCCGGCTTGCGCCCTAGCGCCACGTCCAGCCACTCGTCTACGTCGGGGTACCCGTAGGCGGCGCTGTAAACCACCGGCACCTGCGTCGCACCTTGGACGAGAGACTCGCTCTCGCCGGCGTGCACGGCCAGCGTGGCCGGCGAGAGCTCCGGCAGCGAGCCGTCCTGCGGCGGCGTTCCCTCGGTCATGGCGGCGCTCCTTTGCTCGTCTGGCGGCGTCCGACCGGCTTGCCGGAGACCAAGATGAACCTACCCTCGGGCGCGCCGCCGCGTCCACCCAGCCGGCAAGGAGCACGCCGGCACGTGAGTCGGGTCAGGAGCCCGTGACGCTCCGCGTCCAAGCCAGCGTCGGCTCCACCTGATTGAAGGTGAAGAGGTGGGCGCCGCGGATGCCGAGGTCGGCGCCCTCGGCGCTCCGCTCCAGCCCCTCCGCGATGGAGCGCACGAGCGGCGTGGGGTCATAGCGTCGGGAGCGCGAGAGGGCGACGAGCTGGCGCCCGTGCTTGCGCAAGTAGCGAAGCGACGCCCCGACGCCGGTCTTGAGCGAGATCTCGGCCAGCTTGCGGCGCTCGACCACGCCGGGGAGGCCGACGACGACCGGCAGGTCGATGCCTGCGGCACGGATCGCCTGCACCCAGTCGATCAGCGCGCCGGCGTCGAAGCAGAGCTGCGTGACGATCTCGTCGGCGTGCGGCTGCTTGCGGCGCAGCGCCTCGAGCAGCTTGTCGTCGGCGATCAGCGGGTGGCCCTCCGGGTAGCCGCCGATACCGATGCGCGCGAACGGATGAGGGAGGCCGGCGAGCTCGTCGAGCAGGTCGCCGGCATCCTGGTACGGTCCGGCGGGCGGCGTCGCGTCGCCGCCGACGACGAACGCCTCGTGCACGCCTGCGGCCGCGAGGCGTTCGGCCCAGCCAGCGAGCTCGCTCCGCCCGCTCACCATGCGCGCCGCGAGATGCGGGATCACTTCGTAGCCGCTCGCGGCCAGGCTCTCCGCGACCTCGATCGTGCGCGCCTGACCGTGCCCCGGCGAGGCGGTCACGGTGACCCGCGCGCCTGCGGGCAGCACCGCCACCTTGTCTTCGATGCCGCGCACCGGGATCACCTCGTAGCGTGGCGCATCGAGCAGTTCGGCTACTCGCAGGTCTCGTACAACGGGATGACTGGGACTGCTGGCCATGAGGCGACCTCGCTCGGCAGATTGCGGACTGAATCTATCCTGTATCTACCCGAACGGCCCGCGGCCAAGTCCCGTCCGCCGCCCTCAACATCCCGATCCACGGACTCATCGCTGACAGAGCGTACTGGCGGGACTGACCCTCATCGAGAGCCGAGACCGCGCTGCGCGGGCGTTGCCGGAAGATCGCGACGATGCCCGACGCATGAGCGTCTCGGCTCACCCTGGTCAGATCGGTGACCGCGCGTCTCACCCAATTCCGCCGCGACTCAGCGATCGTCCGCAGATCGGTCGGGTCACTCGAAGCCGCGCAGGACGTCCTCGTAGGACTGTCGTGCGCGCAGGACCACGACCTCCCCGCCGCCCGTCTGCAGGATGGCCGGCGCCGGGTAGCTGAACGCCGGCCGCATGCTGATCGAGTAGGCGCCGACGTTGTCGAAGCGCACGAAATCCCCGGCCGCCGGGCGGACGGGGAGCTCCAGGGCGAGGTAGTCGCCGTCGATCGGCGTCATGCCGCCGACCAGCATCGGCGCCGGTTCGGCCGCGTCTCGGGAGGCCTGGCGGGAGATCACCGTCGCCGGGAAGTCGACGCGGCGCAGGTTGGGGCTGGTGTCGAGGACCGAAGCCGCGACGAGCGCGAAGTCCTGACCCCGGACCGTCGTGACTTCGAGCACGCGGGCGTACAGGCAGAAGGCGCTGGAGACCACGGCGGCCCCAGGCTCGAGGATGATGCGCGGGTGGCGCGGCCAGCGGGCCACGCCCGGCCGCAGCCCCTCCGCGATGGCGGCGGCGTAGTCGTCGAACGTGGTCGCCGGAGCGCCGGCGGGATCACGACCGACGGGCACGCGGCCGCGCAGCGACCCGCCGAGGTCGAGCACTTCGGGGCCGTCCGGGAAGAGCCGCTCCGCCACCCGGACCAGCTCGGCCGTGCGCGCCCGCAGCCCGTCGGCCGACCCGTCGGGCACGTGGTTCAGGAGGCCGATCACGGAGAGGTTGCCGGCGCCGGCGATGCGCTCCGCGGCGGCGTCCAGCATCGTGCTCTCGGCGTCGAACCCCAATCGCGAGGCCTCGGCCCGCTGCGTGGCGAGGCTGCAGCGCAGGCCCACCCCGAAGCGCCTCCCGGGATGTTCCCGGGCGGTCGCAAGCGCCCACTCGACGTCCCGCTCCGACTCGAGGTTCACGAGAGCCCCGGCGAGGAGCGCATCGCGGACCGACTCCGTGGACTTGCCCGGTCCGTTGTAGACGGTCCGTCGTCCGCGGATGCCCAGCCGGCCGGCGAACCAGAGCTCCATCGGCGAGGAGGCCTCCGCCATCATGCCCAAGGCCTGAGTGAGGCGGCACACCGCGGGCGTGTAGTTGGCCTTGAGGCTGTAGGCGAGCTCCACGTCCGGCGCCGCGGCGGCCATCGCCGCACTGAGCGCGGACACGTTGGCGCGGAGCTCTGCTGCGTCGAAGACGTAGAAGGCGTCGCCGTGGGCGCGAGCCAAGCCGTCGAGAGCCGGCCAAGACAGGCCGGCCCCGGGATCGGGCTGCCGCTGCGTCAGGCTCATTCGGAGCGCCGCCTGCGTTCGACCATCCAGAGCCTCCAGAGCGAATGCCGGGATCGAACCGCCGACCTGCTCCGTGCAAGGGAGGCGCTCTCCCAGCTGAGCTGTCGGCCCGCCAAGGGGACGAGTATAGCGCGCGAGGCGAGGGAGTCCGGGCGAGGCCGGGACGCCGGGACGGCCATCTCCACAATGAGGCAGCGCACCTTGAGCTTGCGCTTGCCGCCGACCTCGTTGAGCAGGTGGGCGAGCGTGCCGTAGCCGGATGTCTCCGTCGTCTACGGCTCCCGCCGGTGCAGACCGGGGAACAGCGCGAAGTCGCGGTCGGCGCTGACGAGAACTGCGCTGGTCTCGATGGCAAGAGCGGCCAGATATGCGTCGGTGACGAGGGCGTGGACGAAGGCAAACGCCTGGTCGTGCGTATCGGGGGCCGGATCACGCGGGGGTGCGTGAGAATGCGGATCAGTCCGATGAACACCGTTTGGCAGATCCCGAACGCGTCGCCGCCGGCGTAGGCGGCGCGCAGCCATTCTGGACACGATCGTGCATCGGGCTGTCGGATCTGCGCGCCGCGAGGAGGACGTTGAGATCAGGGAGGAGCACGAGGACGTCAGCGGTCCCCAGAGACGCCGTAGAGGTACTCGGCGAGCCCGGATGAGCTGGAGAGGTCGACGCCCTGCGCGAGCCCCTCGCCACCGACGAACGGGAACTCCAACGGCTTGGTGTCCGCCACGTCGCGTGCGCGACTGAGGTGCTCGCGCAGGGCGTCCTCGACGAGCCGGCTGAGCGTCTGGTGGGTCTCCGCTGACCGACGCTTGAACTCCGCGAGCACCACGGAGTCGATGGTCAAGGTGGTACGCATGATGGTCTCCACGGTCTGAGCGTGCGACCGAGGCATCATGACATCTCTACATCACCTGCTTGACGTTGAGCCGCGGCCGTCAAACGCCTTCGACGCTCGCCAGCACCCTCTCGAAGCGCTCGAGCGCATCGTCGATGACGTCGTCGGTGTCGGCCATCGACGTGTACATGCGCGAGCCGGCCAGCGTGATGAGGCCGCTGGCGGTGAAGGCCGCGCCCATCTCCTCCATCATGTGCTTGCGCGGCTTCATCTGCCGGGCGAAGCGGATCGGGCTCTTGAGGTCGAGCAGCATCACCCCCGAAGTCTCCAGATGGACGATCGAGCCCTGGTTGAAGGCGACGAAGGGCAGCCGGTACCGCGTGATGATGTCGTCGAGGCCGGCCGCGAGCCTGTCGCCGGCGCGGCCGGCCAGCACCGGAGCGCCGGTCCGCTCCATCTCGCTGATCGCGAAGTAGCCGGCGGCGCAGCTCAGCGGATTGGCACTCAGCGTGCCGCCGATGTAGGCGCGCTCGCCGCTCTTGCCGCCGATGCCACTGGCGAAGCTCATCATCACGTCGCGGCGGCCGCCGACGCCGCCGGCCATCGGATAGCCGCCGGTGATGCACTTGCCGAACACGGTGAGGTCGGGGCGCACGCCGAAGTAGCCCTGCGCCCCGCCCAGCCCGAGGCGGAAGCCGGTGACGACCTCGTCGAAGACGAGCAGCGCGCCGAACTCGTCGCAGAGCTCGCGCACGCGGGCGTTGAAACCGAACGGCACCGGCCGCGTGCCGCTCTCCGGCCCGAGGGGCTCGACGATCACGGCCGCCGTGCCGCCGGCCAGCTTGTTCTCCTGCAGCTTGCGGCGCAGCGCCTTGAGGTCGTTGGGGAAGAACTCGCGCGTGCGTGCGGTGGCGCCCAGGGGGATGCCCTTGGCCTCGAAGCGCCAGGTGCCGGGCACGTGCAGCCCGTACACCATCTGGTCGCTCCAGCCGTGGTAAGCGCCGCCGACCTTGATCACCCACTTCTTGCCGGTGAAAGCGCGCGCGCCGCGGATGGCGGCCATCACGCTCTCGGTGCCGGAGCCGAGCATGCGGAACATCTCGACCGCCGGCATCAGGCGATGGACCAGCTCGGCGAGCTTGAGCTCGTACTCGTGGAAGAGGCCGGTGACCGGGCCGGAGGCGGCCACGACCTCGGCGACCTTCTCGCGCAAAGGCGCGTAGTTGCTGCCGAGGACGGTAGGGCCTCCGGCCTGCAGGAAGTCGATGTACTCGTTGCCGTCGACGTCCCAGAGGTGCGCGCCCTCCGCCTTCTCGATGGCGAGCGGGAACGGGTAGTTGAAGGCAAGGTTGTGCTGGACGCCGCCGGGGATGAGCTCACCGGCGGCGTCGGTGAGCTCCTTGCTGCGGCGGCACCTCGTCTCGAAATAGTCGAGGTACTCGTCCATCGCCGGCCGCCGGATGGGGCGCAGCGGCCGGCTCACGAGCCGGTCGAGGCGCGCGTACACCTCTGCGACGTCCGGGTACGCGCTGATCGCGTAGCCGGCGAGCTGCGCGCCGGACGGCTCGCCGCAAGCGCGGCCGCCGGCCGGCTCGGTCCGCGCGGCGGCCCCGCCCGCGGCCACGTCAGCGGCCCGCCCGGCTACGCCCGCCGCCTCGTCCGCCGCGCCTTCCGCGGCGGCCGGCGCCGGCGACTCCGCCGTGCTCTCCGCGGCGGCCGGCGCCAGCGACTCCGCCACGCGCGCCTCTCTGAGCTGCCGCTTGAGCTTCTTCTCGTCGCCGCGCAGCCTGGCGAAGGCGATCTCGCGGATCGGCCCCGGCACCTTGTTCACCTTCTCGCCGGTCATCAGCGCCAGCAGGTAGTCGAGCGCCACCTTCTCGAGCAGCGCCATGTTGAACACGGCGCGGTCCACGTCGCCGCCGAGCACGAGGACGCCGTGGTTGGCGAGGATGAAGGCGTTGTCGCCGCTCGTGATGCGCTTGCGCACGTTCCTCTTGAGGAAGCTCGTGCCGGAGGGCGCGTAGTCGATGATCTCGACGGAGCGCCCGAGAAAGCGCACCTGCTCGTCGAACAGCGCCGGGATCGGCTGCCGCACCAGCGCCAGCGCGCTCGCGTAGGGCTGGTGCGTGTGCACGATCGCGTTCACGTCCGCGCGCTGCTGATACACCGCGGCGTGCATGCCGGACTCGATCGAGGCCTTGCGCTCGCCCTCGAGGCGCTCGAGCGCGAAGTCGAGGACGCAGATGTCCGCGGCCTTCATCTTGGCGTAGTCGTAATTGGTCGGCGTGATGGCGAACGCGTCCCGGCCCGGGACGCGGACCGAGACGTTGCCCTCGGTCGCCTTGAGGTAGCCGCGCTCGAGCAGGGCGCGGCAGGTGGCGACGACCTGCTCCCTGGCGGCGGCGAACTGCCCCATCACAGCGTGACCAGCACGAGGATGATCGTGACGACGGCCAGGATGAGGCCGCACACCGTCGTCACGACGATCGCCCAGCGGTCGTCGGGCAACCGGCCGTTCCTCTCAAGCGCCGCCCTGACGGAGAGCGAGCTGTACGCGGCGTACGCGATGAGGAAGGCGCCGAAGAGGCCGTAGCCGAGGCCCAGCGCGGCGAACGGCGCGCGGTGCACGTCGATGAGCGCAGGGATCAGGCGCCCCACGGCGAGCGCGAGCCCGAGCGCCGCGAGCCCCGTGCGCAGCCAGGCCAGATACGTCCGCTCTGCCGCCAGGCTCGTGCGCCGCGGCGCGGAATCGCCGCCGGCCGCCGGCTCCCTCACATCCTTGTCAGCTGCCACCATCGTCCTCCGTCTTCGCGTCGCGCCGCCCGCCGAGAGCCACGCTCACTTCCAGTCCGCCGAGCAGGGTGAGGTTGAGGATCCACGCCCACACCAGGAGCGCGATCGCCGTGCCCAGCACACCATACACGCGATTGTACGAGCCGAAATGCGCGAGATAGGCGCTGAAGACGGCGGACGCGACCAGCAGCGCCAGGACGGCGAGGCACGCGCCGGCGAGGTCGTGGAGGACGCGCCGCCGGCCGCTGTGCGGAGCGGCGCGGTAGAGCAGCAGGAACACCGCCGTCGCCAAGGCGAAGAAGAACGGCCACTCGGCGATCGTCCAGAAACGGACGACCGCCTCGCCGATGCCGAAGAGCCGGCCCAGCCACGCGGCGAAGGGGCCGGCAAAGGCGACGACCACCGCGGCCGCGGCGAGCAGCACGGCGAGCAGCAGTGCGAGGCCGAGCCGCAGGAGCAGGAGGCGCAGACCGCTGCGCGCGTCGGGCTTGCCGCTCACTTCGCCCGCCGCCCACAGGAACGCGGCGACGTAGGACGACGTCGTCCACAGCGCGATGACGACGCCGATGCTCAGGAGCACCGGCGTGCCGCTGTTCTTGAAGATGCTGTCGAGCACGCTCTGCACGAAATCGACGGCCCACTGCGACTTCGTCTGGGCGACGGCGTCGAGGAGCTGGTGCACCGCCGCCGGCGTGAGGCCGATCGCGCCGAGGATCGCCGTCACCACGATGAGCACGGGGAAGACGGCGAGGACGAGGAAGTACGTGAGCGCCGCCGCGTGCCGCGGCAGATCGTGCGCGGCCACCGGCCCGGCCAGCGCTCCCAGCCGGGCCCGGACGCGCGACTGCAGCGGCGTCCCCTCCGACTGCGGCGGTAGCTCCCCCGACTGCGGCGGCATCTCCTCCGACTTCGGCGCTAGCTCCCCCGACTTCGGCGGCATCTCCGGATCCGGCACTCGCCCTCCTCGCGAAGCGGTCGCTGGCGAGTATCCCACAGCGCGGCGCTGGCGCCTCCGACCTCGTTTGTGCGCAGGCGCGACTTCAAGGGCGTGACGTCACTGCGGGTGTATCGCCGCTCACCCGCATCGGGTGAGGACTCGCCGCCCCGCGCCCGCTAGTTTCTTCTCGAGGACAGGGTCTGCGGCACGGCGGCAAGCCGGCCGCGGAAACGCGAAGGGGGACACATGACCACGTTGAACCACACGCATCCAGGGGCGTCGCTGCCGTACTCACGGCCGCGCGCCGAGACCTCCGCTGCCGACCACGGCGCCTGGCGAGATCTGCTCGTCACCCTCGTGGTCGCACTCTTCGTGGTGGCGGCAGCGATCGCCGTGATCGCTCTGACGAGCTCCGAAGTCCCGACCGCGACGGTCCACCACGGCGGCGCGCACGGCCGCGCCGGCGTCCTCTTCAGGCAGCAGCTGAGCGGGCCGCTGCGGGCGACGGAGTCGGGCATCGCGCGCAAGGGCGCTTTCGGGCGGGCGCACTGGCAGCAGACGATCGGCGGCGTCACCGCCTCGACCGCCGCCGCCGGGATCGCCGGTGAGCAGATGAGCGGGCCGATGACCCTTGACAAGCTGCGCCTCGCGCGTCACGGAGTCTTCGGCCGGACGGCGGCCGGATCAAACGGGAGTTCAGCAGCGGGGTGACGCCGGGGCCGCCCGGCGGCGCGCGCGTCCGCCGGGCCGTGCGTCACCACTCGCCGCCCGCGCCGTCCTCATCGAGACCGGCGCGGGCGGCGTCGCGTACGGGGGCCACCTGCGTGACGTGGGAGCGCCGGCGCGGGCGGCGTCGCGTACGAGCGGCGGCGCGCGGGTGCGCCGGCGCGGAGGATCGTCCTCGCGGTCGCGCCGCGCGGCGGCCTTGCGACTTGAGTACAATCGCCTTCGCGGGCGCCTCGAGCGACCGCGCCGTCCACCGCTAGCGAGGGAAGGGCCGGATGGACCCCAACGAGTTCCGCCGCCTCGGTCACGAGTTGGTCGACTGGGTCGCCGACTACCGTGAGCGCATCGCCGACTACCCGGTGATGAGCCGCGTCGAGCCGGGAGAGATCGAGGCGCTGCTGCCGGCCGCGCCGCCGCGCCAGGCCGAAGGCCTGGCGGACATCGCGGCCGACCTCGAGCGCATCGTCCTGCCCGGCATCACGCACTGGAACCACCCGGGCTGGTTCGCCTACTTCCCCTCCAACACCGACCTTTCGTCGGTGCTCGCCGACCTCGTCGCCGCGGGCCTCGGCCCGCAGTGCATGAGCTGGCAGACGAGCCCGGCCGCCACCGAGGTCGAGAACGTCGTCATCGACTGGCTGCGCCAGATGCTCGGCCTCTCCGTGGCGTTCAGCGGCGTCATCCAAGACAGCGCGAGCACGGCGACGTTCTGCGCCCTGCTCTGCGCCCGCGAACGCACGACGGGATTTGGCCAGAACCGCGGCGGGCTGCAGGCGGAGCAGGCCCCGCTCGTCGTGTACGCCTCCGACCAGGCGCACAGCTCGATCCCCAAGGCGGCGCTCCTGGCCGGCTTCGGCGCCGAGCACCTGCGCCTCATCGAGACCGACGAGGCGCACGCCCTGCGCCTCGACCTGCTGGACGCGGCGATCCGCGCCGACCTCGCCGCCGGCCGCCGGCCGTGCGCTGTCGTGGCCGCCATCGGCAGTACCGCCACGACGGCCGTAGACCCGCTCGCCGGCATCGCCGGCCTGGCGGCGGAGCACGGCTTGTGGCTCCACGTCGATGCCGCCATGGCCGGAGTCGCCATGATCTGCCCCGAGTACCGGCCGCTGTGGGAGGGCGTCGAGGCCGCCGACTCGCTCGTGCTCAATCCGCACAAGTGGCTGGGCACCGGCTTCGACCTCTCGGCGTACTTCGTGCACGACCCCGAGCACCTCGTGCGTGTGATGAGCACCGATCCGAGCTACCTGCGGACGGCGCAGGACGGGCGCGTGCGCAACCTGCGCGACTGGGGCATCCCGCTCGGCCGCCGGTTCCGCGCGCTGAAGCTCTGGTTCCTGATCCGCGAGTACGGTGTCGCGGGCCTGCAGGAGCGCATCCGGCGCGACATGGACAACGCCCAGTGGCTCGCCGCGCAGGTCGGCGCCGAGCCCGGCTGGGAGCTTCTCGCGCCGGTCCAGCTCCAGACCGTGTGCCTGCGGCACGTGCCGCCGGCGCTTGCCGGCGACGAGGAGGCGCTGGCGGACCACAACCGCGCCGTCGCCGAGCGCATCAACCTTGGCGGTCGTGCCTACCTCACGTCGGCGGAGCTCAAGGGCCGCCAGATCGTGCGGGTGTCCATCGGCGCGCAGGCGACCGAGCGCGCCGATGTCGCGGCGCTGTGGGACGACCTGCGCGCCGCCGCGACCTGATCCGCCTTCGGGACGCCCCCGCGTCCGCGCCGCGCGACAGGTCGGCGCTCGCCCCGGCGACGCGACGCCTACTCGCATAGAAATGCGGGTACGCAGCATCGAAGGCTGAGTCGAGTTGCGACGCGACCACGCCGCGAATCCTACGCACGGGGGAGACGGTCTGCATGGACGAGAAGGAGATGCGCGCGGAGCGCGAGGAACTCGCGGAGCTCGAGGCGCAGAACGCGAGCCTCAAGGAGCAGAGGGCGACGCGCGACAAGATCGCTGCCCTGGAGGCCGAGAACGCCGCCCTTGACTCCGGCCTCGAGGCGGACGCCGGTCCTGCCGAGGCCACGAGCGTGACCGCGGTCACAGAAGCTGGAGGCTCGACCGCCGTCACCGCGGTGGCCGCTGCCGACGCGACCGGCGAGACCGGCGAGACCGGCGAGACCGGTGACGTTGCCCAGAGCCCGGCCGGGACGACGACGGTCGTCGTCCACAAGCACAGCCGCCTGCGCTCCATCCTTGTGGGCTTCCTCGTGTTCCTGAGCTGCCTGACGCTCATCGTCACCGGCGTCACCATCTGGACGCACTACACCGTGCTCAACACCACTGGCTATATGAACCTGGTAGGACCGGTGGGCAAGGACCCGCAGTCGATCAAGGCGCTGAGCGACTACGTCACCACCCAGATCGTCACGGCGGCCGACCTGCAGGGCCGCGCGCAGGCCGCCCTCCCGCCCAAGGCCGCGTTCCTCGCCGGCCCGATCACGTCGGCCGTGGAGTCGTTCATCAACAAGCAGACCGTCAAGGTGCTGAGCACGCCCCAGGCCTACAACTTGTGGCTCGAGGTCAACCGGGTCGCCCACCAGCAGATCGTCGGCCTCCTGCGCGGGCAGAACAACTACACGTACATCCAGGGCAGCGACGTGAGGCTCAACACGTTGCCGCTCGTGAGCCAGGCGCTGGTCTGGCTCGACGGCAAGCTGCCGGGCGCCCTGAGCAGCAGGTTCTCGCCGCCGGTCATCCCGCCCGGTACGCCGGCCACGGACTCCATCCAGCAGGTGTCGCAGTGGGCCGGCAAGGCGCTCCCGGCCGACTTCGGCCAGGTCACGCTTCTCAAGAACAACGCGCTCGGACCTGCACAGAAAGCCGTGAAGTTCTTCGACGGGCTCGTCATCGCCCTGCCGATCATCCTCGCCGTGCTCATCGCCGTGACGATCCTGCTCTCGCGGCGCCGGCGCTACACGGTCATGGCGCTGGGCATCGGCGGCGCCATCGCCCTGATCATCACCTACGCGGTCATCAAGCGCGCCTCGGCGGCCATCGTAGGCAGCCTCCACCTCGGCAGCGTGAACGCGGTCGTCAAGAATGTCGTCACCGCGTCGCTCGGCCCGCTGGCCACCATCACCATCTGGATCGTCGTGATCGGTGTGGTCGTGGCTGTGGTCGCGTGGCTCGTAGGGCGCAAGGACGTCCAGACGGTCATCGTGAACACGGGCAAGAAGGTCGTCGAGGTCCAGGGCTCGGCGCTCGGCTCCTCGTCGGGCTCGGTCCGCTGGACGGCCAGGCACATCCAGCTCCTGCGCGTGATCGGCCTCATCGTCGGGCTCATCCTGCTCGTGATCGCCGCCTCGTCGTCGTGGCTCGCCATCGCCTTCGCCCTGCTGCTCACCCTGCTGTACGAGGGCCTGCTGAGCCTGCTTGTGGGCGAGTGGCCCTTCCGTCATGAGGAGGCCGGGACGACCGGGGCGGACGCCGGGACGCCGGCCGCCTGAGCACGGCCGCCTGACAAGACCACCCGCGACGGGGCGGGGCCGCTGCGCGGCCCCGCCCCGTCGGCCGTATGTGAAGAGTTGCGAAGCCGAGGCTCTCTCCGCCCCGGAGGCCGTTAGCCGGCGGCCGCGCGTGGGAACTTGCACAAGCAACAAGCAAAGCAGTCAACGCGGCGCCGCGCGCCGCGCGAGGAGGAACCAGTCATGTTCGCCGCCGACCGCCGCACCAAGATACTCACTCTCGGGGCGATGTGTTTCGCCCTCTTCATGGCCATGCTCGACAACACCGTCGTCAACGTGGCACTGCCCACGATCCAGGGCCACTTCGGCTCCGGCGTGTCGGGGCTGCAGTGGGTGATCGACGGGTACACGCTCGTCTTCGCCGCGTTCATGCTCACCGGCGGCACGCTCGGCGACCTTTACGGACGCAAGCGCGTCTTCCTCATCGGCCTGACCATCTTCACGGCCGGGTCGCTGCTGGCGGCGCTGGCGCCATCGCTCAACATCCTCATCGCCGGCCGGGCCGTCCAGGGCCTCGGCGCCGCAGCGCTGCTGCCGGGCACGCTGTCGATCCTCACGCAGACGTTCCCCGACCCCAAGGAGCGCGCCCAGGCGATCGGCATCTGGGCCGGCGTGAGCGGCATGGCGCTGGCGCTCGGGCCGATCGTGGGCGGCGCGCTGGTCGACAGCCTCGGCTGGCAGAGCGTGTTCTTCCTCAACATCCCGATCGGCATCGTCGCGTTCATCGTCGCGTCCCGCGTGGTCAGGGAATCCAAGAACCCGGAGGGGCGGCATCTCGACCTGGCCGGCCAGGTCCTCGCCGTCGTCGGCCTGGGCACGCTGACCTACGCGCTCATCGAGGCCAACAACCTCGGCTGGACGTCGCCGACGATCATCGGCCTCTTCGCGACGGCGGCGATCGCGACCGGTCTGTTCATCTGGGTCGAACTGCACAGCAGCAGCCCGATGCTCGACCTCAGCTTCTTCAAGAACCGCACCTTCGCGGCCGCGGCCACGGTCGCCGGGCTCGTGAGCTTCGGCATGTTCGGCGTGTTCTTCTTCCTCACGCTGTTCCTGCAGAACGTGGAGGGCTACTCCGCCTTCCAGGCGGGCCTGCGCTCTCTGCCGATGACCGCCGCCATCATCGTCATGGCGCCCACGGCCGGCTGGCTCGCCGGCCGGATCGGGCCACGCATCCCCATGGCCGTCGGCCTCGCCATCGTCGGCGTCGGCATGCTGCTGATGGAGCGCATCACGCCCGGTATGCCGTACAGTCAGCTTTGGTGGAACCTCACGCTGCTCGGCGTCGGCATGGGCCTGGTGATGACGCCGATGACGGCGGCCGTCATGGGCGCCGTCCCGCGCGCCCGGGCGGGGATGGCCTCGGCCACCTCCAACGCGAGCCGCGAGGTCGGCGGCGTGTTCGGCATCGCCCTGCTCGGCGCCATCGTCACGCACTGGTTCGCCAAGGACCTCAGGAGCGCGCTGGCGGCGTTCCCGCTGCCGGCGGCCGTCAAGGAGAAGATCGTGACGCTGGCCGGTCAAGGCGGCGGGACGGCCAAGGGCTCGCTGCCCACCGGCGTCGACCCGGTCGCCCTCCATCACGCCGTCGACAGCGCGTTCGTCTCCGGCATGCACGTCGCCTTCCTCGTGTCCGCGATCATCCTGCTGTCCGGCTCCGTCATCGCGGCGGTGTTCGTGCACCGCGGAGCGCTTGCGGAACAGCCGGAGTCGCGCCCGGCGCACGGGCCCGGTGAGGCCGGCGAGCTCGCCGGCGAGCTGGTCTGTGAGCCGGCGCCGTCGGGCGCCGGCCGCTGAAGACCGGCGCCGCGCGCCGGCGCGCGTCGGCAGATCCGCGCGTGTCGGCGCGGCCGCGCACGGGCAGGACTGAGCCATGAGCACCGCGATCTGGATAGTCGTCCTCGCGGCAATAGTGGTCGCGCTCGTGCTGCCGACGAGCCTGCGGCGGCGCAGGGACCGCCGCCGCCGCAGGCTCATCCAGGCGTTCGAGGCCGCGCGCGGCTCGCGCGTCATCACCATGATCCACCGGCAGGAGAGCATGGCGCTCCTCGGCATCCCGTTCGGCCGTTTCATCGACATCGAAGACTCGGAGCAGCTGCTGCGCGCGATCCGGCTGACGCCGGCGGGCATGCCCATCGACCTCGTGCTGCACACGCCCGGCGGCCTGGTGCTCGCCTCGGACCAGATCGCGCACGCGCTCAAGCGTCATCCCGGCAGGGTGACGGTGTTCGTGCCGCACTATGCGATGTCGGGCGGCACGCTCATCGCGCTCGCCGCCGACGAGATCGTGATGGACGCCGACGCCGTGCTGGGCCCCGTGGCCCGCAGCTCGGCAGCCCGCTCCGCGGCGCCTGGCCGGCGGCGAGCATCCTGGCGGCTCTCGAGCACGAGAACCCCAACCGCTCGGACGAGACGCTGATCCTCGGCGACATCTCGCGCAAGGCCATCGCGCAGGTGCACGACACGGTCGCCGAACTGCTGGCGGACCGCGGGACGGAGGAGGCCGAGCGGCTGGCGACGATGCTCAGCGAGGGCCGCTGGACGCACGACTACCCCATCCGTCTGGACGAGGCGCGCGCGCTCGGCCTGCCGGTGAGCGCCGAGGTGCCGGAGAGCGTCTACAGCCTCATGAGCCTGTTCCCGCGGCGCGCGCAGCGCCGGCCCTCCGTGGAGTTCGTCCCGGTGCCGTACAAAGAGCCCGGCACCGGCTCAAGGGAGTAGGCCGGAAGCGAATGGCGCGCCTGCGGCCGCGTCACGCGGCGGGCGCGCCGCCCGCCGTCGCCCGCGCGTCCAGCCAGGCGGCGAGGTCGGCGAAGACCTCCGCACGGCCGACTTCGTTGAAGAGCTCGTGGTAGTAGCCCTCGTAGCAGCGCAGCGTCTTGTCGTCCGAGGCGGCGGCGGCGAAGAGCTCGCGGCTCGCCGCCGGATCGGCGATCGTGTCCGCACCCGCATACATGACGAGCAGGGGCAGCGCCAGGCGACCGGCCGCCCAGAGGGTTGCGCCCTGCGCGGCCAGGGCCTCGGCGGCCCAACGCGCCGTGGCAACGTGGTGGTTCAGCGGGTCGCTCGCGTAGGCGGCCACCACCTCGGGCTCGTGGGAGAGCTCCTCCGCGGGGATCGAGTTGCCGATGTCGCGTGTCGGCGCGACGCGGGAAAGGACCTTGGCCGCTGCCCGTTTGGCGCCGCCGATCGGCAGCTTCAGGCGCAGGAACGGCGACGAGAGGATGAGGCCGGCCAGGCCCTCCGGCCGCTCTTCCGCGTACGCCGTCGCGATCAGCCCGCCGAGGCTGTGACCGAGCAGGTACAGCGGCAGGCCGGGCTGCTCGGCTGCGACCGCGTCCACGAACAGCCCGGCGTCGTCGACGTAGTCCGCGAAGCGCTCCACGTGGCCACGGACCCCGGGCGAGCGCCCGTGGCCGCGCAGGTCGAACGCGTGGACCGCGTAGCCCAGCGGGACCATGGCGTCCACCAGGTAGCGATAGCGGCCGCCGTGCTCGCCGTACCCGTGGACCACGGCGAGCGCGGCGGCCGGCTCGCCGTCCGGCAGCCAGGAGCAGCGGTGAAGCTCGAGGCCGCCGGCCGCCAGGCTGCCGGTCTGTTCCTTCATGCCACTCGCTCCTTCATCGTGCACTCGCCCCCTCCGCAACACCGTTCCGGCGGCGCCGCATCGTGGGCGCCGCGCGGCGCCATCGTCACAGCGTCAGCGCCGCGCGCACGGCGTGCGAGATCGCGGCGAGGCCGCCGGCGAGCTCGTCCGGCAGTGGCCACCCGTAGCCCACGCGCATGTGGCGCCGCGACTGCTCGAACCAGTGGCCGGGCCCCACGTAGGCGCCGTGCACGTCGTTGAGCACGCGGTAGAACTCGTCCACGTCCACCGGCACGTCCGGCTTGATGCGCGGGAAGCACACCACGCCGCCCTGCGGCTCGACCCACTCCATCAGCTCCTCGCCGGCGATCCAGTCGGCCACGGCGCGACGCTGCTGCGCGATGAAGCCTTTGATCTCCGGCAGCCACACGTCGCGCTGGGCGAAGGCCCGAGCCGCGATCTCCTCGTCCACGACGCTGCCGCAGATGCCGATCTGCTCCTTGGCGGCGAGGAACGTCCCCATGAGCTCGCGGTCGCGGCACACGAGCCAGCCGGTGCGGATGCCGGGGATGCCGTAGGTCTTGGAGAGCGAGCTGACGCTCACGGCACGCTCGCTGAGCGTAGCCGCCACCGGCAGCAGCGCCCCGGCCGCCATCTCGCGGTAGGTCTCGTCGACGAGCAGGCGGCACCCGGCCGCTTCGACCCGGCCGACGATGCTGCGCAGGTCGGCCTCCGCCATCGTCACCCCGGTGGGGTTGTGCGGCAGGGTGATGCTCACGTACTTCGTCGCCGGCGTGACCAGCGCCATGAGCTTGTCCGGGTCGATGCGCCAGCTCTCCTCGAAGGTGAGGTCGAGGAAGCTGATGTCGGCCTCGATGGCGCGCGGCGTCTCGATGTTGGTGGCGTAGTTGGGGCGCACGACGACGAGGTGATCGCCCTTGTCGAGCAGCGACGTGGCGATGATGAACAGAGCCTGGGCGGCGCCCGCCGTCACGAGGACGTCGTCGACCGTGACCCCGGCGCCGCTCTGCGCCGCAAGCTGCTCGCGGAACCCCGGATGGCCGGCATGGTCGCCGTAGAACAGCAGCATGTCGGCCACCTCGATCCCGAGGTCGCGAAGCGACCGGTCGCGCACGGAGCTCTCGGTGAGGTTGTAGCGGATCTTGTCGTAGCCCAGCTGCTCGGGCGATTCCTCTTCGATCGGCATGCGACGGTACTTCACTGCCGCTGACCTCCATGGCGCGATTGGACCGGCTACCCGCAAGCGTACATCGGCCCGGCACGGGGGGCGAGGCGCGGTGCAGGCCGCCCGGAAGACGAGGGTGCGGAGGCCCCCAGAGGACGAGGAGGCGGAGGCCGTGCTACAGTCCCCTGAGACCTCGGAGGAGCCTGCATGGACAAGAGTCAACGCCGCCGTTTATCGCTTTCACGTCGCCGCGTCGCGCTGCCGCGTCGCCTGGCGGGCGCCGCACGGCTCGCGCCGCTCGCCGCCTTCGTCCTCGTCGTCGCAGCCGTCCTCGGCGCCTGCTCGTCGCCGGCCACCTCGAGCACGGTCTCGGCACTGAGCGCCCCGGCGAGCGTCGGCGCGAGCGGTTCGCCGGCGGCCCAGGGCAAGGCCGCCGCCGGCGTCAACGACTGGACGCACGTGCTCCAGGTGCTCGCGATGCTCGACCGGGCGACTCCCAAGGACCCCGTCGTGGTGTTGCTCGGCGGGTCGGCGGCGCGCGAGAGCACGATAAGCGACGCCTCGTGGGCCGCACAGATCGCCAAGCAGGGTGGTCCGGCCGTCGGCGCCTTCAACCTCGGCTCCCGCAACCGCACGCTGGCGCAGGACGTCGAGATCGTCAAGCACCTCCCGGCCGGCACGCTGGTGTTCATCGGCATCAACATCGGCCGCTTCACCGAGCCGCCATCGTCACCCCAGATCGTCCTCCCCACCAGCCCGGCACTCTCGCCGTACAAGCAGCACCAGTACAGCGCGAGCAACCGCCTGAGCGACGCCCAGAAGAAGCTCATGCTCAAACAGTGGCTCGCCACCCGCTACCCGGAGTTCAAGAAACACTTCAAGCTCAACGCGGCGCTGCTGACGACGCTCGTCAAGACCTGTCAGGCACGCGGCCTGCGCCCCGTCCTGCTCGACCTGCCGCGCAACACGGAAATCATCGGCAAGGCGCTGAACAAGCCGGTGAGCCGCATGACCGCCACCTGCAAATCGGTGGCGGTGGCGGAGAACGTCCCCTGGGTGAGCTTCGTCGCCCAGGCGCACGTGCCCAACGCCGGCTTCTACGACCTCTGGCACTTGGTCATGCCCGGGCGCGCGACGTGGCAGGCGCTCCTCAGTGCCAAGACCGCCGAGTTGCTCAAGAGCTACCCCGGAGCTTGAGCGGATGAGGCGCAGGGCGCGACAGGCGGGGCGGCTTCTCGCCCTCCTCGCCGTGCTCGCGGCGGCCGGCACCCTTGTCGCCGCCGGCGCCCTCGCCGCGGCCGGCCCGGGCGCCGGCCGCTTGGCCGGCATGCGCGCCGCCTTCTCGGCCACCGACGACGCGCCGCCCTCCGGGCCGCGGGCCGGCGCCAAAGACTTCCTCAGCTGGGACTGGCGCCACTGCGCCCAGATCCTCGCGGACCTGCAGGCCACGCCGCCCAAAGACAAGCCGTTGGTCATCCTTCTCGGCGGCTCGGCGGCGCGCGAGTGCACTGTGAGCGACTCGGATTGGCAGATCCAGCTCACGCGCCGCGCCGCACGCACCGGCAGGTTCGCGGCGCCGATGGACGTGACGATCTACAACCTCGGCTCCAAGCACCGCACGTTCGCCCTCGACCTGGCGATGATCAGGACGCTCCCCAAGGACGTGCCGACCATCCTCTACATCGGCATCAACCTGGGAGAGTTCTGCTCCCCCTCGTCGAGCGCCGCGTTCGCGCTGCCGCCTGCGGTAGAGCAGCCGCGCTCGTACAACCAGCACATCTACTCCGTCCAGAAGCGCGTTCAGTCGCCGGCAGCCAAGCGGGTCTACGTGAAGTACTGGATGCAGCTGCGCTGGCCGGATTTCCGCGCCCATTTCCCCAGCAACATGGCCATGCTGGAGACCGTCCTCAAGGCATGCAAGGGGACCGAGCTTCACCCCGTCCTCCTCGACCTCCCGCGCGACGTGCCGGCGATCGGCCGCGCCTTCGACGCCCCCATCGACCAGTACCACCTGCGCTGCGCCCGGCTGGCACGCAAGTACGGCGTGCCGTGGATCCACTTCATCGCCGCGGCGCACTTCGTCGACGGCGACTTCTACGACATCTTCCACACGGTCGAGCCGGGGCGCGTGAAGTACCAGAGACTGCTCTCGGATACGACCATCTCACTCCTCGACAGGTACGGGATGACGCCGACGGACTCTGGCACGCCGACGCCGACGCCGACGCCGACGGACTCTGGCAC